>Ga0182027_10015278_pt1 | contig 10569 bp, 8 predicted proteins | sample 712E1DmetaG_FD_121300 | JGI IMG/M metagenome (GOLD analysis project Ga0182027, IMG submission 121300) | Permafrost microbial communities from Stordalen Mire, Sweden - 712E1D metaG (Illumina Assembly) | ecosystem: Environmental > Terrestrial > Soil > Wetlands > Permafrost | place: Sweden... | reverse complement strand
TAGAAAAAATAACAGCAACAAATTCTTTTATTTTTAAATTTCTTGACGAATCGCTTGTAATAAGCAAAAAGGACAGATAAGGAATAAAAAACGAAGAGTAAACGATAAGCATCATCGGATGATTTAGTGTTAGTCCGGTAATAAACAAGGTAAGTAAAAATAAGGCTGAAGTTTTTTTCTTAACTATAAATAGATAAAGAGCAATAAGAATGAGAGGTAAAAAAATACTGGATAATACTTCTGGCATAGCGCCCCGAACATAAATATTAAAAATACGATAAGGCGTAAAGCTAAAAATAAATGTTCCCATGAATGACGCTAGGGGGCTAAAATAGAATCTCAAAAAAAGATAAAGAAAAAAACTGGACAAAAAAATAGCGATAAAAACCAGAATATTGTAACTTGTAGTTGGGTTATGTACTAAAAGATTGATAACTGCTCCCGAGTAATTGCTCAGTTGATGGGCAAAAAGTCCAACGGGTAGTCCATAGTTGGCAAAATTATTCAACCAGACTACAGGTAATTCCCCGTTGCCGATTATTTTCGAAAATTGAGCAATATCCGTTATATGAGCTTCGCTGTCGAAACCTGTCGGACGCCCGGGGAACATAAAAAGTTCCAAGACAAATAATGATGATATAATTAGTATTAAGAGAAAAAAGAAGTAATCTATCTTAAGGAATTTCATTTACGAGAATAGTAATATTATAATGTAGCAGTGGATAAAACACAAAAATTCTTAAAATTTATAAAAAGCATATATGGATTTTTAATTATTTTGCTTGTTTTTATTATCACCTTGTTTATTGTACTTTCCCCAAAAATATCCAGCTTGTTACTTCCCTTTAAAAGACAAGCAATTTTAAATGAATTTATTAGTAAAACCAAGACAGAGGGAGCAATAAGCCCTCAAGAATATTGGCAGTTTAGAGAATTTTACTCGCCTGGATATTTTAATTTTTCAAGAGATGGAATTGCAAAATATCTAGCTAAAAATTCAGCGAGACAAATAGGAATTGAATATAATGAAAAGAAAATAGGTCTTATCTATTCACTTTTCTCTTCATCAAGACTAATTAGTCTTGATATGCTGACTAAGCAATCAAGTCTAAATAAAATTATCGATCAAAAACAATTCCAGAAAGGGAAAGTGCTATTCGTAAATAACAATAGCGTAATTTACCAAGAAAGCCCAAAGATAATAAAAATAGTTTTCTTACTGGACAATAGTGATATGCAGAATGCGAATGGTTTTTTTGATTATCAAGATAAAGACAAAAAAATAACTCAGGGAGAGAATTGGTTTAATATTACTTCTGTTAATTTAGACTAAATTACAAGCTTAATTGAGGCTTTAAATTAGCGGCAAAAAGTAATAAAATCTATTTACAGCTAATATGAAATTATCAATAATTATTCCGGTTTACAATGAAGAGAAGACGATCATAGAAGTTTTGGACAGAGTCAGAAAAGAGATTATTCCCGAAGTCGAAAAAGAAATCATCGTTGTTGACGATGGTTCAAAAGATTCTACAAGAGAAAAACTGAAGGCATTAAAAGCGGACGATCTTAAAATTATATTTCACGAAAAAAACGGCGGCAAAGGAAAGGCTGTCCGAACCGGAATAGAGAATGCTACAGGAGACTACATTATTATTCAGGATGCCGATTTGGAATATCATCCAAAGTATATTAAGGATTTAGTTAAGCCAATTTTGGAAAAGAAAGCGGAAGTGGTTTACGGCACAAGGCTTAACAGAATGCCTCATTTAAGAGGCGAAGAGGCAAAAAATCTATTTATTCTTCACTATTTAGGTAATAGATTCCTAAGTTTGGTAACAAGCGTTTTATATGGACAGTGGATAACGGACATGGAAACCTGCTATAAACTTTTTCCCAAGAAAGCCATGGACGGAATAACCCTTCATGCAAGAGGATTTGAATTAGAGCCGGAAATTACCGCCAAGCTGCTTAAAAAAGGGTATAAAATAAAAGAAGTTTCCATATCGGTTGTGCCAAGGGGTTATGACGAAGGTAAAAAATTAAATACGGTCAGGGACGGATTAAAAGCATTTTGGTCATTAGTTAAATATCGTTTTTCGGATTAAATGAAGAAATTTTTCAATTGGAAACTTGCGTTAATAATTATTATTTTTCTGGCCGCCGTTTTAAGATTGTGGCAGTTGGGCAATGTTCCATACGGAATGCCTCATGATGAAGCTTCATACATCTATAACTCTTATAGCATATGGAAAACAGGGGAGGATATACTTGGAAAATTTTTGCCATTATCATTTAATGCTCATTCTTCACAGTCTCCGGTGGAGGTATATTTAACTGCTCCATTCGTTGGTTTATTGGGTTTAAGCGAATTTTCTGCAAGATTGCCATCGGCATTGCTTGGAATTGGTTCGGTGGTAATATTATTTTTGCTAATAGACTGTTTGTTTAAGAATAAACGAATAGCTCTAATTGGCGCATTTTTACTTTCTGTTTCTCCTTGGGCTTTGCAAATTCAAAGAGGTCTTTGGGACGCTAACTTCGGTCTATTTTTTATGTTAGCCGGAATTTACGTTTTTGTTGCCAATGTACGTACTCGCAAATTCTTGTGGTCGTTAATCCCGTTTCTTTTGGCATTTTACAGTTACCACGCTATCAAAGTTTATTTTGTTGCTCTCATCCCGGTCTTAATTTTTCTCTTTAGGAATGAATTAATAAAACATAAGAAAGGTGCTTTATTGTTTTTGCTAGGATGTTTGTTTATGGTCGCGTCTTTTCTGGTTGTAATAAAAACACAGGGGGTAACGAGAGCGAAAGAGGTAAACTTATTCGATGGTACTCAGGCAACAAGCGAAGTCAATTGGGAAAGGGATAAGAATACGGCGCCTTGGGTATTACGCACGATTTTCAGCAATAAGCCCTTATATTTCTTGAGAATAATGAGGGAGAACTATTTACAATCTTTTTCAATGGAATATTTATTCCTATCGGGAGGAACTGGCAATAGTACGCAAATAATTAACATCTATTTCAGGGGAGAGCTTTATATTATCGAATTACCGTTTTTATTACTAGGGTTATATGCCCTTATGAAAGACAAGGAGAAATTTAATAGAAACTTTTTGTTTATCCTGCTTTTAATAAGTCCCTTGCCGTCCACGGTTACAAATGATATAAATTTTGTTTTTAGAGACGTAATGATGCTGCCTATAATTTTAGCTGTAATTGCCTATGGAATAAATTATTTTCTTGAAGCAATTAATAAGCGGAAAATTGGTATTAAATACATTATTCTAACCATGCTTATCTTAGTTTATGGATTTCTAATTTCCGAATACCTTTATCAATATTATTTCAGGTGGCCAATATATGGAGCTGAGGCTTGGGGCAAAAGCTATAAGGATTTGGTTTATCTGATTGATTCTAAAAAGATGGATTTTAAAAATATATATGTTACCAATACTACCAATGAATTATTATTGCAGTACGCAATACTAAACAGAACGGATCCAAAAATTGTACAAAAAGTCTGGAATGGAAATCCGCTAAGAATTTCCAATATAACTATGTTTCCATCTTGTTTAGATAATCGTGCCGGTAGCATAAGTAGCTTTTTGCCTAAAAATACTTTACTCATAGCTCCTTACGGTGAATGTATTTATGCTGATTCACCAACAGAAAAAATCGTTGATGCCGGAGAGCCTCTTCATACAATCTGGAATATATATGAAAATAAGTAAATCCTTAAATAAAGCTTTAATTCTACTTTTCTTTATAGTTTTGTTTGCAGCGTTTTTAAGGTTTTATGCTTTGGATAAAATTCCCGGTAGTCTTAATATCGATGAAGCGGCCGTAGGCTATACATCCTTTTCTCTTTTGCATACGGGAATGGATGAGCATGGTGTGTCTCTGCCGCTTACACTGCAATCTTTTGGCGATTGGAAGCTTCCCGGTTATTCGTATGTTGGAATTCTCCCGGTTGCAATGTTTGGTCTGAATGAATTTTCGACCAGGCTTCCCAGTGCAACTGCCGGGGTTATTGCGGTTTTACTTAGTTTTTATATTTCTCTAAAGCTTTTTAAGAGAAAAGATCTGGCTTTAATTACGGCGCTTCTGTTTGCGTTGTCACCATGGAGTATTTATTTCTCAAGAGCCGCCTACGAAGTAAATTTGGCAACTACGTTTTTTCTAATTGGTTTTTCGGCTTTTCTAAAATATTTTGAAGAATCGAGATGGAAATTGCTATGGCTTATTTTATCCAGCGTTTTTTTTGGGATCACCGTATTCACCTATAATTCATTTATTATTTTTACTCCGCTTTTTGTTGTTGGCATAGCCTATTTGTATCGGGATAGAATAAAACTCAATTTTAAACTGCTAATTCCCGTAATAATTTTAACGGCTATGGTAGCTGTTTCTTTTTACTCCTCAATCTTTACCAGTACCAATAAAACTTCAACTCTGCTTGTTTTTAATGATCAGAATACGGTTTATAACCGGGTTGATATTTTTAGGACAGATAAAGCATCGAATAATCCAATAGAAAAGATTATCTACAACAAATTCACAGGAGGAGTATACCAATTCGGCCAGAACTACTTAAGCGCTTTTTCACCGTCTTTTCTTTTTGATAAGGGAGGAGATAAGTTGGTGGATAATTTAGGTTATTTTGGCAATCTTTATTTAATCGATATTTTATTTATTGCCGTAGGATTTGCCGGTCTTTTATTGCAAAGAGAAAAATCTTTAAAATTAATTTTGCTATGGTTAGCGCTTGCTCCCATACCTGCGGCATTGACCAAAAGTCCTCAAAGCTCGACCAGGTTGTTTTTATTAATGCCGGTGTTGGTAATAGTGTCGGCATATGGTATTTGGCAAATTATGCAGTTTCTTAAACAGAGAAGCGTCAAAAATTATTTGCTCAAATTTTTAATATTAGGATTATTTATTTATAACGTTGTTCTTTTTATGGATGGGTATTTTATCCACTTAAACGCGCAAAGGGCCAGATTTTGGGATTACGGTTATAAGCAGGCGGCGGAGCTCTCCTTAAAATACCCGGATTATAAAATTGTGATGCGTGGTCCGGAGAACTTTCCTTATATTTATTTTCTTTTTTATAATCAATACAATCCCGAAAATTTCCGAAAAGAGGTAAAATATTATCCATTAACAAGTGAAGGTTTTCTGTATGTCAAAAGTTTTGGTAAGTTTAGTTTTCCTAAATCGATAGATAATCTCAAATTAATGAATAAAACAATTTACATTGATGATAATTACTTAAGGTATCAAAATAAAATTTATCTTCCATCGGGCGATCCGGTTTTATCATACATAATTAATAAATGAAAAAAATCTACTTACTGCTATTCGCAATAATTTTGCTCGCGGGATGTTTAAGATTATTCCAGCTGGGATCTAATCCGCCATCTTTAGCTTGGGATGAAGCTGCTTGGGGCTATAATGCGTACTCTTTGGGTACAGACGGAAAAGACGAATTCGGTAAATTCTTGCCAATTACTTTCCTTGAATCGTTTGGAGATTACAAACCGCCGCTATACGCTTATTTGGACGTTGTACCGGTTAAGGTGTTGGGGCTAAACGAATTTGCCACCAGATTACCATCGGCGTTAATCGGAACCTTGGCCGTTTTAATGACGTTTTTTCTGGTTAAACGGATTTTTAAAAGTTCTAAAGAAAAAGATTCTTATGCTTTGGCCGCGAGTTTTTTTCTTGCGATTTCGCCATGGCATATTCTTTTATCCAGAGCGGCATTTGAAGCCAATGTTGCCGGTTTCTTAATTATTTTCGGCGTTTGGGCATTCTTAGCAGGCGCTGGGGAAAAGAAGTGGTATCTAATATTGTCTGCTGTTTCTTTTGCTCTTTCTTTTTACACTTTTAATACGGCCAGAGTTGTTTCGCCAATTTTAGTGTTAGTTTTGGCAATCGCTTTCAGGAAACAATTATGGAAAATAAAAACAGCAGTTATTTTGGCAGGAGTGGTTGGATTGTTAGTATTTCTTCCGACTTTCAAATTTTTATTAAGTCCGCAAGCCGGCACAAGATTTCAGGAGGTCAATATTTTTTCAGATCCAAGTATTGTAAAAACGTCAAATCAGGAAATTGCTAACGACGGAAACGCATTCTGGTCAAAAATAATCCATAACCGCAGATTTCTTTATGGCATTGACTATTTACAGCATTATTTTGATAACTTAAGCCCTAACTTTTTATTTATAACCGGAGATGGTAACCCCAAGTTTTCAACTCAAACCGTCGGACAAATGTACGTTTGGGATATCCCGTTTTTACTTTTTGGAATTCTAATGTTATTTAAAAAAAAGGAGGGGCATTGGTGGTTAGTGCCCTTGTGGCTTTTAATAGGCATTATACCCGCGGCTTTTGCCCGTGAAACGCCGCATGCTTTAAGAATAGAGAATTCCTTGCCGATGTTCCAGATTATTGCGGCATACGGGTTTGTTCAGGTAATTCAAAAGTTTAACCGCCACAAAAAAATCATCGTCTGTTCATTGCTTATTCTACTGGCGGTAAACTTTATTTATTTTTACCACGACTATTTTTCCAATTATAAATATGATTACTCCGGAGAGTGGCAATATGGCTATAAACAATCTATAGATTACGTTAGTTCGGTGCAAAATAAGTACGATTTCGTCCAGGTGACTACATATTATGGAAGGCCTTACATCTATTATCTTTTTTACGATAAAGTAAATCCAAAGTCTTTTAGGCAGACGGCAAATATTACTCGCGACGTATTCGGTTTTGTTACGGTCAATAGCTTTGGGAAGTATCTTTTCCCGACTAATTTCAACTATAGCTTAAGTCTTGCCGGTAAAAAAGTTTTGTACGTTAATACGCCTGATAATTTACCGCAGGGATCAAAAATATTAAAAAGATTTTATTTATTAAACGGCAAAGAAAATCTGGTAGCCTATACATTGTAAATTTATGAAAAAAATTTGGTTAATTTTAATCGGAATTGTATTAATTGCCGCAGTTCTTAGGTTTTGGCAATTGGGGCAAGTGCCAATTTCACCCGATTGGGATGAGGCGGCGCTCGGAGTTGATGCTTATTCGATTTTACATACCGGTAATGACCAGTTCGGAAAATTTTTGCCGGTCGTGCTCAGGTCGCTCAATGATTACAAACCCGCGCTGTACGCATACCTCGCTATTCCCTCAATTGCAGTTTTTGGGTTAAATACATTTGCCGTCAGACTCCCCTCGGCTATCTTTGGCACATTATCGGTATTGGCAGTTTTTTTCTTGGTAAGAGAGATTTTCGAAAACTATAAAAAGCGTGATTATTTGGCGCTTATCGCGAGCTTTTTACTGGCGATTTCTCCATGGTCAATTCAGTTTTCAAGAGTTGGATTTGAGTCTAATGTCGGTACGGCCTTAAATATTTTTGCCGCACTCTTCTTTTTGAAAGGACTTAAAAAGCCGTGGATGCTGTCGTTGTCTGCTGTATTTGCCGCCTTGTCAATTTACGCTTACCAAAGTGAAAAAGTTTTTACTCCGCTTTTAATTTTAGCACTGATTTTAATTTATTGGAAAAAATTGTTCTCTTTCCCCAAAAAATATCTGATCGCGGCTTTTACGATTGGAGCGCTTGTCGTTTTACCAATGCTTTTTTATATTGTTACAGATAAATCTTCTTTAGCCAGATTACAGGGGACAAGCGTTTTTGCTTCGCAAACAGAGTTGTTAAAAAAAGATCTGGTCAAAATTAATAGAGATGAGTTAAATCACGATAAACTAGGACTTATTTTAGACAACCGGAGAATTGTTTACGCTAAAACAATCGTGCAGGGCTATTTATCCCATTTTGATTTAAACTGGATGTTTATCTCGGGTGATATTGCCAGGCATCACGCACACGACATGGGATTAATGTATCTCTTCGAATTGCCTCTACTTTTGCTTGGTACGTATCTGCTTTTATTTGGCGAGTATGACCGGAAAACCAAACTGGTAGTATTTTCATGGATTTTAATTGCTCCAATTCCGGCTTCGATTACTACCGGCGTGCCAAGCGCTGTTAGAACCTTAAATTTTCTTCCCGCTTTGCAAATTGTTACTGCCATAGGTGTTTTAGGCATCATCGATTTTATTAAGCGTCAGAATCTACGAACTGCCGGTATTAAGAATTTAAAGAAAATAACTTATCTTGTAATTATTGTTGTTTGTTTTCTGTTTGCTTTATTCAATGTTTGTTATTATCTTAATCAGTATTTTGTTCAGGGGAATTATTACGACTCGGCCTATTGGCAATATGGATACAAAGAAGCAATTCGGGAAGTAAACATAATCGGTAGTAGTTATAAAACGATTGTAGTTTCTAACAAAGAGCCTCTGGATAATTCTTATATCTTTTTCCTTTTTTATCTTAAATATCCCATGAGTGAATATCAAAAAACCGGTGCTTATTCAAAAAACCATGACTTCGGTAAATTTATTTTTAGGCCAATTAATTGGTCTAAAGATGCTCTCGGGAAAAATATTCTGTATATCGGCAGTCCGGATGAATTTCCCAAAAACATAAAAACTATAAAAACGATTTACGATTTGGATGGTACCCCCGCGGTAGCGATTGTTGGAACTTAAGGAAGCAAGTTTTCTTCTGGTTTGTAAAAGAAAGATAATCTTGTTATGATATTTACGCATGGTAAGAAAGACTTTATCGGTTGTTTTAGCTACGTATAATGAAGAAGCAAATCTTCCCGGATGTTTGGATAGTGTTAGGGACTTGGCGGACGAAATAATTATTGTTGATGGAAGTTCGACCGACAAAACCGTAGAAATTGCCAAAAAATATAATGCAATCGTAAAAATTACCACCAATAAACCCAATTTTCACATTAATAAGCAAATGGCAATTGATATGGCAACTAAAGATTGGATTTTGCAATTAGACGGAGATGAGCAGGTTTCTCTCGAGCTCAAAGATGAAATAAGGGATATTTTAACGAACTCAGAACTCGCGTACAGTGGTTATTGGATGCCAAGAAAAAATTGGTTTTTGGGAAGATTTTTACTAAAAGGCGGGCAATACCCCGATTACACTTTAAGGTTCTATAAAAAAGGCAAGGGAAGGCTTCCGCAAAAAGATGTTCACGAACAAGCAGTAGTTGAGGGAAAAGTTGGATATTTAAAATCGGCTTTGTTGCATTATCCCTACAAGGATTTTTCCCACTACATCAATAAATGGACAAGATATAACCGGTTTTTTGCTGACCAAATAAAAGAAGAAATGAAAAACAAGAATTTACTACAAAAGTTTCTGTATGTAATTTTATACTTAATTATTAAGCCTGCGCATTGGTTTTTGGCCACTTTTATAAGACATAAAGGATTTTATGATGGCGCTCAGGGCTTTGTATTTTCTTTGTTTTCAGCCCTTAGATTTCCGGTTTCGTATATAATATATCTAACGGAATAAACAAATATGAAAATTTTAGTTACAGGCGGAGCAGGCTATATTGGAAGTTTTATGACAAATGCTCTTCTTCAAAGAGGAGATGAAGTTGTAGTTATTGATAGTCTGGAAAGAGGGCATGAGGAAGTAGTTCCGCAGCAAGCAAAATTTTACAAAGGAAACCTGCTTGATAAAGAATTTGTAACACGAGTTTTTTCGGAAAATAAATTTGACGGGGTAATCCATTTTGCCGGCTTTATTTCAATGGGTGAGTCAATGGAAAATCCTTATATTTATTTTCAGAACAATACTTTTTCATCACTTAATTTAATGGAAGAAATGATTAAGACCGGTACTAATAATCTTATTTTTTCCTCAACTGCCGGAGTTTACGGAAACCCGACAATAATTCCTATTCCCGAGGATCACCCAAAGAATCCAGAAAACCCTTACAGTGAAAGTAAGATTATGGTTGAAAAAATAATGTCGTGGTACCAAAAAACCCACGGGTTAAATTGCGCTGCTTTAAGGTATTTTAATGCGGCAGGAGCTGCTTTAGATGCATCTTCAGGAGAAAATCACAAACCGGAAACACACATTATTCCCAATATTATTAGAGCGATTCAAAATGGGGAAAGTTTTAAATTATTCGGAACAGACTACCATACGAAAGATGGAACCTGCGTTAGGGATTATATTCACGTTTTGGATTTGGTGGAAGCGCATCTATTAACTTTAGCCAAATTACAGAAAGAAAAAGGCATGTTTGTTTATAATATTGGAACGGGTAACGGACATTCAAATAGAGAAGTCGTAGAAATGGTTAAAAAAGTTTCAGGAGAAAGCCTGCAAACAGAAGATTCTGCCAGACGGCCCGGAGATGCAGATACTTTAATTGCTGATTCTTCAAAAATAAGGCAAGAGCTTGGGTTTTCCCCTAAATATTCCGATCTTGAAACAATTGTAAAGACCGCATGGCAATGGCACTCGAATAATAAATGAAAATTGCAATTGATGTTTCACCGCTTCAGACGGGACACAAGGTAAGAGGTGTCGGGTTTTATCTTGAGAATTTAAAGAACGCTTTGGTTAAGTATTTTCCGGAAAACGAATACTTCTTCTTTCAG
>Ga0182027_10015277_pt1 | contig 10569 bp, 9 predicted proteins | sample 712E1DmetaG_FD_121300 | JGI IMG/M metagenome (GOLD analysis project Ga0182027, IMG submission 121300) | Permafrost microbial communities from Stordalen Mire, Sweden - 712E1D metaG (Illumina Assembly) | ecosystem: Environmental > Terrestrial > Soil > Wetlands > Permafrost | place: Sweden... | reverse complement strand
GCATCAACGCCATTCGATCTGCTGATCCTGGACCAGGGTATGCCCGGCATGGCCGGGCCGGAACTGGTCCAGCGCGTACGAAGGGAAAGCCCGGCGGCAGGGGCAGCCATCCTGCTGCTGATCCCGGCGGGGCAACGATGCGGGCTCGCTACCGACTGTCCGGGCGCTACGGCCTGCCTCAGCAAGCCCATCAGCCCTCTCGATCTGCTGGAGGCGTGCCTTCGGGCGTTGAAACCACCGGGCGCGGCCCCCGAGCCGGCTCTGGTCGCGACTCCTCCGGCCAAGGAGCGAAGAACCCTCTCCGTGCTATTAGCTGAAGACAACACCGTGAACCAGCGGCTGGCGATCGAGTTGCTCCGGCGGCTGGGCCACGCGGTCGTAGCGGTGGGGAACGGACGGGAAGCGGCCGAGGCGTTTCGGCGGCAAGCTTTCGACGTCATTCTGATGGACATCCAGATGCCGGAGATCGACGGGTTCCAGGCGACGGCCCTGATCCGGGCCGAGGAAGCGCTGACGGGCGCCGCGCGCACGCCGGTAGTCGCCTTGACGGCGCACGCCATGATAGGCGACCGCGAAAAGTGCCTGGCTTCCGGCATGGATCACTACCTGTCAAAACCCATCAAGTCAGCGGAGCTGAAGGCGCTACTGGACTCATTGGCGCCGGCCGGCGAGCGCCTCCCGACCGTCTAGAGAAGCGGAGCCCCGTGGGGCAGGCCGTTTGGCCTGCCCAGGCAGGCGGAACCGCCTGCCCCACGGGGAGAGCTGAAGCGTGCGCCACATCCGCTCTACACTGATTGTAGGAACCAGCCATGAACCTTCACACCAAGGCGGTGCACGCGGGCGACCGCAAGAAACCGGGGCCGGCGGTGCCGGTCACCACGCCGATCTACACCGCTTCGACCTACCTCTACGACGAGATGGAGCAGCTCGACCGCGTCTTCGGGCGCGAGGAGCCGGGCTACTCCTACTCGCGCTACGACAACCCCACCAACGCCGCGCTGGAGGAGCTTGTTACCGCGCTCGAGAACGGCCACGGATCGCTGGCCTGCGCCTCCGGGATGGCCGCGGTCCAGATTGCGCTGCTCACGGCGCTGGTGGACCGGCCAAAATCGATCGTCGCGGCGAGCGCGCTCTACGGTGCCACCCTCAGCGTGCTGGGGAAGGTATTCGAGCCGCTGGGCGTCGAAGTGGCGTATGTCGACATTTGCGACCTGGCCGCGGTCGAGAAGACGGTAACGGAGCGCAAGCCGGGCTGCCTGCTGATGGAGACCATGTCGAACCCGCTGCTGCGCATGGGCGCCATCGACCACCTGGCTCAGATCTCCCGCGCCGCAGGCGCCGCCTTCGTGGTGGACAATACCTTCGCGACACCCCTGCTGGTGCGTCCGCTCGAACTGGGCGCCAACCTGGTGGTGCATAGCCTGACGAAGTTCCTGGCCGGCCACGGCGACGTCCTGGGCGGCTCGGTGACTTCGGACCGGGAGCATTACGACACGCTGCGCACGCTGTCCCGGGCCTACGGGCCGGTGCTCGGCCCCTTCGAGAGCTACCTGGCCATGCGCGGCATCAAGACCTTCCCGCTGCGCATGGAGCGGCAGTGCGCCAATGCCTGCCGGATCGCGGCCTCGCTCGCTGGGCATCCGGCAATCGAGCGGGTCCACTATCCCGGAGACCCGGCGCACCCGGATGCCGCCACCATTGCGCGCCTGCTGCCACCCGATCTGCGCGGCGCGATGGTGAGCTTCGAGATCCGCGGCGCCGGACGGGCCGAGGTCTTCCAATTCATGGACCGGCTGAAGCTGATCGTGCGCGGCACCTCGCTCGGCGACGTGCACAGCATCATGCTCTATCCCTCGATGAGCTCGCACCGCGACGTCTCGCCGGCCGAACGCCGCCGCCTGGGAATCGTCGACAGCCTGGTGCGTCTCTCGGTGGGAATCGAGGGCGCCGAGGACGTTTTGGCCGACCTGGAACAAGCGCTGGGGTAGACCGAGGTCCGCTCCCTCACGGTCGCGGTTCGGTAGGGCGGCCGTGTGGTGGCGACTATTGTAGAATCGGGGATTGCCCGAACCGCTGGTCACGATCGCCGTCCCGACTCTTACCGCATCCGCGGTTCTCAGGGAATGCCTTTTCGCGATGGAGCGGCAGACCTGCCGCGACTTCGAGCTCGTCATCATCGACAATAGCGGGAAGGGACTGGTGCGGGAGATGGCGGAGGCCTGGCGCGGCGTGACGGTGATCGAGAACACCTGGAACCGGGGCTTTGGAGCCGCGGTGAACCAGGCCTTCCGGCGGTCGAAGTCGGCCTATTGCGTCACCCTGAATGACGACGCCATCCCGGACCCCGGGTGGCTGGAGGCTTTGCTGCGGGCGATGGAAGGCCGTCCCGAGGCCGGGATGTGCGCCTCCTCGATCCGCCTCGCGGGCGGGGCGCAATTGGACTCGGCGGGAATGCTGATCTCGAGCGATGGTTCGAGCAAGCAGCGCGGGAACTTGCAGCCGCCGGAGCGGTTCGCCGCGGCCGAAGAGGTCCTTTGCCCCAGCGGGTGCGCGGGCCTCTACCGGCGCGAGATGCTCGACCAGATCGGCCTGTTCGACGAGGACTTCTTCCTCTATTGCGAAGACACGGACCTGGGACTGCGCGGCCGCTGGGCGGGCTGGACCTGCGTGTACGCGCCGGGGGCCGGCGTCGAGCACCGCTACTCGCAGACCGCGGGTGCGGACTCGTGGGCCAAGGCGTACTATGTGGAGCGGAACCGGCTGTTCGTGCTGCTCAAGAACTTCCCCATGTGCCTGTTGGCGCGGGTGCCGTCCGCCTCGGCCTCCCGCTACTTCTGGCACCTGGTGTCGGCGGTGACCGGCCGCGGCAGCGCGGCGCGGTTTCGCAAACAGAACTCGAACCCGGTGGAGCTTGCCTATATCGCGGTCCGCGCCCACGTGGTGCTGCTGAAGCATGGACTCCGCCTGTTGCGGCAACGGCGCGCGATCCGCCGCCTGGCACGGATCGGCCCAGCGGAGTTCGAAAAACTCGTCGCCCGTCATTTCATCAGCCCGCGCGAGGTGGCGGCGCTTTGAATTCCCTGCTTATCCTTGTGCCCGCCTTCAACGAAGAGGCTGCGATCGGCCGGGTGGTCACGGAGATCCGCAACGCGGCGCCGGGCATTCCGGTGGTGGTGGTGGACGACTGCTCGAAGGATGCCACGGCCAGCATCGCCGGGAAGGCGGGCGCGCGGGTGATGCGGCTGCCGTTCCACCTCGGCCTGGGAGGCGCGGTTCAGGCGGGATACCGGCTGGCCTTCGAGCTGGGCTACGATTTCGTGATTCGCCTGGATGGCGACGGCCAGCACGACCCGGCCTACATCGCCAAGGTCTTCGAAGCGCTGCAGACCAGCGGCTGCCAGATGGTGATCGCCTCACGCTTCGAGGACGGCTCGGTGAGTCACTCCAGCTTCCTGCGGGGTCTGGGGATCCGCTTCTTCCGGCTGGTGCTGCGCCCGATCCTCGGCAAGCCGGTGCACGATCCGACCTCCGGCTTCGTGGGCGTGAACCGGGAGGCGCTGCAAGTCTTCAGCAGCAGCTTTCCGCTCGAATACCCCGAGATCGAGGCGCTGGTGGTTCTGAAGCGCAAGGCGTTCCGGTTCGTCGAGATCCCCTGCCGCATGCGCCCGCGAATGGCCGGCCGCAGCACGATTACCGCGGTCAAATCGCTCTATTACATCTTTCACGTGCTCATGGGAGTGTTCGTGAACGTGCTGAAATACGAGGGTAGGCGGAAGCCGAAATAGGGCGCTATGCAAGGACTCCTGAATTTCCTGACGGGGCTGAGCCTGCTGCTGATGGTGATGGTCCTGGTGTCGGTGCGGCGGTCCCACACGCGGGTGGAATACTCAGTGAGCTGGCTGGGGGCGGCGCTGACGCTGCTGGTGCTGGCGCGGAGCCGCTGGCTGCTGAACTGGCTGGCGGCGGCGCTGGGCATCGGCTCGCCTGCGATCGCTCTGATGACGCTGGTGGGCTGCCTGTTTCTGCTGGTACTGTTCCGGCTGTCGGTGATGCTTTCGACGCTCAAGGACGCCAACATCGCCCTGACGCAGCGCATCGCCATCCTGGAGTTTCAAATCGAATCGGTCCATGAAGAAAGCAAAAGCGAGAACTGAGAAGTTGGTGGCCGTCCCGGCCGAGCCCGTATTGAAGCCCTGGCACTACTGGACGGCGCTGGGGGCGGCGTTCCTCGCGGTGTGCATCGTGTACTGGCCGGCGGTGGACGGGCCGTTCGTCTTCGACGACCTGTACCTGCCTTTCACCGCGCCGGAGTTCGCGAACGCCTCTCTGTGGCACTGGGTGCGCGGCGTCCGGCCGCTGCTCTTCTTCACCTTCTGGATCAACCATCGCATCTCCGGGATGGACACCTTTTCCTACCACTTCCTGAATCTTCTGCTGCACCTGGGGGCGGGCGCGTTTTCGTTTCTCATCGTGCGCAAGTTTCTCGACCGCATCGGCGAGAGCGGCTGGAAGCGTGATGGCCTCGCGGCCTTCGCCGCGGGGCTGTTCCTGCTGCATCCGCTGCAGACCGAGTCGGTGGCCTACGTGGCCAGCAGGTCCGAAACGCTTAGCGTGATGCTCTTCTATGCCGCGTTTTCCCTGTTCCTGTACCGCCGCTCGGAGGCGATCGGATGGCTGGAATCGCTGGGCGTGCTGGCGTTGTTTGCGGCCGCGGCGTCGACCAAGGAGCACGCCGTGGTGCTGCCCGCGCTGCTGCTGCTGACGGACCTCTTCTGGTCCGGGTGGCGTGGAATCCGGCGCAACTGGCGCGTGTATGCCCTACTCGCGCTGGCCGGGGCGGCAGCGCTGCGGATGGTGTGGCGCCTCCTGCACGGGAATAACACGGCCGGCTTCTCGGTCAGGGCCTTCACGTGGGCTCAGTACTTCTGGACGCAATGCCGGGCCATCTGGCTGTATATTCGCATGTTTTTGCTGCCCTACGGCCAGAACGTGGACCACGATTTCGCGGTCTCTAGAACGCCGCTCGACCAGGGAGCGATTTTCGGCCTGGCCGCCCTGCTGCTGGCCGTGGCTGCCGCCATTTATTATCGCCGCCGGTTCGCGCTGGCCTCTTACGGATTCCTGGCCTTCCTGCTCCTGCTCGCCCCGACGTCATCTTTTGTGCCGATCGCCGACGTGGTGGCCGAGCGGAGGGTTTACCTGCCTTTCATCGGGCTCCTGCTGGTGGTGGTCGAGTTCGCGCGGCGCTGGAAGGCGCCCCCGACCCGTGTGGCGGCGACGCTGGCGGGCATTCTGGCGGTGATGGCGGTGGTGACCTATAACCGTAGCGCCGTCTGGGGAGACGCGGAGACGCTGTGGAAGGACGCGGTTTCGAAGTCGCCCCACAAGGCGCGTCCGCACGTTCAGCTCGGGTTCCTGTATTTCACCGAGCAGCACTGCGCCGCCGCGCTGCCGGAGTTCGAAGCCGCCGCGAAATACGAGCGGCCGACTTACCCGCTGCTGGTCGACTGGGGCATGGACTACGAGTGTCTGGGGCGCCACGACGAGGCGATCGACAGGCTCCGCCGGGCGACGCTCCACCGCGGGGATGCAGATACGTGGTCGATGGTTGCGTGGGCGTGTCTGAGAGCCGGCAGGAACGACGAGGCGGCCCAGGCGCTCGACACCGCCGAGCGGCTCAATCCCCGGTTCCCGATGATCTACGCTTATCGCGGCGACCTCGATGCCGCCCGGAACGACCTGGCCGGCGCGGCGAATGAATACCGCCACGCGCTGCGCCTGGATCCTGCAAACGATGTGGCGCAGGAAGGGCTCGCTCGCCTGGGCGCGGCGCGCTGACATGCCCCGCCTGCGGATCGGCGTCAATGCGCTGTACCTGATCCCCGGCGGCGTCGGAGGGACGGAGATCTATCTGCGCCACCTGTTGCCGGCGCTCGCCGCCATCGATAGAGAGAGCGAGTACCTGGTATTCACCAATCGCGAGACGGACGCCGGACTGGTGCCGGCAGCGGCGAATTTCCACGCTGTCCCGCAACCGGTGCGCGCAGCGTTCCGGCCGGCGCGCATCCTGTGGGAGCAGACCGGCCTGGCGCTCGCGACCGCCGTGCGGCGCCTGGACGTGCTGCTCAATCCGGGATTCACTGCGCCCATTTTGTGCGGCTGCCCGCAGGTCACCGTGTTCCACGATTTGCAGCACAAGCGGCACCCGGAGTATTTCCGATGGTTCGATCTGCCCTTCTGGCGGCTGCTTTTGTGGACTTCGGCGCACCGTTCCCGGCTCTTAATTGCGGATTCCGACGCCACGCGGGCGGATTTGCTGCGCTTCTATCGGCTGGCGCCGGATCGCATTCGCGTGGCGCCGCTGGGGGCGGATCCGGCGTTCTTTGAGATTGCGCGCGAGCGGGAGGGCGCGGCCATTGAGCCGTATTTCCTGTGCGCCTCGACCTCGCATCCGCACAAAGGCCTGGTGCCGTTGGTGCGGGCGTTTGCCCGATTTGCGCGCGAGCGGGCGGGCTTTCGGCTCGTGATCACCGGAGTGCGCGGCTTTGACGCCCAGGCGGTCGAGAGCGCGGTGGGCGCGTCCGACGCGGTGCAACTCACGGGCTGGATCACGCGCGACGAGTTGTACAAGCTGTTCCGCCACGCCTTCGCGTTCGTGTACCCTTCGACGTTCGAAGGCTTCGGGCTACCGGTAATTGAGGCGCTGGCGGCAGGCGTTCCGACGGCCTGCTCGGCCATCGAGCCGCTGGCGAGCATGACCGGCGACGCGGCGCTGCTCTTCGAGCCCGCCAATGAGGACGCGCTCTACCAGGCGCTCGAGCGACTGGCGTCAGACGAGCCTCTGCGCGCGCGCCTGGCGGCCGCGGGCCCGTTGCGCGCCGCGGAATTCACCTGGGAGAAGACCGCGGCGAAGACGCTGGCGGCGCTGCGGGAAGCGGCGGGGTGAGGGCACCCGTGGGTGCAGTCGGGCCAAACAGATGCCGATTGTATATAGCGGCCGATAGACGGATAATGAGCGTTCTAGGGTGACGGACGAACAATGCGACAGATGGCCCTCGATGTTCGAGCAGCCGAACCGCGGATCGAGATTGTCTACAGCCGGGAGGATTTCACCCATCTCCCCCTGCCCGAACATGTTGCCGATTACCCGGAGCTTCGCTACATGGGATCCAAACACCGGCTCTTGCCTTGGATCCATGGCGTTTTGCGCAGCCTGAGTTTCGAGACGGCCGCGGACCCGTTTGTGGGGAGCGGTTGCGTCGCGTATCTGCTGAAGGCCATGGGCAAGCGGGTGATCGCCTCCGATTTCCTGAACTTCCCCTGCGTGCTGGCAGCCGCGACGATCGCCAACAGCAGCCGCCGGCTCGACGGCCCCGCCGTGAAATGCCTCCTGGCGGCCCGGAGCGACTTCCCGCACTTCATCGAGCAGACCTTTGAGGGCATTTTCTACACTCCGGAGGACCTGCGGTTTCTGGACCGCGTATCCGCCAACGCCGAGAAGCTGGAACACCCGCACCAGCGGGCGCTTGCCCTCGCCGCTCTCATTCGCTCCTGTCTCAAGAAGCAGCCCCGCGGGGTCTTCACGGTCTCTGGCGATCTCTCGCGCTACGATGACGGGCGTCGCGATCTGCGTCTTTCCATCGAAGAGCATTTTCTGGAGCAGGTCGAAGCCTTCAACCGGGTGGTATTCGACAACGGACGGGCCCACACCGTCAAGCACGCTGACGTGTTCAACCTGAAACCGAAAAACGTTGACCTGGTGTATTTGGACCCGCCCTATGTGCCGCGCTCCGACGACAACTGCTACATGAAGCGGTATCACTTCCTGGAAGGCCTTTCCTGCTATTGGAAGGGCCTTCGCATCATGCAAAATACGCGGGTCAAGAAGGTCGAAAAGCCCTACACGCCGTTCAGCTATCGCAAGCGCGCAATCGACGCCTTTGACCGGATGTTCCGGCAGTACCGGGAGAGCATCATCGTTCTTTCGTACAGCTCCAACGGCTACCCCGACCGCGAAATCCTCGAAGGCTTGTTGCGGCGCTACAAGACCACCGTTACGGCGTACGAGAAGCCGCACCGCTACCACTTCGGAACCCATGATGGTGTGGAACGCGCAGCCGTTCAAGAGTATCTGATCGTGGGGCGATGAGTGGAAGTCATTGCGCAGGGACTCGACGATATTGTAGACAGCCTCAGACCGCTTACCGTCGAATGGAAGGACGAGACGGCCCGGCGGGTGATTGAGCGCCTGAAAGCTCTGCCCGTCAAGAAGGTCTACACCGGCGACGACCTGAAGGCATTGATCGAGGGGAGTTTTGATGACGGCATTTTGATTTGCCGTCTATTCCTCGGCATGTCAAAAGACCAGTTCGTTTCCGTGCTACGCGGCATTCGAGGAGAGGCCGGTATCGGCGTGAAAAGCTATCGCGCCGACCGGGCGGGGTTCATTGACGACGTGCTTTCGATGGGTCTGCTTGAAGCCATGGCGGAGGAAGCGAACCGCAAAGGCCATTGGAGCGATGTCCTGGTAGAGAGGCTGCGGAGCGGAAGAGGCAGCGCGATTTCCGGGCAGCGCCGGGGCCGCGATGTGGAGGACTTCGTGGAAGCCGTCGTCAGGAAGGTGTTCGGCACCAAGTTCCAGGTGCGGTGCACGTTCAAGGGCCCGCGCCAGCAGGAGGCGAAATGCGATTTCGCCATCCCGGCTAAGAGCGCCGCCCGCATCCTGATCGAGTCCAAAGGCTACGGAGCGACCGGGTCAAAAATGACGGACATCCTCGGCGACATCCGCACGATCATTGCAGCCAAACGACCCGACACGGCGTTTCTCTTCTTTACGGACGGCCTCACATGGAAGCAGCGTAAGAGCGACCTGCGGAAGATTGTCGAGTTTCAGAACAACGGTGACATCATGCGCATCTACACCTACGCAATGGCCGACCAATTCGAGAAGGACCTACGGCAACTTAGAGCCGAATACGGGCTCTAGGCAGCTAGCCTTAGACAGAGCTATTCCCCGGTCCGCAGCCAGATGCTCGAGGGGTAGTGCCCACCTCTTTGGCCATCCGCGAAGAGGCCGCCGCGCATGGGGCGAGGGCGGTAGTCGGGCAGGAGGGCGCGCAGCAGCTCGGGCCGGGTGTGATGCAGGGCGGAAAGGCAGAAGAGCACATCGAGCCTGGGATTATTGGTCAGGAGCGCGGCGAGAAGCACCGTTTCCTGCCACGCCCAGAAGGGCCAGGTCAGGATGTCCGGCGGGTATAGGTAGGGCAGGAAGATGTCGTGAATGTGGACGAAAACGCCTGGCCGCAGGCGCGGAATGATCTCCAGGTAGATGCGCGGCACCTCCGACCCCACCTTCACCGCATGGCTGGAGTCGATGAACAGCAGGTCGCCCGCCTGCAACTGGTCGAAGACCCGTAGCGGGACCTCCTGGCAGCTCTGGACCAGAAGCCGCGCTCCGGCAGTCTGGCGGAGGATGGACGAGGGAAACGGCTCGATGCAGGTGAGATCGGTGTCAGGCAGGGCGCGCAGCATACAGGCCGTCGACACCCCGCTGCCGATTTCGACGACCCGTGTGGGGCGGTTCGCCCGCAGGAAGCAGTGCAGGACCTGGGATTCGATAGGCCCGTACCCCGGCCCCCATTGCGCCGAGGTCACTCGGTTGTACAACTCCAGGCCGGCGACCTCGTCGACGTGCGGCACCAGGATCCGGGCCAGGCATTCCAACTGGGCGTCCAGGTTCCAGGTGACGCCTGCCAAGGTGGACGCTCCCTCCCAGAGCTCGGAGTGATCCTTGAGCCAGCGCACATCGGGCACCGGGGCATAGTAATGCCTCGGGGTCACGTGGAGGCCCGCCCGCTCCGCCAGGCGAAACAGGGTGGTGCAGGCCTGGCGTGATGGTTGTCGCATAGCAGAATATCGGCGGGGGGTTGCGCGGAGAATAGGCTGAAACGGGCCGGATTCCTCCGACGTCAGGGGATAATGGGATCTGGTTTAGTGGGAGGATTCTATGCTGAAACTGCTGTTTCCGCTTCTTCTGATTGCCTCCAGCGCCTTTGCGCAGTCGTTTCGCGTCGGGGTCGAAGGGGGCATCCCGCTGACAAATGCGTTCGACACGGGGATCCAGACCGTCGCGCCCACGGTCGTTATCGGGTTCCCCACCTACGCAAGCTACAAGTCGGCGACGAAGCGCTACACCGTTGGCGTCACCGCCGAGCTGGGCCTGCCGTTTCACCTGGCCATCAAGGCCGACGCGCTCTACAAGCGCGTGGGGTTTGACTCTTTCATCCCCGTAACGCCTCTGCTTTTTGGGCCCACATGGAACAACACCAGGGCCAACTCGTTCGAGTTCCCGGTGATGGCCAAGTATCGACTGAGCAAACTGGGGCCGCTGCAACCCTATATCGAAGGCGGCGTGTCGTTTCGGACTCTCGAAGGGGCCACCGAGACGCTCACGACAGGCTGCGCGGAGTGCCCCCAGGGGGCGGCCCCCGTGACCGCAACGCCGAGTCCGGTGTACGGGTTGAACCACAGCTTCACGAAGGGCATCACGGCCGGGGCCGGCCTGGAACT
>Ga0182027_10015276_pt1 | contig 10569 bp, 6 predicted proteins | sample 712E1DmetaG_FD_121300 | JGI IMG/M metagenome (GOLD analysis project Ga0182027, IMG submission 121300) | Permafrost microbial communities from Stordalen Mire, Sweden - 712E1D metaG (Illumina Assembly) | ecosystem: Environmental > Terrestrial > Soil > Wetlands > Permafrost | place: Sweden... | reverse complement strand
TTCGGGTCCGGGCGAACTGACCGTCCTGGCCAGGCCGCTCATCTCCTGCGAAAGCTTCTCCAAAGCGCTTCCAACCAGTTCCTTCTCCCGCGCAAGCTGAGACAATTTGGCGTTGGTCCTCTCCGCGAGTTGGCGCATGACCTCACCAAGCATGGTTGGATTGCGGCCGATCCAGCGGATCTGCTCGACCACGGCACTCTCGAGCGCCGGCGCCGACACAGACCGCGTCGGGCAGTTGTTCCAACCACGCTGGTGCGCCTTCACGCAAACGTAATAGCGGTACAGTCGATTGTCCTTCTTCGTATACGTGTGGATCATCCCCGCGTCGCAGGAAGCGCACCGGACCAGGCCTTTGAGTAACGCCACATACTTGTTGCGCAGGTTGCGCCCACCGCGCCGACCGTTCCGTTTCAGCAGTTCCTGAACGCGGACGAATGTGGCGTCCTCAACAATCCGGCCGTGCTCGCCCTCATAGATGTGGCCGTCGAAGTCGACCTTGCCGGTGTAGCCGACGTTGGTCAGCAAATTGTGCAGCTTGGTCTTTGTGAACTCACTGCCGCCGGTCGCGCGCCCCTCACGCGTCGTCCAGGCCTTAAGCGTCCATCCGCGCCGGTCGAGTTCCTGGACCACCGGCATCAGCGCGCCGTAGTCCAGGTACAGCTGGAAGATCTCGCGCACGCGACGGGCTTCCGCTTCGTTGACGACGAGCACGCCGCCCTGCGCCGCCACATCGTAGCCGAGGATCAGATTGCCGCCGACAAACTTGCCCTTGCGGCGTGCCGCCCGCATCTTGTCGCGCGTGCGCTCCGAGATCATCTCGCGTTCGAATTGGGCAAAGGAGAGCAGGATGTTGAGGGTCAGTCGGCCCAGCGACGCCGTCGTGTTGAACTGCTGGGTCACCGACACGAAAGTCGCGCCGCGCAGATCCAGCACCTCCATGATCCGGGCGAAGTCGAGCAGGGACCGTGTCAGCCGGTCGACCTTGTACACCACGACACAATTCACCGTGCCCGATTCAATGTCGGCGAGCAACCGCTTCAACGCCGGCCGCTCCATGTTGGCGCCGGTGTAGCCACCGTCATCGTACTTCTGCGGCAACGCCGTCCAGCCCTCGTGACGCTGACTCGCGATGAACGCCTCAGCCGCTTCCCGCTGCGCGTCAAGGGTATTGAAGGACTGCTCCAGCCCCTCCTCGGTAGACTTCCTCGTGTAGATCGCGCAGCGCACCTCCGTACGGGTCGCGGCCGATCCGCGCGTCTCTCTCCCGCGACTCTCAACTGGCAAGGCGGTCCTCCTTCTTCGCAAGCCCAAAGAACGTCCAGCCATTCCACTTGGTGCCGGTGATGTCTTGCGCGATGGCACTGAGCGATGTGAACTTGCGGCCGTCGTATTCGAATCCGTGATCGAGCACTCGAACGAGGATGGTCCTGCCCTTGTAGTCCCTCATAAGCAGGCTCCCCGCCAACGGCAGCCGCGCGTCGTGCTCCGGCGCAACCTCTGTGGTCACCGTGCGATCGAGCGGGATCGCCTTCTTCCGGCGCGCAGCATTCTCGCTAATCTGGACACGCAGCGCCGTGCCGCGCGCGATGGCCAGCGCATACTGTCGCGCGGAGTCCGGCAATCCGCTCTCTTTCCGCGCTTGCACGTGCCAGGCGATCTTCCGGCGCAGGTGGCTTGCGTTGGCGACGACTCGCTCTTCGCCGAACAACTCGCGGTGGATCTCCAGCAGTCCGCGCGTGTCCATCCCAGCAAGCTGGCCTACATCGACGTCTCGATTTTCTTTTCGTGTTTCGGGCATGCGTCTTCTCCGTCCGTCAACTACTGACCATGACGGCTCGAAGTGCCTGACTTATCAACTGGATCCGCGATCGAGTCCGCGGCGGTTTCCAACCTTGCCGGCAGGGCGGCCGCGTGGCGTTCGTATGCGATGGCGAGCAACATTGCCACATCGCGCACAGCCTCTTCTGTGATCGGATCTTCGACTCGCATCGGCGCCTCTTCCCGCAGGCCAACGCCCGATGCACGGAGTGGGTGCAGGAGGGAAGCGGGCGCCTATGCGGCGATGTGGTTGCCCGAATCGGTGTTCCGGCACCCACAACGAGTTCCGCGTTTCGGCACGCCCGCTGTCTGGTGATTAGGGCGCGCGTGCGCCCCTACTTATCTATACTCGCGGAGGTTCGAAATTGGAAAGGCCGGCCATCGATTGGCCGGCGAGCGAGACGATCGTTCACCCCTGCCGTCAGCGGACTTCAGGAGCGCATTTCGCCAGGTGGACTACCCGCCTCGATGTAGCATTGGGTTGGAGAAAGGCGGACAAACCGAATGGGCGATTTCCCCTGCGAGTGGCATCATGTGCGGGACTTGGCTAGTGGCGGGCAAGGAGACACGTTCGTCGTTCGGCGCGCGGACGGAGATGATTCCCAGCTCTATGTCCTAAAACGCCTGAAGAATCTCACCCGTAGGGACTACTTCGAAAGGGAGATCAAGGCGTGTACGGAGTTGGATCACCCAAACATCCTGCGGGTATTAAGTTACGGCGAAACCCCCAAAGGGAGACCGTACCTGATAACTAAGTATTGCGACGGTGGGTCGCTCCGCCAGCGAGGGCGATTCCATGATCCCGCTGAGGGGATGCGGTTCTTCCAACAAATCACGGATGCAATCGAATATGCGCATTCGCGCGAGCCAGCAGTCTTTCACCTGGACATGAAGCCGGAGAATATCCTCATCGAGGAGGGGAAGCCAATTCTTGGGGACTTTGGAATCTGCTTCATCGACGACGAGGGCCTACAAATGACGAGTGAAGGCTTTCTCGGCTCACGATACTACTGCGCGCCAGAGTTGCGAGGGCCAAATATCTCGCCGAGCGCAAACCCAGCGACCGCAGACATTTATTCGCTGGGCAAGGTACTCTACTGGCTCTTCACGGGACATGTATATGATGGTCATGAGGAAGAATATTCAGGCGCATCGGAGAGGGCACTTTCTTCGCTCTATAAATCCCGGCCCGAGTTCGCTTTCATTGACGAGTTGGTGGCACAAATGGTTCAGAGAATCTCGGGCAAGCGCATTCAGACTGCCTCAGCCCTTGCTGATCGGGTCAGGGACATTAACGACAGAATCGCAGCCCGAGGGCGTGTGCTCGACATTTCCACGCCCAAAAAGTGCGTCTTTTGCGCGGTCGGCTACTATCGTGCGGCGCACGAGAGACTCTCGGTTTCTCCGGCCTATCCTGGCGCCCAAGTGTTTCCGGATCTTGAGACGCGGAAGAGCCCACCTCTCTCGTCTTACCCAGAGAACCATGCATTTAATGCAACGAGGGTGGCGGCCGCAAATGTCATGAACATTGGCCAAATTGCTCAAGTACGCGACGGGATTCCCGTCGCATTCGTCTGCGATTACTGCGGCAATGTCCAGTACTTCCGGCTGGATCTGACGGCGGACGGCCATGGTGACAATTGGCGCCCTTGACACGGGAGGCCGGACAATCCCTGCGCCAATTGGGTGCCACCTGCTGAGGTCGGAAGAGTGGCGACGCGAGTACCGAATGCTTTGACTTCGCCTTGGAGAGGGGTAATACGGGCCGCAAACGGCGTTGCCGGCAGCGGGTTCCCTGATTCTCTCCGTGTGGTCGGCAATCCGGACACTATCCGGGGCATTCGGTTCTTTCCGAGTGGCGCGTGATACGCCAGGAACCGGCAATCCTCCGACTGCCCCCTAAAATGCTTTCGATCTGAGGGGCACACCTGGAACGTGGCGCGTCCGAAGTCGGTGGTAGCTGGAACACATGTAAACGTGAATCGGATAGAATATGATCATTCGTATTCAATGGAAGACCTCAGGCGCACTTGTAGAAAACCGTTTCCTGCTTTTCATTCGCCATTTAAGGGCAGCCTCCACCACTGGGCCGACGAACACATCCCGCTCATTTGCCCGCCCCCGGATTTGGTCCGCTACTACCACCAACAACTCCTCGACTATCTGCGCACTGAAGATCCACTTTTTGTTGCTCGTTGGGTCTCGACCACCCCCCGGAGAAAGATCTACAGGACTAACTCCGGGAACCAGTTTCTGGCAACGGATAATGCCCCAGCCGTGTTCATACATAGCCTGCTGTATCACGGTATTGAGATCTCTCCGGCCGAATTCGCGGAATTCCTGCGGACTGTACCGGCGCATTTTCATGACGTCCCGCGTGCAATTGGCACCACCGCATGGTCAAAGGACTGGTCAGTCCGCCACATCCTCAATGTCAAGAACGGTGACGTTGACTTTCAGTCGTGGGACCGCGACGTATTGACGTGGCGATTCGTGCGCAACGTTCATCCCGCTAATTATTTCTGTTTTCCAAAGGAGATCGGCGCTTCCTTGGGCGAGGATCCACGAGTAACCGGGTTCTTCGCGCAAAGGTACGCTACAATCTATTCCGAAGTGTGGAACGAGTTTTTGACCGTTGCCAAGGGCGAAGACTTCGGTGAACCTGACGACAACCTCCTTATTGAATATGGCAGCACGCGATTGATTTCAAGAGGGGCCCAGGACAATGCTGTTGTTCGGTACTCAGCAGCGGGCCTGCGGTTCGTCCGGGACCACATCGAGCCATTGAGCTGGCAACAATCGTTCCGAATAGATATTCCGTCGGTTGGAGCGGTTCAGTTCACAAAGGCCGAGTTCTACACCATCTTCCCAAATGTCGTTAAGCCAGGCAGTTATTATTGGACACATGGTTTCTACGTTTACACGACCGTTCCACAGAAGGCATTGGCTTATAGAGTGGGCTGACCCAGCGATTCTCGCGTACCGATACCCGATCTGCTTAATGCCCTACCAACTAGAGTGAGAAGGGCGGGCATAGGCCGGTGCTCCGGAATGACCCCTACTCTAGCCTGTTGCGCTCGATAAACACCATGACGGAATTGACGATGGTCGCGGCGTCCTTCGGCGAGACTTCGCGGCCATCGTGCATGACCTGGTTTCTCCCAGGCCCAGTGCGGCGCCAAAGACGCCTCAGATCTTCGCCCACCCAGCCTGCTGGGAGCAGTCCTGGCATCTCATCGAGCCTGTCGATTAGTTCACGGACATCATCGCCCTTGGAGGCACCCAGAGCACGCCGTAGTTCGGTCTCAAGCTCACGCCAAGCGATGATGGCAGCCACGGTCGGCTCAGTCTCGACGTAAGAGCGGGCGAGATCCATCTTATCGACACCCTTGAGCGCGTCAGCAATTCTACCGGCCCTCCTCTCATGGACCCAAGGATCCGTCGAGAAGGCCCTGAAGTGTTTCCTTCGAGCGTCATTGTCACCGCTGTGGTGAGCGAACCAGTACCACGTCCAAAGCGCGAATTCTGTTTCCACGACGCTGAGCTTCGGGCGCCGATGGGCCGAGTGCTGGCTCCAGACGAGCAACTCCCCGCAATAGTCGACGTAGAATTCTGGTACCGTGCGCCCCGAGACGAATAAGAGGCTCGCCAAGTGGTGGCTGCACATTGCGAAACGCTCCGGGTAGACGTGGTGTAGAACAAGCGCCGTGAGCCCAAGATCCCGAAAGCAGTAGCGAATTTCACCGATCAATTGCCTGCCGTCGCTGTCTTGGGGGAGACGGCGGATCAACTCTGCGGCATGTCTTTCCGCCATCCGCCGCGCGAGGTCGTCGCGGTCCGGTTTTGACCAGTCCTGGACGTAGGGGAGGTCGTCTGCGAAAATCTCCAGAACGTCATCAATCGTAATGTCACGGCATTGTCGGCCAGGCCGCACCTGTTGATATAAGGCCTCGATCCTTGCAAACCCATCCTCGAACCTGTTCTTGCATCGGTACCTCTCCTCAAGCGCATCACCGAACAGGTCCCAATACTTAACCAGATCAAACCCGCTCATCGCCAGCCTCACGGATGATTTTAGCGCCAGATTGGCGCGTGCCGCTCTCGTAAAGGGACGATCGACATCCTTCCAGAAGGCGGTGAGATCCCGCCTAGAGTTCGGGCCGACAACCTGGCCGTACCACGCGACTTGCCGATCTGGCGTCGCCAGCTTCGGCCGAGTTGTCGGCCACTCGGAAGTAATCTAAATTGACGGATTGTCGCCAAACTACCACACTGCCCCCGTTGCGGATCACTCCCGGCAAGTCGGTTTCCCAACTGCATCGCATTTTCGTCTCTCGCCCCGCCGCAAGTTCAGTGAATCAACGGACGGTCACTGTGGCACCGTCCGAGTTCGAAGCTGCCAGGTTGGGCTCCAACCTACGGAGGGCTGTCAACAAATGCAACCTGTCAACCGGAGAAAACGGAGAATTCGCGAGAAAATCCTTGGCCTCCGCTCCGAACCCCTGGGGTTCGGGTTGCTCCCCAAGCGATACACTTCTTGAAACGGAGAGAACAGTGGACCCAAGACCTGCAGAATGTTTGGGATACGGGCGGCTGGAAAACGTGCTGCTGTCAACGAAAACGGTGCTGAGAGTTGGGGCAGGAGAATATTGGCTCCCCATCGTGGACGCGTTTCGAACTTTGGTGGCCTGCCCGCCGCCGGCGATCAGAGCTATTCTCCAACAGGTTCATGGGCTTACGGTCACCGGCGCGTGATTCTGGCTAAACCAAATCCAGACCGCACCACGGTTACCGTGGCACGCTCTGCACAAGATCTCGCTGGCTGACGGCAACCGTCACTGGAACGCAAACTGGTTGCAGGAAACGCGCTAGAGATGACCGTCCGTGTGTTGGCGAGTCGCGCATGATACGATACACGAGGTCAAACCTCCCCCAATCGCCCTGCCACGTCGTGGCGAAGGTCGTCGATTGAGGACGCTTGCTGACGGTTCGGAGGCGAAGGTGATCGCAGCCAAACGTGCATGCGTTGTCGCTCCAGAGTCCTCGCAACAGGAGCAAGACTATTCTCTGTGCGCTCGCACCGGGCCATACCATACTACAAAGTCGTTTTGGAAGTAGATGCAGATGTTCCAGTTCATCCATTCCGCAGACATTCACATTGACAGTCCGCTTCGGGGCCTGTCAGCGTTCGACGGCGCACCTGCCGAACAGATCCGCACAGCAACGCGACGCGCTTTCGAGAACCTCGTGGATCTCGCCGTGCGCGAGTCGGTCGCGTTCGTTTTGATCGCGGGCGACCTATGGGACGGTGACTGGCCAGATGCAGGTCCAGGTCTTTTCTTCATCAAACAAGCGAGCCGCCTGCGAGAAGCCGGCATCCATCTCTACGTCGTCAAAGGAAATCACGACGCTGAAAATACGCTAACGCGCGAATTGCGCTATCCGGACAACGTTCATATATTTCAACATCGGCACCCGGACACGATGCACGTGGCGGCCCTGAATGTTGCGATCCACGGCCAGAGCTTCAGTGAACCGAATGTCACACGCGATCTCGCTGCCGATTACCCGGCTCCGACACCCGGCGCGTTCAATATCGGCCTGCTGCATACCTGTCTCGACGGAGATTCCCGCCATTACGCTTACGCACCCACGACCACGACAGCACTTGTGGCAAAAGGATACCAGTATTGGGCGCTAGGCCATGTCCACCAACGGCGCGTACTGAAACAGGACGGGGTGCCGATCGTGTTTCCCGGAAACCTCCAGGGGCGCCGTCTCCTCGAAACTGGGCCCAAGGGCTGCGAACTCGTGACCGTCGATGACGACGGCAATGTGTCGTCGCGCTTCGAAGCGCTGGACGTCGTACGCTGGCTCGAAACGTCGGTCGATCTGAGCGGGGCCACGACACTTGATGCTGTCGATGCCGCCGTTCGTGATGCGCTGGACGACGCCAGACGCGCGCACGCCGGACGATTGCTGGCGGTTCGCTTACACATGCAGGGCGTGAGCGCGCTTGCCGCTGAGCTCACGCGGCGCGAGGATCTTCGGGACCGGCTGAACGGAATCGCAATCGACGTAGGCGAGATTTGGCTGGAGCGTATCGTCTTTGATGTGACCGCGCCGCAAACTGATTTGGAGTTTCCCCTTTCAGACGAGATCAGCGAACTTACAGCAGAGATTGAGGGCGATGAGCGGCTAACGCGTGAATGGCTTGAGGAGTTTGCGCAGTTGGGAGCCCAGCTAACCGGTGAACTGGGCGACTCAGACGCTGCGCGGGCACTCAAAGATCCCGAGGTCTTTCGTATCTGGGTCCGACGTAGCGCCGCTTTATGCCAGGTTACCGAAAGCAGGGCCAGATGAAGATCCGCCGACTGGATTTGATCGCCTATGGTCCGTTTCAGAATCAGTCTTTGGAGTTTGAAAGCAATGGCATCCAACTGATATTCGGTCCAAACGAGGCGGGCAAAAGCACTGCACTTCGCGCGTTGCAAGCGGTGCTGTACGGGATGACCGACAAGCGAGACGCGTTTGTTCATCCATGGGACATGATGCGCGTCGGGATGACGATCGAAACGGCAGAAGGAACCATCAGAGTTGAGCGTCGCAAAGGCAAGGGCGCTCGGAGCCTAGTACATGCCGATTCAGAGAAGTCGGTCAGTCCGGAAGAGTGGAGCGGAATATTGCCCGTCGCGGACCAGAGACTGTTCTTGCAGATGTTCGGTTTGGATTATCACAGACTTGTCGAGGGCGGACGCGAGATCGCAGATGGTAAGGGTGACGTCGGCGAGGCGCTATTGGCTGCAGCGGGTGATTTGGGCAGCGCAGTGGAACACATGCGAGCATTCCAAAGCCGCGCCGGCGACCTATTCGCGCCACATGCACGTTCGCAATCAAAGCTTAGCGTGGCTCTTCGCAATTACAGAGAAGCGGAACGACGCATCCGATCGGAGAAGTTCAGTTCCCAAGCGTACCGGACCGCGGTCCGCGAACTCGATGAGTTGCGACGCGAGTCAAGTCGTCTGGCCGACGAGCTGAGAGCATGCGCGGGCGAGAACCGGCGCCTGACACGTTTGCGGCAGGCTGTGGCTGGAGTAGCGCTACTAGCTCAGAAGCAGCGCGAATTGGACAACATGGCCACGGCCACCGTGCTGAGCCCGGATTTCAAAGTACGCCATGGAAACGTAGTGAAGCTGCTTGAAAGGTCTGTTGCCAAAATAGAGAACAGCCAAGCAGATCTCGATCGATTGACGAAGTCGCTCGACGCAATCAAGCGCGATCCTAAGCTCGCTGAACTGAGGATAGAGATCGAGCGGTTGTTCAGCGCCTCGGGCAAGATCGACGCGGGGCGACAGGACAGGCCTAAGCGCGAGGGCGAATTGAGCCAACTGAGGGATGCGGTTTCGCGCAATCTCCGGCAGCTCGGTTTGGATCTCGACCCAGCGAATTGCGTGAGCTTGCGCGTTAAGTTGGTGCAAAGGAACGAAATCACTCAGCTCGCGCAGAAGTATACAAAGCTGATTACTCGAATGGAGGAGGCTAAGAACCGAATCGCATCGTTGCGAGCAGAGGAAGATGGAAACAGACTGGCCCTGGCGGAGATCCCTCCTGCCCAGGAAACGTCGGACCTTGAAAAGCAGCTCATTGCGGTAACTGGTGTGCCGGTTGCCGCCGACTTGGCTGAGATGAGCGAACGGCTTGCATCGGCCCAGAGCACGTGCGATGCCGAGATCAAAGCGCTACCGCTCTTCAGCGGATCCGGCGAACATCTGGAGCAGTTGACGGTACCGCTCACCGCCACAGTGCGCGCGTGGCAGGGCCGCTTTGCAGAGCAGGAATCGGCCGAGCGGCAGCTTACCTCGGATGAAGAGACAGCAGTTGCTGAGATTGCAAATCTGGAGCGCGATATCCAACAGCTCGAACACGCTGGAGATGTCCCTGCGGAAAGCGACCTTAACCGCAGCCGGAGTCGGCGCGAGCTTGGCTGGGCCGCCGTGAAGCACAGATGGCTGCAAGGGGAAGCCTCACCGGTTGAAGCCGATTTCCTGCACGAAGCTAGTTCGGGGCAGCCGCTCGACGCAGCTTATGAGCACGCTGTCCTGCACGCGGATACAGTCGCCGACCGCCTACGCCTCGATGCAAATCAAGTTGAGAAGAAGGCGCTCTTGCTGAGGCAAGTCGCGCGCAGCAACGAACGTCTGGCCAAGACCAGGCAGAAGAAGGAGAACGCCGCAGTTAGAAAACAGGAACTCGACATTGAATGGCATGCCATCTGGGCTGCGTGCGGAATAGAACCGTTGTCGCCAACCGAGATGCTGGATTGGCTCGAACGACGCCGGGACACGGTAGAGAAGTTCCGTGTGGCAGTGTCGCTCAAACGGCAAGTGGGTGATATCCAGGATGTGGTATCGAGGCTTCACTTCGCTTTGAAGCACGCGCTGGAAGGGTTCACTGACGATACAGATCGCCCCTTGGCTGAGCTCGTCGAACAAGCGCGGCGGGTCGTCAATCAAGCGGAAACTAACCGTACTCGGACTCGGGATCTCGACCTTGAGCAGAAGCGCTTGAAGTCGGAACTTGCCCAAGCTGAGCAGCGCGGGATTGAGCTTGAGCAAACCATGGCAGCATGGAGCGGTGACTGGGCCGGCGCGATCAAAGGCTTACCGGTGCCTCCCGAGGCGAAGCCCGATGTCGTCCTGGATGTCGTTCGACTACTGGATACCATCGCTACGGACTCGGAGCAAATCAATG
>Ga0182027_10015275_pt1 | contig 10570 bp, 8 predicted proteins | sample 712E1DmetaG_FD_121300 | JGI IMG/M metagenome (GOLD analysis project Ga0182027, IMG submission 121300) | Permafrost microbial communities from Stordalen Mire, Sweden - 712E1D metaG (Illumina Assembly) | ecosystem: Environmental > Terrestrial > Soil > Wetlands > Permafrost | place: Sweden... | reverse complement strand
TGAGGAGCAACGCGCCGCACACGACAAGAAAGCGGTTGCGCAACGACCATTCGATGATGCGGTTGATCATAAAAATATCGGTTATCGGCCGTTGGCGAGTTGCGCCTCGGAATCAATCAACAGGTTGCCGGTGGTGACAACTTTTTCGCCCTCGTGCAAACCGTCGAGCACTTCCCAAAATTCGTCACCGGCGCGGCCCAGCTTCACGGCGCGCAATTCGTAATGGCCGCCGCTGTCATCCACATAAACGACGGGCTGGCCGCTTGGCCAGATCACCGCGCTGCGCGGAATGGTCAGCACGTCCGGCGCATCCGCAAGCACGCGGCCTTCGGCGTAAAAATTGTAAAACAGCCTGTGCGAGCCGAAACCGCTGACCTCAATGGGCGGATTGGAAATTTCCGCGCGCACCTTGGCGCTGTTCGCCGCGTCGTCGAATTTCGCGTCCGCAAAGGTTTTTTGGCCATACAGCTTGATTTGCGCCGTGAAAATTTTATCCGGCACGGATGGCACGGTGACTTCGATGGTCTGGCCGATTTTCAGCCACGGCAAATCTCGCTGGTAGGCATCGAACTCGAACCATGCCTGCGTCCATTCATTCCACACAACGCTGCCCGCGACGCGCACTGTGTGGCGCAAGGTGCGACGTTCCACCGCCCCGGTCTGGACGTGAATGGCAGTAACGCTGGAGGCGTTGAGCGTGATTCCACCAACGGTGGAATTCGTACCACCCTCGTTGGCATAAATCGGCACCAAATCCATTCCACAAATCGGGCATTTGCCCGGTTTATCCGACTTGATCCACGGGTGCATCGCGCTCTGGTAATAAAGGATTTTTCGTCCGGCGGTCGCCGTAATGCTCGGCGGGGATGGCGCTCGATGGGAAATTATCCACCATGCGCCGGTGCCGGCCATGACCGCAACCAGTACAATCATCAAAATGGTTTTCGTTTTCATAGTTTCAGTTGTTTTCTTTTTAGTTGCCGCTGTTTGTGCGCAGACGGCTGGATCAAAAGCATTCCACGGGCACAAAACCGTGGAGCGAAAGGAAGCACCCAAGTGCGCTAACTCAAGGCACACTACGGGCTTCAGAAGAAATGGATCAGATAAGCCGGGCGCAATCCCGCGCGTAAAGCGGTGCGCCTGTCACTAACGACGGTGAGACAGCGGTGAAAGAAATCGGATGCGTTTCGTTATTCAGCAAAGCCCAGGCTAAAGCATGTGGAGCGAGAAGCAAAAGCTGGTTTTGGCTGCTGGTCTGCGCCGGAACCGCCGGCGTGGGTTGGGAATTGGGCAATGTTTTCCCAGCGCAACAACTCATTTTGCCACCGCAATGGCAGATGGCTTGGTTCTGTTTGGTACAGGACGGCGCGGCTTGCGCCGAAAGAAACGGCGCCCCCGTGAGGAGGAAACTGCAAACGATGGCCAGCGCCGTTTTCATGTAATGATTGTGGAACTATAACACCGTTCTCTGTCAATTCTTTGTGTTTTTGTCAGCCGGTTTGTCGGCTGCGCGGATCATTTTCACGTATTTGGCCGGATCTTTATCGAAAGCACTTTTACAGCCTCCACAACAAAGTTTGATCTCCTGCCCTTGATACACAAAAACCAACGGCTTGCCCATTTCACCCAGCTTGCCACCGGAGACGGGACACGTTGTCAGCAAATCCGGTTTGGGCTTAGCGATGGTGGAACTTGCAGAATTCGTGCCGTCAGCGCGAACAGCCTGTGAGGCAATCATGAATGCCGCTGCCAAAATGATTCCAATAATCAGTTTTAAACTTTTCATACGATGCCTAACCGTCACATTAAACCTCTCTTATGTCAAATATGTTCAATTATTTCAGCTTCGAATTCCGCCAGTTCCGTCCCGGCCTTTTCCCATCCCGCGTTCGCCCCGGCCAGCCGGTCATGCACTTCCATCAGCTCGCGGTTGATTTGCGTCGCTCGCCCGCCCGTCGTGTAGGTCTCCGGCTTCTCCAGTTCCGCCGTCAATGCCTTCTGGCGCGCCTCCAGTTCGGCGATTTCATTTTCCAATCCGGTGATGCGTTTCTGAATTTCGCGTTTCTTCCGCGAACGCGCCTGCCGGTGTCCGGCCTCGACACGGCGTTGCTCCTTGCGGTCAGGGGAAGGACGGCTTGCAGCCGTCCCTGAATTTTGGGGCGGCAACATGCCGTCCCTCCCACTGGATGTCAGCGCGGCGCGGGCAGATTGCGACGTTTTGTCGAGGTAATACTGGTAGCCACCGGTGAAATGCCGGAGCCGGCCATTTTCAACGCGCACGACGTGGTTCGCCAGCGTGCGGATGAAATGCACGTCGTGGCTGATGAAAATCAACGTGCCTTCAAATGGCCGCAACGCCTCGATGAGCGCGTCCACGCTCGCCAGATCAAGATGCGTCGTCGGCTCATCCATCAACAGCAGGTTCGGCGGGTCGAGCAGTAATTTCACGAGTGCGAGCCGGCTTTTTTCGCCGCCGCTCAACACGCTCACCGGCTTGAACACGTCGTCGCCCCGGAACAAAAAACTGCCCAGCACGGTGCGAACGAACTGTTCCGTGATCCGCTGCGGCGTGTCGAGCGCCTCCTCCAACACAGTGTGCCCGAGATTGAGCATTTGCGCGCGATGCTGCGCGAAGTAGCCGGACTTTGCATTGTGACCAAGCTTGCGCTCGCCGGATTGCGGATGCAGCACGCCGGCCAGCAGTTTCAATAACGTGGATTTGCCCGCGCCGTTTGGTCCCACCAGCACGATGCGCTGACCGCGCTCGGCTTCGAAATTGAGATTTTCGTAAATGAGCTTGTTGTTCGGGTGGAGCGCGGCCGTCCCAGCCGCAGCATCTGCCAACGCCGAGGATGCTCCCAAATTCCCGACCTCTCCTGCAATCGGAAGTGCTGTGGCTGGGACAACCGCGCTCCGACTTTCAGGATACCCAAACTTCACGTGTTTCAACGTGATGACGCGATGACCGCTGCGCTGCGGTTGCGGAAAACGAAATCCCACGGTCGGGCCAGATCCATCGGACGTCTTGACCATGTCCTCCTTGAGCCGTTCGATCTGCTTCAGCTTGCTCTGCGCCTGCGCGGCCTTCGTGTTCTTGGCGCGAAACCGGTCCACGAACAGTTGCATCCGGTCAATCTCGCGCTGTTGCGCCTTGGCCGTGGCGACCAGCGTTACTTCCGTCGCGGCGCGCTGTTCCAGATATTCGTCGTAGTTGCCGGTGTAACGCAACACGCGTGACGAGCGGATCTCGGCGACGTGCGTGCAGAGGCGGTTCAGAAATTCGCGGTCGTGCGAGATGAGCAGGATGGCGCCGGGATAATTCCGCAGATATTCCTGGAACCACAGGAGCGTTTCGAGGTCGAGATGATTCGTCGGTTCGTCGAGCATCAACACATCCGGCTCCTGCACGAGCAACCGCGCAAGATGCGCCCGCATCACCCAGCCGCCCGAAAGCTCGCGCGCGGGACGCATGAAGTCCGACTGCTTGAAGCCGAGGCTGGCAAGAATCTGTTTCGCCTTGGCGACGAACTGGCCGTCGTGCTCGTGGTCGTGCGGCACGGCAACGTCGAGGACGATCTCGTTGCCGGCGGGTTCGCTTTCCTGCGGTAGATAGCCGAACCGCGTGCCGCGGATGAACGTGACCTCGCCCGCATCCGGCGATTCGTGGCCGAGGATGATCTTGAGCAACGTGGATTTGCCCGCGCCATTCGGTCCGACAAGGCCGACGCGCTCGCCGGACTGGAGCGTGAGTGAAACGTCGTCAAACAGAACGCGTCCGCCAAAGGCTTTGCTTAATCCGGCTATAGTGAGCATAGGAAATTTAAAACTGGTAGGGACGCGCGGCCCGCGCGTCCGGCGGAAGTTCCGCCTCCCAACGGACGGCTCGGCCCGGCTTCGCCAAGCTTCGCCGCGGCGAGCGAGCCGTCCCTACCTTATTTCGGCTTTAACTGCGGGAATAAAATCACATCGCGGATGCTTTCCTGGCCCAGCAACATCATGCACAAACGGTCAATGCCCATGCCCATGCCGCCCGCCGGTGGCATGCCGTGTTCAAGCGCAACAAGAAAATCTTCGTCCAGCTTTTGCTGCTCGCCGCCGGCCTGGTGCTCCAGCCGTTCACGCTGCGCAATCGGGTCGTTCTGCTCGGTGTAGGCCGGCGCGATTTCCTGGCCGTTGATGCAGCACTCGAAAACTTCGACGGTCGTCGGGTCATCGGGCGAAAGCTTGGCGAGCGGAATCAATTCCTTTGGCGCGTGGGTTACAAACGTCGGATTAATCAAGGTCGGCTCAATCAGTTTTTCAAATACGGCCTGTGTGACTTCAAAGTCTGCGTATTCCTTGCCGATTTCAGCGCCGAGTTTGACTGCACGCTCACGACGTTCTTTGGCTGGAATTTCGAACCAATCCGCGCCGGCTTTTTCACGGACGATGTCTTTGTATTTCACCCGACGCCACGGCGGCGTGAGATCAATTGTTTTGGTGACTTTGCCCTCGGCATCCTTGGTTTCGATTTTCAGCGTGCCCAAAACTTTCTGCGCCACTTGGCAGACCATGTCTTGCACGAGTTCCATCATGCTCTCGTAATCACCGAACGCCTGATACGCCTCGAGCATGGTGAATTCGGGATTGTGTTTCCGCGAGAGTCCTTCGTTGCGGAAGTTGCGGCCAATCTCGAACACCCTGTCCACGCCGCCGACAAGCAGGCGCTTGAGGTAAAGTTCCAACGCGATGCGCATGTAAAAATCGCAGCCGAGCGCGTTGTGATGGGTTTTGAACGGTTGCGCCGCTGCGCCGCCGGGAATCGCCTGCATCATGGGCGTTTCCACTTCCACAAAACCGCGCAAGTGCAGAAAATTCCGGATCTCGGCGATGATCTGGCTGCGCTTGAAAAAAACTTCCTTCACTTCCGGGTTCGCCATCAGATCGAGATAACGCTGGCGATAGCGGATTTCAGTGTCTTCAAGGCCGTAGTATTTCGCCGGTGGCGGGCGGAGCGCCTTGGCCAGAATCACGAATGATTCGAGCTTGATGCTCGGCTCGTTGGTCTTGGTGCGGAACATCTTGCCGGTGGCGCCGATGAAATCGCCGAGGTCGAGGTGTTTGAAGATGTCGAACTGCGCGTCGCCGAGCGTCTGTTTCTGGGCGTAGCATTGCACGCGCCCGGACTGGTCGCACACGTCAATGAAGATGGACTTGCCCATGTCGCGTTGCGCAGTAATGCGACCGGCCACGTCCACTTCGCGGCCTTCGGCGTAATTGTCGCGCGCGTGCTGGCAGGTTTCGCCGGGCGTGAACTTGTTTTTGAACGGGTCAATGCCCTTCGCGCGCAACGCAGCCAGCTTGGCCTTGCGCTGTTCGATCAATGAATTCGTGTCATCCATATGACGGTTGATTAAGAATGTGCGCAGTGAATCACAAATGGCGCCATTTTGCACGCAATTTGCATTGAACCGGCACGACGGCCTTTCCACACTGGTCAAAACCCATGGGCGCACAATGGAAGCAGTCCGGGCGCGAAATCAACGCGCAGAAAAAAGGCCAGATGACCGCCAAACTGGTCCGCGAAATCATGGTCGCGGCCAAGCTCGGCGGGCCTGACCCCGACCTCAATCCGCGCCTCTTTGCCGCCGTCGAAAAAGCCAAGAAAGCCTCTGTCTATCGGGACACCATCGAGCGCGCTCTTAGAAAGGGCGCCGGACTCGACACGGAAAAAGTCAATTACGAACTGGTCACCTACGAAGGTTTCGCGCCACACAAGGTGCCGGTCATCGTTGAGTGTCTCACCGATAGTCGCAACCGCACCGCGCCGGAAATTCGTAACATCTTCAAGACCGGCTCGCTCGGCCAGCCGGGCAGCGTCGCGTTTTTCTTCAATCATCTCGGGGTCGTCGAAGCCACGCACACCGACGCCAACCGCGACGCCGAAGGCGACGCGATTGAAGCCGGTGCGCAGGAAATTGAACCGCTGGAGGCCGACGAAGTCCCCGCCGGACAGAAGGGCGCGCGGTTTCTGACGGAGATTAAAGACCTTGACCATGTTTCCAAGGCATTGAAGACCGCCGGTTGGAACGTCATCGCCGCTGAAATCCGTTACATCGCCAAGAATTTTCCCGAAATCAGCGAAGCCAATCGCAAACAAGTCGTGGATTTCCTCAATGCCCTCGACGATCACGACGATGTGCATCGCGTGTATGTGGCGATGAAGTGAGCAAGGTAGGGTCGCCTCGCCGAGGCGACCGAAATTCCCGGCTCGCGGGGATCGGCCTTCGTGAGACTTCGTCCAGACGAGCGCTCGCCCCACCGAAAAAATCGCGCTTGCTGTGTCAATTCTTTGTCGGACTGTTGGTTTGCGCCGAAACGCTGTCAGGCTTGTAAAGTCCGGCCTTGATGAAGGGTTCGAGGTAAGCGCCGTAGCCTTCCGCCTGCATTTTTTCGACGGGAATGAACCGTAACGATGCTGAATTGATGCAATAACGCAAATGCGTCGGTCCCGGCCCGTCATCAAATAAGTGCCCGAGATGCGAATCCGCCGTTTTTGACCGCACTTCGGTCCGGTTCATGCCGTAGGAATGATCCGCGCGTTCGGTGACATCCGCGTTGGAAACGGATTTGCTGAAACTCGGCCAGCCGCAGTCCGAATCAAATTTGTCCAGCGAACTGAACAGCGGTTCGCCCGACACCACGTCCACGTAAATGCCCGGCTTGTGATTATTCCAATACGCATTTCGGAACGGCGGCTCGGTGGCGGCTTTTTGCGTAACTGTGAATTGTTCGGCGGTCAGTTTTTTCAGCAACTCCTGCTCGCTTGGCTTCTTGAAATGGCTCATAAGCACTGGCTGGTTGGTTGAAATATTCGTCGGTTGCGCGTGGCCCGAATTGCACATCATCACCGCAATGCCCGCCGTCAGCATCCCCACCGCTGCGATTTTTATGATTCTGGCTGGTTGCATGTGCTTTTGACAGTTTTGAGCCACTCCTTGTCTTGTCCAACAAGGAGCCATCGCACAATTTTGGAATTTTTCAAGGCGCCAAAATAAATTCCGAACGGTTGCGCGGGTCAACGCAAAACAGGCCGCTCTTGCCGGACGACACAAGGTGAAGGTGATCTTTCAGGCTCTTCCTTTTTCACCATGAAACCCGAATCTCATACCGAGCGGAACCCGGCTGCTCATTGTCATCAATCCGGATGCCCAGCGTTTGATCATTTGCGACCGATGGTAGTTGCGTGATGGTGACTGCCCCGCGTCCGGCTTTTTTTGACACTTTAATTTTCCAGGGATCCCGCGGCGCGAAGGGAGGCTGCAAACCTTCATACGGCGCACTCACGTTGGTGGTCCATTGGGGAATCCATACCTTGTCATTCAGAATTATTCGTTGGGGCAGCTGAAATTCTTCGTGCTCAACCCACAACTTGTTGCCGCTCACCTTGACAACATCACTGCCATCAACATCCGCGCTAAACGTCAATGCCCGGCGCTGCCCGCAGCCATTTAAGAATGCCAGACTCGCAATTCCAACGAGAATCATCGCCATCGCGTGACTTGTTCGCTTCATATTTCCCCTTTCCTAGTCCGACCTGTAAATACAGTGGTCACTTCACCACCCGATAAATCGCGTAGGTCTGGCCGGGAACTCCAACTTTGAGCGTTTCCTTGTCCTTCGAGATTTTCATTTCTTTTCCGGCCAGCAGCTTCAACTCTCGATACTCGACCGGGAAGCTGAATTCAGCCGAAGTGGCTCGGGCTGCCGGGTTGAGAATCACCAGCAGGGTTTCTCCGCCACCAGCCCGCGCATAGATGAATGGATAGGTATTTTCCTTCGCGTAAAGCGGGACGAATTCCGCATAAGCCGCCAACGCCGGTTCGGTGTGCTTGAGCTTGATCAGTTTCCGGACGCGATTCAACAGCGAGTTGGGGTCTTTCTCCTCGCTGGCGACGTTCGGAGCGTCGGAAGCTGAATCCACCGGCAGGTAAAGTTTGGAAGGGTCGGCGGTCGAAAAGCCAAGATTCTTCCCGCTCGTCCATTGCATCGGGCTGCGGGCGCCGGCTCGCGGTTTGTAGCAGCCTTCGATCTGCGGCTGGTTCTCCAACTGGCGCATGCCGATTTCATTGCCGTAATAAAGAAACGGCACGCCGGGCATCGTCATGCCCCACGCCATGATTATTTCGAGGTCGTCGGTGGAGCGCCGGTTGTTCAGCCGGGCATTGTCATGATTGCCCAGCGGCAGGCAGATATAACCTTTGGACCGCGTGTCCTGCCAGGCGGAATAGTAGCCATCCAGAAAATGTTTGATGTTCCCCTTGCCTTCGCGATCGAAAAAGCTGTGGCCGTCGGTCATCCCGTTCCCGATGCGCCAGCTCTCCTTTTGGTAAATGTCATCGAAGCCGGGAACCCAATGGTAAAAGTCCGCGTAAAACGCCCCATTCAGCGCGTCGCGCGGGCCGGACCATTCCGAAACGGTGAAGGCTTGCGGGTAATTCGTGTTGAGGATTTGCCGGATTTCGCGCCAGAAGTTCAGGGTCTCGTGCCGGGGATCATCGCCTTTGACCAGCGCTCCTGCCATGTCCGCGCGGAAACCGTCGGCGCCCATGTCCATCCAGAAACGCAGGACTTTTTTCATTTCCGCCCGCATGGCGAGCACGTCGGGATGATTGGTCGGCAACTGCCATTTTTTTGCCGGATCAGGATTGCCATAGCCCCAGTTCAACGCCGGCGAGCACCAATAAAAATTGCTGTAAAAATTGCCGTTGCGATGGCCGTAGCCGTGAACCCATTGATTGCCCGGCTCGTCTTTCCAGACATTATCCGTCCAGATGTACCAGTTGGAATACGGGCTGGACTTCTGTTCGCACGAGGCAACGAACCACGGATTGTCGATCGAGGTATAGCTGATGACGTAATCGAACAAAACCTTGATGCCGCGCTTGTGCGCCTCGGCGAACAGCCGGCGGGCGTCGTCATTGCTGCCGTAGCGTGGTGCAACCTTGTAGTAATTGCGGATGTCGTAACCGGCGTCGTTGAATGGCGAATCAAAGAATGGATTGATCCAGATGGCATCCACGCCGAGGCTCTTGATGTAATCCAGCTTTGCGATGATGCCCGGCAGATCGCCGATGCCGTCGCCGTTGGAATCATAGAACGTCTGCGGATAAACCTGATAGACGACGGCGTGGTTCACCCACGCGGGGCAGGCCGGGAGGATGTCCTTGCCGGTGATGGTGGCGTCTTTGGCGCAGGCGGTGCAGACGAGCAACGCGGAGAGCAGAATGGAATACAATTTCATAATGGATGATGCGTCAAATCCTAAAGAGGTGGACTTCAAACTCCAATCATTATTTGGCCGCACGCCGATTTAATTCTTCGCTGTTGCCAGCTCTTCCTCGAAATCCACGATTTCTTTAATTTGAACCAAAAACCAACGGCCAATTTTCGCGAGGTTGAAAATTTTCCGGTGTCCGTCTGGAAGGACCCGGTGCAGCGCGGGGGAAACGGGAGACGGTTGGATGGGTTGAGCGCGGACTTCGAGTGCAAGATGGACTGCGGGTAAGTTCGGAAAGCGGTGGAGGGCCGCCGCTCTCCAAGACACTGCGCGCGACACGGTGATTCCTGAAATACGCGAAACGTTTTATGCTCCAGGCGAAGGCGACCCCACGGTGGGGAATTTACGGTGTGCGGGCGCGATAGAAGTGCTGTAGAAAGTTTGTGGCCGCCGGATCGGCCACCACGAACGATCCCACGGGCGCCGCGCCAGTGCTAACCACCGACCAGGACGAAATCGGCGCCAGAAGATCCGTGGTGGCCAGCAGGGTGTAGTTTTTCGTCGGCGTGGCGCTCAAAGTAATCAGGCTCCCCTGGTTGGAAGTGAACGTCACCGCCGAAATCACCGGCGGCGGCAGGGGGGTTGAGCACAGCCGCAACGCCGGGTCGCCCATGAGGTTGAACATGCCACAGGGGGTCCAACGCGGCGTCTGGTTGTAGTCCACCATCGCGCGGCGAACAAAGTCTCCGAGCCGTCCGGTTGAGCCGTCGGCAAAGCTGGTCATGAGCGGCGAGTTCAAGTTCAATATATCGTATTCAAGCGAAAAAGTCGACGCCGCCAAGACCGCAATCGCGCCTGAATTGGTGGCGGTGACGAATGCTTGGCCCAAGCAGACGCTTCCGGGCTGCGCAAAGCTCCCAACCTGGCAGCAGACACTTACAATGAAAGGAAGCCGCGCGGCATTGGTCAGCGCGCCAAGGTCGGTAATGGCCAGGTAGGCGGGCGTGCCGACGCCTAACGTGGTGGTGGATCCGTGGCCCAGATAACACATCACGTCCGCCCCGGCGTTGAGGCTGGCCAACACCTGGTTGTGCATTTGCGTCGTGGTCGAGGGCAGCACGGTGGTGACTTGAAAGGCCGGCGTCACAATTCCCTGCACCGCCAGAACATCGTCCGGAAAATCTCCCGCCAAGGGATCGGTAAAATCCGCGACCAGCAACGCCTGATTGGTTGCCGGCGACGGCAGCGCTTCGTAGGCCTGGATCTTGTTGATCATCGCAGCCAGTTGCACCGAGTTGGTGACGGGCAGCC
>Ga0182027_10015273_pt1 | contig 10572 bp, 10 predicted proteins | sample 712E1DmetaG_FD_121300 | JGI IMG/M metagenome (GOLD analysis project Ga0182027, IMG submission 121300) | Permafrost microbial communities from Stordalen Mire, Sweden - 712E1D metaG (Illumina Assembly) | ecosystem: Environmental > Terrestrial > Soil > Wetlands > Permafrost | place: Sweden... | reverse complement strand
GGATGGTTCAGGCCGGCGTGAGTGGCGTCGAGGTTGCCGCTCGCCGTCACGACGATCGTGGTCGGCTGCGGGGCCAGCCACATCTCGGAGCGCCAGGCCGCGAAGACGCCGGCGAGTGCTGGTCGCAGATACGCAGCCGTCCAGATGTGCCGGTGCCCGACGCGCGCGGTTCCGGCGCCGACCACGATCACGTCGGCCAGCCCCCGCAACAACGCCATCATGAATCGATCGGCGTCGGAGTGGCCGCTGATGTCCGCGCCGCCGGCGCCGGTGCTGCCGGACGCGAGCGCCACGACGCCGTCCAGGCTCGACACGAAGTCGGCGACGACGGTGGGCCGGTCGTCGAGCAGGTCGACGATGAGACTTCCGGGATGCCGGGCAGCCAGCGGCGCCGGCAGCAACCCGCCGCGCCGATCCACCGGGATCGTCGGCGGCTCGGGTGCTTCCCAGAGCGCCTCGAGTGGCAGCCCCTCGCTTCGGCCGGGCATGGTCTCCTCGCTCTATGTCCTTCGCGGACGCTCTGCTGATCGTAGCGGGACGGCGCCCGCAGCGCCGCAGGCGCCCCGCCTCGGGGGCCGTTGGCTTGGACGGCACCACAACCCGGCGCCACTGCGCCATGATTGGCGAATGCCTGCACACCGGGGCGCTGCCGCCCGCACCCTGATCGGCGTTGATATCGGTTCGACCAGCATCAAGGCCGCCCTCCTGGCGCCGGGGAGTGGCGTCCTTCACGTCGCTCGCCGAGCTACCGAGACCCACACCGTCCGCGGTGGCGGCGCGTATCACCGGCCGTCGGAGGTCCTCGCCGCGGTCAACTCGGCTATTGTCGAGTGCGTCGCCCATGCCGGACGCCGCAAGCCGGGAGCTATCGGCATAGCCAGCATGTCCGAATCGGGCGTGCCGATCGACCGCCGCAACCAGCCGGTCGGCGAGATCCTGGCCTGGTACGACCCGCGGCCCGACCGCCAGGCGGCGTGGCTCGAGCGACAGATCGGTGCCGCGCAACTGTTCGCCCGGACGGGCCTCCGCCCCGAGCCCAAGTACACGTTGGCCAAGGTGCTGTGGCTGCGCGAGCAGCGCGCCGCGGACTTCACGCGGCTGCGGCGCTGGGCGGGCGTGGCCGAGATGGTCGGCCTCGACCTGACCGGCGAGCTGGCGACGAACGCCTCGCTGGCCTGTCGGACGCTTGCCTTCGACGTCACCTCTCGAACCTGGGATGCCGAGTTGCTCGGTCTGGCCAGCCTTGGGCCCGACGAGATGCCCGTGGTTCTGCCGCTGGGCCAGGCCGTCGGCGGATTGACCGCGGCTGCCGCGACGCGGCTCGGGCTGCCGAGCGGCACGCCGGTGGCGATCGCGGGCCACGACCACATGGCCGCCGCAATCGGGGCCGGCGTCACGAAGCCGGGCGACGTCCTCGACTCGATGGGCAGCGCCGAGGCCGCGCTGCTCGTGACCGCGGCGCCGGTCCTGACCGAGGAAATCAGGCGTGGCGGCTTCTCCACCGGGTGCCATGCCATCGACGGGCTGGCCTACGTGGTCGGCGGGCTGCAATCATCGGGCGCCCTCGTCGAGTGGTTCGTCAATACGTTCCTGGCAGGGGCCGAAGGGCCGGCTGCGGGTGCGGACGCCGCCGAAGGCGACCGCTACGCGCGGTTCGTCCAGCTGCTCGATCGGGCCGGTGCGGGACCCGTGGAGCCGCTCGTGCGGCCGTATCTGCGCGGCCGTACCGCCCCGCATCGCGACCCCTCGGCCACGCTCGAATTCGAGGGCTTGCGCGAGACTCACGGCCTCTCCGACATGGCCGCGGCCATGATCGACGGCGCCGCGTATCACGTGCGCTGGATGCTCGATGAACTCGCCCGCACCACGGGCACTCCGCTCGACCGGGTCAAGCTGACCGGCGGGGGAGTCCGGAACCGCCGCTGGGTGATCGCCAAGGCGGCCCTGGGCCCCGGGCGGCTGGAGGTCGTCCGGACCGACGAAGCCGCCGCTCTGGGGGCAGCGCTGGTGGCGGGCTTGGCCTGCGGTGCATACGGCTCCGTGACGGATGCCCTGGTCGACGCCTCGCCCTTCGATCGGGTGACCGCGTCGCCGGGACTTCGAGCCCGCTACGACGCCGCGTATCTGGACCGCTGGCTGCCGGCCACGATCACGCATCTACGCCAGGGCAGCGGCGCCTGAGGCCGGCCGGCCCGTTCGGGCGCCTGACGCAAGCCTGCTGCCGGCCGCCGGGTCAGCGGAACATCAGTGGAAGGCAGCCGACTCGGATCGAACCAGGTCGACCAGGTTGCCTTCGGCCAGGCTGATGTCGACCAGGTGCAGTCCCCAGCTAGCCGCCTCGACCCTCCTGACGCCGGCCCGGATGTCGAGCTTCCCGCCGAGCTTGTCGATCTGAAGCCAGTTCGCCCCGCCGGAGTTGACGCAATGCGCGGCGTACTGGCCCGAGTACGTGACGAACGGAGTCGATGCCGAAGCCGCCGCCTTGCCCAGGTAGGCCCGCAGATCCGCCGTCGAGAAGTAGGGCTTCAGAGCGGCCTTGCCTCCGCCGGGAGCGGCGGGGTTGACGCACATGACCTCGAGTCCCTTGGTGCTGCCGCCGAACGGCCGCAAGGCGGTGCTGATACGCGTGAACACGGCGTTCTTGGGCGGCGTTGTGTCGAAGCTCGAGTAAGCCACGACGCAACCCGTCTGCGTGCTCGACGAGCAGCCCGGGATGGTCAGGAAGTCGCCACCGACCAGCGTGCCCGCCGCAACGGTGACGTTGCCGCCGGCCAGGATCGCCGATACCAGCAGGTGCCGGACCTCGGGCTTTGGCTCGACCTCGCTGCGGAGCAGAGCCGTAAGCATCATCGCGCCTTGCGAGTGCCCGATGAATACGATGCCGCGGCCGTTGTTGTAGTGAGCCATGTAGGACTGGAAGGCCGTTGAGACGTCGCCGTACGCGGTCAGCGCCGTCGTGATCGAGATCGCGCTCGGATGCTGGATGCCGGCCAGGGTCAGTTGCCGGTACATCGGGGCGTAGACGCGGCAGACCTGCGAGAACTGGGCGGCTTGCGCGACCGCCACGCTTCGCTCCTCGGGGTCGATCTTGAGGTTGGCGGCCGGTGTCGGCTGGCGGCTGACGGTCGGGTAGACGTAGAAGCAGTCGATCGGCGGGTCTGCGGCGGGCGCGGCAGGCAGGATCGTGGCCTTGCCGGCGGTGTCGATGGCGGTCGTGGCGAGACTGCCGGCGCACGGGTCGGCGGCGATCCCCGGTTTGCACAGCCAGGTCGTGGTGTCGGGCGCGGGCGGGTCCGTGGCGGTCGACGCCGGGGCGGAGGCGCTGCCTGTGCCGGAGCCCGAAGTCGAGCCTGAGATCGAGGTCGCGCTCGCAGCAGGCGTGCCTGCCGGCGCTGGGGTCGAGCCTGAGCTGCATGCTGCGGCGCCCAGCATCATGGCCAGCGCGAGGAACAATCCGGATCGTTTCACCTCGCCATGGTCGCCACATATCGGGCGTCTGTCCAACCTACCCGGATCGGCCGCCTCGTGCGCCCGGGTCGGCCGCCTCGGTTGAGGGCGCCCGCCCGACTCAGCCGAGCGCACCACCTGCCCGACGCCGCGGACCGCCCTGCGGGTCGCCGCCGGCCTGCCCGGACGAGGAGCGGACCGGCCGGAATGCGCGGCGTAAACTGCGGCCATGAGCTGGTTCACCGATCCCCACAAGACCAAGCTGCCCTCCCCCGAAGACGCGCTGCCCGGCCGTGCGGCCGAGATGCCGGTGCCGGCCAAACACGCCGTTCTGGGCTCGGCCCTTCGGCCGCCATACCCCGCCGGAACCGAGATCGCCGAGTTCGGGATGGGCTGCTTCTGGGGCGCCGAAAAGCTGTTCTGGAACGTGCCCGGAGTCGTCTCGACGTCGGTCGGATACTCGGCCGGCTCGACCCCGAACCCGACCTACGAAGAGGTTTGCACCGGCCGAACTGCCCACATCGAGACGGTCCGGGTCGTCTTCGACCCGAAGCTGGTCTCGTACGGCGAGCTGCTCAAAACCTTCTGGGAGGAGCACGACTCGACGCAGGGGATGCGCCAGGGCGGCGACCAGGGCACCCAATACCGCTCCGCGATCCTGACCCACGGCGACGCCCAGCAGCGCGAAGCCGAGGCGTCGCGCGACGCGTTCCAGCAGCGGCTGGCCGCCGCCGCCATGGGCCGGATCACTACGGAGATCCACGCCGCCCCGGAGTTCTACTTCGCCGAGGCCTACCACCAGCAATACCTCGACAAGAACCCAGGTGGCTATTGTCCGAACCACGCCACGGGAGTGACCCTGCCGGCCGACTTCTTCAAGTCCGAAGGCGCGGCGGCGCGGGCAGCCGACGCGGCGAAGGCGATCGGGCAGGCGCGCGGCTAGGAGTTGGGCCCACCGGTGCATTACCGACCAAGGCATCCGGCTGCGTTACCGTCGGCTCGGCCCGAGGCATTCTAGGCTTGCCTCAGGGTCGCGGGCACGAGCTGGCAGTAATTGAGCTATGCAAGAACCCCAACGGCTATTGCCCAAACCATGCCACGCGCGTTGATGTTCCTCGACCACCGGGTGGTTGAGCAGCCTAGAAGTCGTCTACTACGGAGTGGAGCGGCCGCAGACGGATATCCCACGTCCAGTGGTCAGCGTCCCCGGCAGTCCACCCAGACGACCTGCCCGGTCCCTGTGCCGGTGTCGCCGAAGTACAGCATCCCGGCCGCTATGCGCACTCCCTTGACCTCTTGCAGCTTCGGCAGGCAGTCGGGCCAACTCGCGGAGTGCAACATTCCAGTGCTGTCCGTCCAGTCCACGGCCGACTCGAACCCGTACCCGACGTTGCCGACCTGGAATGAAGCCTGGTCGGCCCCGACGTAGCCGTCGGCGACCACGATTGGGACCTGGAGCTGTCCGTTACCGCCGGCCTTGTAACCCACGCTGAATGCGGCAACCGCGATCACGACGGCGGCCACTGCCCCAACAAGGGCGATCAGCTTGGTGTTCATGTGCCCCTCCAAATTGCATGCCATCGACTTGGCGACCTTGCAGCGCGGCCGCCTCGACGGTCAAGTGGCAACCCGACGGACCACGTCCGCGATTTCGGCCGGGTCCAGCGCGTCCCGCCGCTCTGGGAACTTGTGCGGGACGAGCCACCACTCCTCGGTGTACGAAGCCGACTCACCCGGCGCCAGGCGCTCCTCGGGGCCGATCGGCTCCAGCTCGCAGAGCAGGTGTTCGTAGTACCAGACGGACACGGTCGGGGCCACGATGTCGCCGTAACTGCGGCCCGGGAAAGTCGCGAAACGCTTGACGAACAGGACGTCGGACGTGGCGAGGTACGCCAGCCACCCGGCGTGGGAATCCATACACAGCTTGGGGTACCTGGGCGTGTCGAGGATCTCGAGGAAGCCGTCGCCGACCCTGATGTTCGGGTCTTCGGGCAGGAAGTCGACTGTGGTGTCCAGGCCGTACATTACGTAGCCGTTGGGGAACCGGCTGGGCTGCGTCAGCGGCACCACGACGATCCCGCCGCCGGCGACGAGGGTCCGGCTCCAGTGGAACCAGACACGGTCCGACGAGCCGGCATTGGTGATGGTCTGGGTGCAGCGCAGCCGCGACGAGACGGCGTCCAGCTCGAACTCGCGCACGAGTTGAGCGCCCGTCACAGGGTCTGCCTCACTGGTCAGCCTGGCGATGCCGGCGACGTCGACTTCCGCCGTCCAGCGACCGAGCCAGAGCGCCGGGTGGGGCGGCAGCACCTTTTCGGGCCCGATATCGAATCGGCCGCCCCACGGATCGACGCCCGGGCGGCCGGACTCGGGCGTCCAGCCCGCCTGGTTCGGGTCGAGCTCGAGCACGTTCACGCCCTCGCATGCGTATTCGAGGACCCGGCCGCCGCACTGGTGACCGAGCGTCACACGGGCACTGGCGTTCTCCAGCCGGATGCAATCGCTATAGCCGTGGAACTCCACCCTGCTGACGTTGACCATTAGCCCCTCCACTAGCCGCCGAAAGCCGCCGACTCCGATCGAATCAGTTCGATCAGCGTGCCCGTGCCCAGGCTGACGTCGTGCTGGTGCAAGCCCCAGTCATCTCCGCCGTAGCGCTGGAGCGCGAACATCACGTTGGTGCCGCCGACCCGATCGATCTGGAGCCACGTCGCCCCGCCCTCGGTCTTGCACTGGCCCGTCAGCTGGCCCGAATATGAGGTATAGGGTGTGGTCGGGGCCGGGTTCGGGCGCGGGGAGAGACCGACCACGTATTCCGTCTGGAAGGTCGGCTTCAGCAGCTCCGCCGCAGTGGAGCCAGGAAGAGCGGGGTTGACGCACAGCACCTGCAAGTCGCCTGAGCCGTAGGAGAACATCGTCGGGCTGCCGGCACGCCCGAAATTCGACCCGGCTGGCGGCGTCTCGTCGTAGCTCGAGTAGGCCACGACGCAACCCGTCTCGGTCGCCGACGCGCACCCGGGGATGTTGGCGAAGTCGCCGCCGACGAGCTTGCCGACCGGCACCTTGACGTTTCCGCCCAGCAGCAGCGCCGAGACGAGCAGCTTGCGAACCTCCGGCTTTGCGTCGAACTCGTCGTGCAGCAGTGCCACCAGAACCTCGGCGCCCTGCGAATGGCCGATGAGGACGACGCCACGGCCGTGGTTGTAGTTGGCCATGTAGTCGGCAAAGGCGGCCCGGGCGCCGTCGTAGGCTATCTGGATTGCCGTGCCGTCGCCGAACGAGGCCTGCAGCGTCAGTTGCGGATAGATCGGGGCGTACACGTTGCAGACCTGACCGAAGAGAGCGGCCTGGGCGCGGGCGATCCCTTGCTCCTCCGGGTCGATCGCCAGCGTGGCGTTGGTCCGCGGCTGCTGGCTCAGCGTGGGATAGAGGTAGAAGCAGTCGATCGGCGGATCCGCCGCCGCGTCCGCGTGGACTACCGTCTGCTTGCCCGCGGAATCGATGGTCGTCGTGCTGAGATCGCCGCGGCAGTAGTTCCTGACGATCCCGGGTCGGCACATCCATACAACGCCGGCGTCATCGGCCCCGGGCATGGGCCTCGTACTGGGGCGAGGCGACGCCGTGGGGTTCGACGGGGTCGGGGAGGATGGGGCCTGTCCGCAGGCGCCGCCGACGAATAGGGCGCCCAGCGCAAGCAAGACCAGTGGGTGTTTGTTCATGCCGTAAGTATGAAACGCGGGGCTGCCCGCCGCAGGGCGCAGGATCAAACCTGAGAAGGCAGTCTGCGCCCCGTGGCAGTGGTCACGAACGCGTTACTACGGCGTGACCGTCAGCTTGCCGTCGGCGACGACCTCTGATCCGACCGTGAGCTTGATCTCGTAGCTTCCGGGCGCGCTGAACGATGTACTCAGGTCATCCAGGACCGAGAGGCAATCCGCGTCGGAGGTCTTGTCGGAGGGAATGTCGTACTTGCCGAGGGAAGCACCGTCGAGGAAGTCCTCCTCCACGACGCTCTGGTCCGCCGACAACCTATGAGTCCAGACGTAGACCGCCCAGACGTGCGTACCGGCCTTGACCGAGGTGACGAGGCTGGAGGTCGAGCAATTGCTGTTGCCCGACTGATCGGCGGTCGTGTAGATGACCTGGCCGTTGTGATCGGCACCGGTGATCCTGTTGAATAGGAAGAAACCCCCGCCGATCACGGCCGCGACGACGATGAAGGCGATGACCCGGCCCGCGACTGAGCCGGCGAACCGACCGACCACAGACCCACCGCCCGACGCCGCAGGCGGGGTGGTTGCCCATGCCGGAGGAGCTGCCCATCCGGGAGCCGTTGGGGTCGTGGGCGGCGGTGCTCCCCATCCCGGGGCCGTCGGAGCCGCAGGCGGCGGTGCTCCCCATCCCGGGGCCGTCGGAGCCGCAGGCGGCGGGGCACCCCATCCCGGAGCGGCGGGAGGCGTGCTCGGCGTGGCGTTGGGAGTGGGTTGGCCGGGCTGGTTGGGGTCCATGCAGTCCTCCGTGGGCTTTGGTCCGGGTCGTGGCCGTGGTGACGGACCGACAGAGGATACGGCGCGGCGACGCCGCGATTTGGGTCCCGGCGCGGCCAGCGGGACTACTTCTTACCGGCGGCTCCGGCGTCCAGCTGTGCCAGCCGGTACCGGACCAGCTTCTCGATCAGGGCTTTGGGCAGGGGCGCGTCCGGCTTGAATTTGATCGTGCCCTTCGAGAGGGCGAAGCCGGTCAATTCGTCGGCGAGCGCCTCGATCGGCTCGGCGGTCGGGAAGAACGAGCAGTGCGCCTTTGCGGCGTGGTACCAGACCGACGCGTGGCCTCGGTAGCGGAAGGCCGGAATGCCGTAGCTGATGGCCTCGATTGCCTGAGGTGCCGTGGCCGCCACGGTTTCGCGGAGGTCTTGGAGGGCGGCTCGCTGATCGGCCGGGAGCGCCGCGAGATAGGCGTCGATCCAGGCTTTCGCGGCGGCCGGATCGGTCGCCGCGGCGGGGTCTATCCCCGCGCCCCGCGGACCCTTCATGCGGTCCGCCCTGATGCGTTCATCCGATCTCCTCGCAGATGTGCGCTGGCCGTCGGGCGAGATCGTCCGACGGCCGCGGTTGCGGTTTCGGGCGGTCTACCGGAGTTCGTTCAACAGAGCCGGCCCCGCGAGCGATCATCACGGGGCCGGTTCTGTCTGCATTGTCGGAGTGGTACGCCTACGGCTGCGTGACGAGTACGTCCTTGGCGGTCAAGGTGCGTCCGCCCAGGGCACCCGATGCGCTCGGGTTGGGCGTCTGGCTGGCCAGGGCGCTGGTGTCGATCTGGACGGTGACGGTGGCGCCCACCGATACGTCGCTGGGGCTGGCCGCGGCCGCGCTGTGATAGGTGGTGGCTCCCGAAAGGTCGATCGTAACGGACGTTCCGTTGGCTTCCTGGATTGTCATCGTGGAGCCGTTGACGGCCTGGACGGTGCCGCTGATGCCACCGGCGACGGCACCTGCGCCGCCTCCAAACTGGCTGGTGTTGAAGGTCTGGCCGGGAGCGAGGGACGGCCGAGCGAAGCCGAAACCGCGCCCGCCGGCCGCACTGGATGCCGCTGCCGTACCGCCTTGGGCCGTAACGTGGCCGGCGGCGAAACCGATGCCGCCGATTGCCACGAAGGCTGCGACCAGGAGCAGTGCCGCGGTGCTGCGGTCCAGCTTCGCCGGCTTCTTCGCCGGCTGCGGTGCCGCCCGTCTGGAGGGCGCCGCTTGCTCGAAGTTCTCGTTCATCTCTTGCTTCCTATTCGTATCTGAGTGCGATAACGGGATCGAGCCGCGCGGCCTGGCTGGCAGGCCAGACTCCGAAGATGACCCCGACGATGAGGCTGAAGCCGACCGCGACGATCACGGTCAGCGGGTTGAAGATGAAGCCCCAGCCGCCGTAGATGCCGATCCCGAACGACGCCACCACGCCAACCCCGATGCCGATGATTCCGCCCGCCAGAGAGAGGGCGAGAGCTTCAACCAGGAACTGGCTCAAGATGTCGCGGCCTCTGGCCCCGATGGCCTTGCGGATGCCGATCTCCCGGGTCCGCTCGCGGACCGAGACGAGCATGATGTTCATGATCCCGATGCCGCCGACCAGCAGGCTTATGGAGGCAATGCCGGCCAGCAGCAGGGTCAGCACGTCGCTGACCGAACTGACCGTGCCGAGAAGTTGGGCTTGGTTGGCGATCGTGAAGTCGTCGACGCCGTTGGTGATGCCATGGCGCTGCTCGAGGGTGGCCGTGATCTCGCTGGAGACGGTCGCAATCTCAGATTGGCTCGCGGCGCTGATGCCGATCGCCGAAACGCTGCCGTTGCCCACGAAGAGCTCCTGGGCCGTCGAGAGCGGGATCAACACCTGATCGTCGGTGTTCGTGGTGCCGCCCTTCGGCTGCGTTATCCCGATCAGCTCGAACGGCAGGCCGCCAACGGTGATGGTCGAGCCGATCGAGCTCTGCGTCAGGCCGAGGTTGTCCGCGGTGGTGGCGCCGATGACAGCCACACGCAGGTTGTTGTCGATCGAAGCCTGGTTGAGGAACGTGCCGGCCCACATCTGATAGGCGAACACGGTGGTGTAACCGGGTGTTGTGCCCACGACTCGGGCCGTCTCGTTCTGGGTGCCGTTTATGACCAGTTTGCTGGTAGTCAGTTCGGGCGCGATGGCCTGCACGCCCGAAAGCGTGGATAGAGCGGTCGCATCGGCGACGGTCAGAGTCGTCGCCGACCCGGCGGCGCCGCGGGTGGCACCGGTTCGGGTGAAGCCCGGGCTCACGGTCAACAGGTTGGTGCCGAGAGATTGCAGCTGGTTGCTGATGCCTGCCGTGGCCCCTTCACCAACACTCACCAGCGCCACCACCGAGGCGACGCCGATGATGACCCCGAGCATCGTCAGGGCGGTCCGGAGCCTGCCGGTCCCAAGCCGGGAGAGGGCGAGATGGAGCAGATCTCCGATCTTCACTGAAGTACCGCCTTTCCGAGATGGCCGTCGCGGATGTGGACGGCACGGTCGGCGGCCTCGGCCACATCGACGTCGTGCGTGATCAGCACGATCGTGCGGCCCAGGGCGTGGAGGTCGCGGAAGAGGTCCAGGACCTCGGCACCCGAG
>Ga0182027_10015272_pt1 | contig 10572 bp, 9 predicted proteins | sample 712E1DmetaG_FD_121300 | JGI IMG/M metagenome (GOLD analysis project Ga0182027, IMG submission 121300) | Permafrost microbial communities from Stordalen Mire, Sweden - 712E1D metaG (Illumina Assembly) | ecosystem: Environmental > Terrestrial > Soil > Wetlands > Permafrost | place: Sweden... | reverse complement strand
TCGTAGTCGGTCACCATGGCCACCGTGGCGTAGCAGATCTCCGCCTCGCGGGCCAGCTTGGCCTCTTGCAGGTTGGTCATGCCGATCACGTCCGCGCCCCAACTGCGATAAAGGCGCGACTCGGCCTTGGTGGAGAACTGCGGGCCTTCCATGCACACATAGGTCCCGCCCAGCTTGCCCACTACGCCCACGGTCTTGCAGGCCTCGGCCGCCGCCTTGGCCACCGTAGCGCATACCGGATCGCCAAAGGCCACGTGCCCCACAATCCCCTCGCCAAAGAAGGTGGAGATGCGATGGAAGGTCCGGTCGATGAACTGGTCCGGGATCACAAAGTCGGTGGGCTTATGTTCTTCTTTCAGCGAGCCCACGGCCGAAACGGAGACAATGCGCTCGACTCCCAGTTTCTTGAAGGCGTAGATATTCGCCCTGAAATTCAGCTCCGAGGGCAAAATGCGGTGCCCACGCCCGTGCCGGGCCAGAAAGGCCACCTTGCGCCCTTCCAGCTCGCCCAGCACAAAGGCATCGGAAGGCTCGCCAAAGGGCGTCCCTACGCGCTCTTCGTGAACATTTTCAAATCCGGGCATCGAGTAGAGCCCGCTGCCGCCAATAATGCCAATCTCCGCCTCAGCCAATCTCCGCTCCTTCCACCACAGCGACGAAAACCCGTCGCCGGGGGGCACCGCGCCTCTTATTTACGGCCTTGTTCCGGCCTGCGCGTCCGCTGTTTGCAAACACCTCAGTATAAAGGCTGAGCACAGCCGCGATGCAGGCGTTACGACCGCATCCTCTTAGCTTTGAGGGATAAGAACAAAAACAGAAACCAGCTCTGGGCGTCCGGTATCCGTGCAGGATACGGCAGCCTGCACATAAACCGTTTGTTTGCAATATGCTCGCGCTGTCCCCCCGGGGGAACAGCCAATTCGGCTTCGCTCCGGTCCACAGTTCAATCTCGCCAAGTAGAACTGGCGCGCTCATCTGCTATGCAACAACTTGCATATTGGCTTTCTAAGAAGCCTAATACCCCAATGTTTTTGAATAATTTGTTCGGCACTGAGATTGCAAGAGTGATAATGTACAAATCTGTAAGGACCTGCGGCGCTCACCATGACCGTGATGTCGTGCAACAACTCTGAGGGGACTGGCTTCGTGGATTCAGAGGTTTACCACAGATCACTTTTGGCGCTGGGCGAAGGCGCTTTGAAATGGAGCATATGACCGAGAACTTGGCACCGGCAAACAACCGGCGTGAACGGCAGCGCTTCAGCAAGAATGCGCCTCTATCCGTATTGATCGGAGACCGTGAGATTCCGGCATATACCCGGGACTTGAGCAACCGGGGAGTGTATTTCTATCTGGATCTGTCCCACAGCGACCTGGTTGACCGCGATTTCGATTTCATGGTCAAGTTTCCACCGGAGGTTACAATCTCTACCTATTGCTCGATTCTGGGCCGGGGCCGACTGGTCCGCAAGGAGAATATCTCAGAGAATTTGACGGGGATAGCCGCGGAAATACTTCATTATGCGATTCTCAGGGACCAATGCTTAGAGTTTGCGCAACCCGAGTACGCGATGATCAACTAGCAAGTTCTTTACTACATATATGAGCTTGTTGTTGCTGCCGGGATCGGTCGGCACCATGAAGAAGCCCGGATCGACTAAATAACGAGTAGAGTTGTGTACGATTCCTTCCATAATTTCGCCATCGCGGAATTGAAGCCGCATCCATATCCCATGGACGATAGGCGCACGGGTATGAAAATTGAGGGCCTTGTGCTCTGGGTCTCCCTTGAAGCAGTTGACATAAAAGACAGCCTTGATATCCCTGGTTGGAATCTCCTCTAAATGATTGGTTTCGAGATGGCGAATACGGAAGGTCTCCGGTGAAGCGGGAGGCGCGTGGCTCAGCAACTCTTCGATTGTGTCCCAATTCGGAGAGTCCAGGTATCCCTTGATTCTCCGGTCTGCAAGCTGAATCACAACCTTTTCCGACCTGGTCGAATCAGTCATTTCGTCTGCGTGCTGCATCACAACCTTCTCCGACATGATTGTATCTGTCATTAACATAAGTGGGGGACTCCCTCAGTGCAGCCAAACCGCCCGTCAGCGAAACTATGGGATGTCATCATGATCCTGGATAGGTGAATAGATGCAAATACCTCTTTTGTGTTAGGCCGCGCCATGTTGGTTACTAGCCTTTTGTTACTGAGTATGCAGGCGCATGGATAAGAGAAAGAAGTAATAAGGCGTAGAAGCTATCTCATAAACCGGTTTTGAAAGGGCACGGCTTTAGCCGTGCCGTAAAATGCCCAGTAAAACTGGGAGCTTTAGCCCCCTGAGGGACGCTTTACACAGTCTGAATGGTGTTTATGAGATGGACTCTAAGGTCTTCTAAATGCAGTCCATTTCGATCTGATTTGAGCCCAAAGCAATTGCTCTTCTTCAGGATTGTTGTTCCAGGCCGATTCAATCCTTTGTTGAGCTGATTTGCCCACGCCGGTCTACTCGGCAAGCGATACTCACCGTTAATGCTCTACAATAATCGAAAACGCTGGCTCGGTTTCTCGCCCATTGAGTATTCGCCTTCAGAACGTCTTCGCCGTTTAGCACTCTTATTACTTCGATGTATGCGATAATCGGAGGATTCAAAAAAGAACTAAAAATCAAAATGTGGAACAAATTGTAGATGCGTTGCTCGGCATCTCTATTGTGTTCCAAACCGGGAATTCCATGGTTCGTTGATCGTTCCGGTTCCGAATTGGGTCACAATCTTGCCCGGCCTGCACATAGTACGGCACCTGCGAGTGAGACCATGCGGGTGACCTGGAATAGGCCGGTACTCAATTGCAATGCAGAAATAACGCAATCAGCTACCTAGTTCTGCTTCTGTGGCGGACTGAGATTGTATTGTTTAATCTTATACAACATAGCCTTGTAGCTGATCTGTAATTCGTTCGCCGCGGCCTTGCGGTTCCATCCTGTATTCTCCAGCGCCTGTGCGATAGCGGCGGATTCCGCGTTCCCCTTCAGGTTTCGTACCAGATGCTTCAGGCCTCCGCTGCCGTCTGTATCTTCCCCGCCGGCGGCAAACGATGACGTGCTTACACTGAGACTCAGTTCATCGATGATTGCCTGCTCGTCGGCCAGAACCAGGTAACGCTTGATCGTATTCTCCAGTTCGCGAAGATTGCCAGGCCACGAGTGGCTGATCAGAGCCTGCATGAGGGCCGGGGAAATGGGCAGAGGATCGCGTTCGTACTTAGTGGCTACCTTGCGCATGAAGTGCTGGGATAGGATCGGAATTTCCTCCGTGCGCTCGCGCAGAGGGGGCATCTTCACGGTAAAGCCATTCAGGCGGTAGTAGAGATCCTCGCGAAATGTCTTTTGCGCGATCGATGTTTTGATGTCGATGTTAGTCGCGGCAATGACGCGTACATCGACTTTGACGCTGGTCCGGCTGCCCAGGCGGGAAAAACTCCCGTCCTGAAGAACCTGTAGCAGCTTCGCCTGCAACCCTGGCGGCATCTCGCCTATCTCATCGAAAAAGATCGTGCCATTGTTGCATATCTCGAATTTGCCAGGCTTGGATTTGACCGCGCCGGTAAAGGCGCCTTGCTCGTAACCGAAGAGCTCGCTCTCGAGCAGATCGGCAGGCATCGCCGCGCAATTTACCTTCAAGAAGCTGCGCTGGCTCCGGGCAGACAACTTGTGGATCAGCATGGCCGCAACTTCCTTGCCGGTGCCGCTCTCCCCAAGAATGAGGACCGGGATATCCGCGCGCGCAACGAGTGTGCATTGGGACTCGATCTCCCGCATTCGCTTGCTGCATCTGACAAAGGAAACATTCTCGTCAAGGCGGATTTCCGTGATCTCATCGCCCATCGCCGGCTCGTCAGCTTCCTGAATGCATTGCTGCACGGCAAGATCGATGTCACTTTTTGTAAAAGGCTTCAGGATCACGTCAACGGCGCCGAGGCGGGATGCCTCAACCACTTCCTTCAACTCGGCGGAACAAGCAAGCATGAGGATCGGAAGCGTCGGCTTCGAAGCGTGAATCTTCGCCAGCAGGCCTAACGCGTTCTCCTCCGTCTCGTCTTCGGTAATGTGCCAGTCCATCAGGAGCAGGTCGGGCGCAGGAGATTCACTCAGGCTCCGGTTCAGTTCCGCAGTCTGGGTAAACAGGTCCACGCTGAAGCGGTCAGCGAGAATACCGCGAATGTACTCCAGTATTGCCGGATCTGCGTCGAGAACGGCGATATGAGGCTTGCGCTTGCCCTTCGTCTTCATGGGCGTTTCTCTTTGCGTGCCTGCCACCCCGGTTCCTCCCACTCCTGCCAAAACAAGCTACAACAAACTTCGTTCTTCGCGCTTGACGACCAGAACGAGGAAACTCGAGCCATCCGCATGGTGGTTGCGGCGGACTGCCCGAAGAAGCCGCCAAGCCGGAACCATCCCACAGGAAGAGGAAGAAAGAGCACAAGTTTTAATGCAGCTAGAAGAGCATATTTACCACCACAAGTGGTAAATATTTCTCCTTATCTGCAAGATTATACCCAGCATGGAGCAAATCATAGGCCGCAACTCGAGCATAAGCCGCAAATGGTTACCTAAAGCATATAGATAAGTTACTTTTGTGCGACATCTGCAATTCGTTGCGCACTAAGTCTGGCCTACGAGTTGCATACATAACAACAGAAGGCGCTTGCCTCTGGATTGGATAGATATGCCTCTGATACGCACCACCGGCTCCGACGATATTCGCGATCTGCCTCCGATGAATGTGATCTTTGGGCAATCGCCCATGATGGCTGCTGCTCGCGTGAAGCTGGAACGGACTGCCGAGACACTTGTCCCGGTTCTGTTGCAGGGCGAGAACGGAACGGGCAAAGATATCTTTGCCAGGTTGTTGCATGCTCGCTCCAATCGCTCAAAGTATCCCTTGGTCAAAGTGGCATGCCCGGCGATTCCGCACTCGCTGATCGAGTCGGAGTTGTTTGGGTATGAAAAGGGAGCCTTCACCGGGGCCTATGCAACCAAGCGCGGCCGCGTGGAACTGGCTCATCTGGGAACGCTGTTTCTGGATGAAGTGGGCAGCCTGGATATCTCTGCCCAGGCCAAGTTGCTGCAACTGCTGCAAGATGGCACCTTTATGCGCGTGGGAGCTCAAGAGTCCAGGAGGGTCGATGTTCGGCTGATTTGCGCGGCCAACGAAAACCTGCGGCAACAGACCGAGGATGGAAGCTTCCGTCTGGACTTCTTCTTTCGCATCAACGCCGTGACCATCGAATTGCCGTCGTTGCGTCAGCGGGCTGCCGATATACCGGCCCTGATCGACTATTTTCTAGATCTCCACTCCAAGGCATTTCATCTCAATCCGAAGCCGCTTTCGCGCGAAATGATCCGCATGATGCAGCAGTACAACTGGCCCGGAAACATCCGCCAACTCGAGAACATGGTTCGCAGCTATGTTTTGATTGGCAACGAGGAGGCCCTGGTGGCGGACTTGACTCCGTCTGCCTCGGCCAGCCTGATCCCAGAGATTGATCTGGCCAACCCCATCTCGCTGAAGGAGATTACCAGGGCCGCCACGCAGGACCTGGAACAACAGATCATTATGAAGGTGCTGATAGCGAATCGCTGGAGTCGCCAGAAAACGGCCAAATGGCTTAACATCAGCTACAGATCGCTCCTATATAAGCTGCAGGAATCGAATGTCTGCGCGCTTGCGGGCCAGCCGTCGAAGGCTGGGCCGTCGAATACAGTGCCTGACTCTTCCCAGGCCTCGTTGTCATGCAACGACATGGGGACGTTGGAGCGCGCGTGAACATTGGCATCAATGGGTTGTCGTGGATACTGATTGAGGGTGCGCTGAGCTGGCCTGCAAGTGGGATGACGCCCGTTATAAACACTGGCATAGATTGTGCGAAGAAGGCCTAAATCCAGCCGCGTAGGCTGTAGTAGGCGATCTTGACAGACTCGACCAGCATGGTCTCGAAGGCCGGGAAACGTCCGTTCCAGTGCTCTGCGGAACGCAATACGTCGGGAACCGGCATGGGAGCGACTTCAATGCCGACTTTGCGAAAGACGCGAATCGCCCGGTACATATGATAATCGCTTGTAATCAGTACTTTTTTGCCCGGCATGCCTTGCACCAGCCGTGCTGTTTCGATTCCATTTTTACGGGTGCTGGTAGATCGCCACTCGGCGACCATCGCTTCGCGCGGAATGCCTTCGGCGATTAGGAAATTGAGGATGCCGGGGCCGCCGCCGCCGCTAATCACGATCTTTTTGAAACCCCCGCTTTGCCATGCCAGCAACGCATACCGCGCACGCCAGTAAGACGAGAAGGAGATACCGCCCCGGTCGTCTTCAGCGGCGCTGAGGAGGATCAGAACGTCGCCTTTGGGCGCTTCAAGGGGCCGGAGTAGGCCCGTGCCCACCACGAGACGATGGGAGTTGCCATGACCAGCACCGTAATGAGGCCGATGGCCGCGAGCAGGCGATAAATCCATTGGCCGGCTTTGTGCAGGGCAGGCCGGAACAAAGCGGCCTGATGCTGGAATGGCAGATGATCACGCATGTGTCGCCGCCTGTCTGGTAGACACAAGCGTTTCGAAGATTTCCAGCAGTTCTGCCGCGACGGCATTCCAGCTTCGGCTTCCTCGCACGGAGATGGCCGATGCATCCCAGGAACTGTCGAGCACCGATGCGAGGACCTGAGCCAGCGCTGCCGGATCGCGCAGGGGAACGAGCCGTCCGCACTCGCCGCTCATGATCTCGGGGATGCCGCCGACATTCGTGGCGACAACAGGACGACCGCAAGCGAGCGCCTCCAGGACAACGTTGGGGCAACCTTCCATATAACTTGGTAGGGTGACCAGATCGGCTGCCGCCATCCAGACCGCGACATCGTCGAAAGGGCAACCAGGCAGTGCATGGATGTAGCTGGCGGCATTGTGAGCTTGAATTGCACTCTCGATGAGAGGCTTGTCCGGCCCTTCGCCGACTAGGTACACATGCAGATTGGGGCGCTCGGTACGCAGCGATGCCGCCGCTTCGACGAGTTCACGAAGCCCTTTCCTCACGTCTATGCGCCCCATGTATACGACCACCTTCGCGGCTTGATCGATGCGCAATCTCCGCCTCGCCTCAAGGCGATCGCGAACGTGGAAAACCGAGAGATCGCAACCGTTGATCACTGCGCGGGTCGTCTCCGGCGGGGCGCCCATGGCCACAGCCTTCGAGCGCAGGTCGCCGCTTACCGTGACTAGAAAATCGGCTTCGCGCAAAACTTTTCGCGTGTGCATAGCGGAAATAGGATCGCCGATCCTGTTGATGTCGGACCCAATGCTCATAACCACGACCGGAACAGAAAGGGCTTTGCCGATCTTGAGTGCGGCATATCCATCAGGATAGAGAAAGCAACTGAAGATTAGATCGGGCGCAAAGTTGCGCACGTGCGGCAACAGAGCGCGCGCGGCCATCCAGCCGTTGATCGGACGGGAAACCAGCGGCAGGGCCGGATAGTCGTAATAGCTTGTCTTCACATCCGGCGGGCTGTATGAGGCGTCAAGCTGGTCGTAACTCCGGCTGCGCGGCTTAAGTAGAGAAGGGTAATTCGCATTGGGATAGAAGACCCGCACATCGGCCTCGCGGGCAATCACGCGCAGCGTCTGATAGGCGGACCGGCCCTGCCAGGGCTCCGCCGAACTGGGGAAATACCGCGTGACGACCGCAATCTTGAGCAAGGTTACACTCCCCTTCCGGCAGGCTGGGCAGGCGGCGCTTGTGAGGCGCGCTCGCGTTGTCTTCCCGCAATGGAATGCAGCAACCCCGCGTAGCGTTGCGCAAGAATCTTGCGTTCATACTGCGCAATCTTTTCGAGATCGGGCTGGTACGCTGCGAGCAGCGCATCGCCGCGGGTGGCAACTTCGATGAAGAGCCGGCGGATGCCTTCCACATCGCGGCTGCCAGCCCACCACCCGCCCCGCAGCTCTTCCAGCAGGCGTCTCACTTCGCCATCCGGATTGATGGTGGCGAGGATAGGCTTGCCCGCGCCGATATAGTCGTAGAACTTGGCCGCCACATTCAGCGGGTCGTGCGTGATAAGCAGCGCATAATCAGTCTCGTTCATCGCGGCCAGAGCCTCATGTTGCGGCAGGAATCCCCTCAGCTCGACCAGTTCGCCCAACTGCAGAAGGGCTTCGCGGAAGCGAGGCTCCTCGATATGGCCGATGAAGCGGAGTAGGAAACGGGACTTCACCTCCGGCGGCAGCGATTGCACGGCTTCAACCAGCGTTGTGGGATCGGTTGAAGCATAGACCGTGCCCACGTGGGTGACGATGATCTTGTCGCCGGGCCGGAGCCCCGGTGAGGGCGCGGAGCGGCACACTCTCGTGGAGTCGAATCCATTGGGAATCAGTTGGAATTTGTTGCCAGACTCTTGCGGATATCGGGCGCGAATCTCGCGCCGTGCGGCCTCGGTAACTGCGACAACGGCGGTGGCATTTGCCACTGCGCTTGCTTCGGCATTGCGGGCGGCCCTTCGCGCGCGCTCGCTGCGGCTGAAGCTGACAAGGTCGATCGTGGTCGAGAGCCATTCATCGCGGAAGTCGGCCACGATAGCCAGGCGGGGAAACTCCTTCCGCAGCTTCTCCACCAGAAGAACAGTGGAGAAAGGTGGCGCCGTGATGAAGACGAGATCAATGCTGCGTTCCCTGACGATGCGGCGAGCGGCGCGGGTAAGCACCGGTAACCACGTCACCTGTGGGTCGGGCAGCAGAACGTCCTCCAGAGCTCTTTTGAGAAAGTGTGGCTTGCCGGCTGAAGCGGCGGCGGTGGCTGTATCTTTGGAGGGTTTCCCTCCAGTGATGAACTTCTTGAGCCACTTCTTGATGCCGAACGGAAGATCGAGTGTCACGGTGCGGTGAATGTTGACTTCTGCTGGAATCTCATTGAGGAGCGTTGGGTCGGAGCCTACGGCGGATGCGTTGCGCGCGGTCAGCACGTCGAGCCGGATTCCTTCAGCGGGAAAGTAGCGTGCCAGGCTGGCGGCGCGCAGTACGCCTACGCCCCCGGCTGGCGGAAACGAATAGGTGACCAGAAGAACATTCAGGAGGCTCATGCGGTAGCCTCCGTGACAGAGACAGCCGGAGTGGAAACAGGATTGCGGCCTTGAATCAACGCATCGGCAGCTTGGTACATCTGCCATGCCGTGGCCCAGTGGATCTCGATGCCTCTTCGCTCTGCTTCTTCCGCAAGCCAGCGGAAGAGATTGCCAAGCCCCCCTCCGAGTAGCGGCTCAAGATTCCTCTCCTGCGCCCCATGTGTGTAGAGCTTCAGAAAGAGGTCGTCGCCGATGGTGGGCGCCAAATCGAACCACCGACGCACCCGCGAGGGCGTTGGCAGGTTGTAGCCGGCGATCTCTCCTGTTTCCAGGCGCGGCAGCAGCCGTCCGCTCAAGCGCAGGCCAACCGGCCCGGTGATCATCAGCAGATCGCCCTGTCTGCCTCCGCCGATAGTAGCTTCGATCCCGTGATCGAAGGACCTCGGAAGACCGTCCGGATTGTTCGTGCACCAGTAGATCTGGTTCACAACCCGCCCCTGGGTTGCCGAGGGAAGAGACGGCATAGTGAAGTCGGCGTAGCAACCGAGATCGCGCAGCAAGGCAATTTCACCCTTGAGCCCGCACCACCTGCCATCCGGGCGCGAGTTATCCAGCGCCCAGTTGCCATGAATGAAGCCGAAGACAGTCCTGCCGTCCTGCTGGCGAAGAAGCCCGTGGTCATCCGTCAGGCAGCGGCAATATTCGGTCACTTTCCGGATGAAGGAATCGCGTTGCTCGTTATCGTGATGGAGATGCACTTCCACGTCGCCGATGCCCAGACGCACCAATTCCGCTATGCCATCGAGCAATGCGCGCCGGTACTCCTCTTGCGGGTAGAAGAAGCTGTATTGTGGGCGCTGCCCTGCCGCGTCTCGGGGAGCGTCTTCGGCAATGCGCGGCCAGCAATCGCGCCACCGCGCCACGCGGCCCAGCGCGGTTTCGACTGAAGCGCCCATGCCTAGCGGCTCGTAGTGATCGGCGATGGCGACCCATGCGCGCGCCGGCCTTTTCGATGCCTTGCTTTTCCGAAGGCGGTCCTTCAGGTACGGCATTAGCCAGATTTCGGCGTGTCGGGGGAGCGTCATTGAAGTTGAATTCGCCCTTTATGTATTGCGGCCGCCTGCGGTGAATGCAGTGCAACAGAAACAACCATATTCAAGTATCGAGTCCGCTTCTCTTGCCTGTCAAAGACGCGGCAGTAACTTTCGTTGTCGCTGACAACACCAGGTTGCAGGCGAAGATGAATCTGGATTCTTTTTACGTATTCTGCTCAGGGACAAGCCCGGCCGGACCGGGCAGTATTGCTGTCTGCAAGCGCCTGTAGACGACTCTCGCTGAGGCCTCCTGAGGTGGCTCCGTTTGTTTGGACAGTTTTTGTTGTTTCTTAAGTGGAAGTTCTGTTTTTCGGTTTAGGCTGCCATGGACTCTGGCAGGCGATGGAAGTATACCTGATTGGGCGTGAGCCTC
>Ga0182027_10015271_pt1 | contig 10572 bp, 10 predicted proteins | sample 712E1DmetaG_FD_121300 | JGI IMG/M metagenome (GOLD analysis project Ga0182027, IMG submission 121300) | Permafrost microbial communities from Stordalen Mire, Sweden - 712E1D metaG (Illumina Assembly) | ecosystem: Environmental > Terrestrial > Soil > Wetlands > Permafrost | place: Sweden... | reverse complement strand
GGCGAAAAGGTATCTTATTCCTTCAAGTTTAAAAATACAGGGAAATCGGCTTTGCTCATTTCAAATGTAATTGCAAGTTGTGGTTGTACAATACCTTCATTCCCTAAGGACCCCATTGCTCCGGGAGCATCTGAATTTATTAATGTGCAGTTTGACAGCAAAGGCAGATCAGGTAATTTTACAAAAGATATTACTATTTATTCCAATACCATCCCAAATTCATTGCAGCTAATTATTAAAGGAAATATCGTTAAATAAATATAATCAATTTCTTATGAGCACTTTATTATCAATTTTATTAATGGCTCCTCAACAGGGAGCTGGAAAATCAAACCCGCTTACTTCATTGCTTCCATTTCTTCTGATCATTGTAGTGATCTATTTTTTCATGATCCGCCCGCAATCTAAAAAAGCAAAACAGGCTAAATTGTTTAAGGAAGAGATAAAAAGGGGAGATAAAATTGTTACCATTGGTGGTATTATCGGGAAGATCCTGGAAGTCAGGGAAAATGAATTCCTGATCGAAGTTGGAGATGGTGTTAAACTAAACATCATGAAAGATGCCGTTTCGATGGAATCGACCAACTTCATTAATGGTACCATCAAAAAATAACAATTCATCCCTGATCTTTCTAAAGTGAAATATCTGAGGTTCTTAACCTTACCACGGAGATTATTCAGAAATCCGAAAAGACGGAAAGAATTATTTGTTTTTTTTATTGCATTATGCATATCTGCCACAATGTGGTTATTGATTATCCTGGATAAGTCGTATACAACTACCTGTCCTTTTTTATTTTCTGTTAAGGAACATCCCGTAAACAGGGTACTGAAAGAACCTCTGCCGAAGAATAGTATTCTCATCATCAATAGCAGGGGATGGAATTTATTGAAGTTGATGTTTTTTCATGATACGATTTATCTTGATATTCCGATTGAGAATTTCAGATCATCGAAGAAAATGATCATCACCAATGAATATAAAGATAATTTCAGGAATTCATTACCCGAAGCAGTTCATATTTTACGTATAATACCAGATACATTAAGATTAGAGTTCGATAAATTATTAAAGAAAAAAGTCAGGATCAAACCCGATTTTAATGTAACCTTTAAAAAACAATTCGGACAATCGGGTCCTGTTGTCCTTGAACCTTCGGATGTAACGGTTACCGGCCCGGAAACCTATGTCAGGGATATAGAATATATCAAAACCATGCCGGTAATAGGAAAGAACATAAGTAAATCCTTTGTAAAAGCTATTGGGCTGAACAAACCCAACAATACAAATATTGAATTTAATACAAATTCAGTTAACATCAATTTTCCGGTCGATAAACTAACTGAAGGGAAATATATATTACCAGTGAAGTTATTCAATGCAGGTAAACAAAAAATCACACTGATACCTGATAAGGTTGAGGTTTCATTTCAGGCTCCAATTAGTGTATTCAATAAAGTAAAACCCGAATCATTCATGGTATTTATTGATCTGAAAAGCAATACGAATAATTCTTCAGGTAAATACAAAGTCAAACTTGAAGTAAACTTTCCTTACATCTATTTTTCAAAGGTTTATCCAGAATATGTTGACTATATTATAGAAAAATAATATGTTAAAAATCGGGGTCACCGGAGGAATCGGCAGTGGAAAAACCACAGTTTGCAAGGTATTTGAAGTACTTAATGTGCAGGTTTATTATTCTGACCTCAGGGCTAAAGAAATAATGGTAACCAATCCCAACCTAAAGGAAAAATTAGTGGTTACATTTGGCAATAATACTTTCGATTCGAATGGGTATCTAAATTCAGAATACCTTGCTTCTATCGTTTTCCCTGATCTGCTAAAGCTAAAAACACTTAACACTATTGTTCATCCATTTGTTCTTGATGATTTTTCATCCTGGTGTACCGGGCACTCTAAAGAAAAATATGTAATCCTTGAATCAGCAATCATTTTCGAAAGTGGCATCGAAACCCTGCTTGATCATGTTGTAATTGTTGATGCACCCTTGGAAATCAGGCTTAAAAGAATTGTCGACAGAGATAAATTTAATCGTGAGGAAGTAGTTCAAAGAATAAATGCTCAAATGCCAATCCAAGAAAAAAAGAACAAAAGCAAACTGATCATTTTAAATGATGGAAAAAAGTCATTAATCGATCAGGTCCTGAGCCTTCACGCTGTTTTTTCAGCTATCTAAAACTGAGACCACCTCTTAAAATGAATAAAAACAAAAATGCTTCAAAGTTACCATTACTCAAAGTCGCACAAAGCATTGAATATCTGTAATATAATCTTCGTTAAGCTTTGAGAATTTGTGTCTTAGTGGTAAAAAATATATTATTCTCAGTAAGCGTAAAACTGTCTTTTTTTTCAATACATAATTTTCTGATTTTCAATAACTAAAATAAAAAAATAATCTGAAATTTCATTGGGTTATATCAGGTAATTATTTTATCTTTACAGTACGAAAAAAAATGCAAAATGACCGAAAAAGAAGACATTTATAACAGAAGTTATACAGCTGAACACATACAAGTACTTGAAGGGCTTGAAGCAGTAAGAAAACGACCTGCCATGTATATAGGCGATACAAGCCAGAGAGGATTACATCATCTTGTTTATGAAGTAGTTGACAATTCCATCGACGAATCATTGGCAGGCTATTGCAATAATATTAATGTAATAATTCATCCAAATAATTCGGTTACTGTTGAAGATAATGGCCGTGGTATTCCCACGGAGTTACATATTAAAGAAAATAAATCAGCACTCGAAGTTGTAATGACCATGTTGCATGCGGGCGGTAAATTCGACAAAGGATCATATAAGGTCTCCGGTGGTTTGCACGGTGTAGGTGTATCTTGTGTTAATGCCCTGTCATCACATTTTACAGCTATTGTATGCCGTGATGGTAAAATGCATATGCAGGAATATGAAAAAGGCAAACCATTATACGATGTTAAAGAAGTTGGTCCGAGTGATAAAACTGGTACAATCATAACTTTTGAACCTGACGATACAATTTTTACGACAACTGAATTTCATTTTGATATCCTTCAAACAAGACTCCGCGAACTTGCATATCTAAATAAAGGTGTAAAATTAACCCTCATTGATGAGCGAGAAACTGATGATACCGGTACTCCGGTTAAAGAAGTGTATTATTCGGAAGGTGGATTAAAAGAATTTATCGGACTCATTGATGGAAATCGTGTTCCGATCATTCCCGAACCAATTTATTTTGAAGGAGAAAAAAATGGGGTTCCTATTGAAGTTGCCATGCAGTATAATGAAACATTCAATGAGAATGTCCATTCCTACGTAAACAATATCAATACCATAGAAGGAGGAACCCATATTTCCGGCTTTAGAAAAGCATTGACCAGGACTTTGAAAACTTATGCCGAAAAAGAAGGTTTACTCAAGAATGTGAACTTTGAAATATCAGGGGATGATTTCAGGGAAGGTCTTACAGCTATTCTTTCAGTAAAAGTACAGGAACCCCAGTTCGAAGGTCAGACAAAAACCAAATTGGGTAATTCCGACATCATGGGTATTGTTGACAGTTTTATTTCTGACGAATTAAATGCTTTTGTGGAGGAGCATCCCCGTGAAGCAAAGATTATTGTAAACAAGGTGATTATTGCTGCCATGGCAAGACATGCAGCCCGAAAAGCCAGGGAACTGGTTCAAAGAAAAAGTGGATTTAATTCAGCCGGATTACCCGGTAAACTTGCCGATTGCAGCTCAAAAAATCCTGAAGAATGTGAGATATATCTTGTTGAGGGCGATTCAGCCGGTGGTACTGCAAAACAGGGCAGAGACAGGGCTTTTCAGGCGATACTTCCATTAAGGGGAAAGATACTGAATGTTGAAAAAGCATTGGAACATAAGATCTATGAGAACGAAGAAATAAAGAACATGTTTACAGCCCTTGGAGTTTCAATTGGTACTGCAGATGATGATAAAGCGCTGAACCTTGATAAGTTGCGTTACCATAAACTCATCATCATGACCGATGCTGATGTCGACGGAAGCCACATCACTACGCTCATTCTTACCTTACTATACAGATATATGCAGGAATTGATCAAGGAAGGACATGTTTATTTAGCCACACCTCCATTATACCTGATAAAAAAAGGCAAGGAAGAGGTTTATTGCTGGACAGACCAGGAAAGGGACCTCATCATACAGCAACTGAAGGAAACCGGAAGGGAAGGCAGCACAATTGGTGTTCAAAGGTATAAAGGTCTTGGTGAAATGAATGCCGAACAGCTTTGGGATACAACCATGAATCCGGAAACAAGGACACTCAGGCAGATCAGCCTTGAAAATGCTGCTGAAGCCGACCTGATATTTTCAATGCTCATGGGCGATGAAGTTGCCCCACGAAGGGCATTTATTGAACAACACGCTAAATTTGCAAAAATTGATATTTAAAAATATTTTTTAAACTGATGCAACCTTTTCTTTGAAAATTGTGTCTATATATTTTTAAATCTCTCTTTCATAATTTCATTTTTTGGTAACACAGGGTTTCTTTATAGTACCCTGTGTTTTTTTGTGCCATGAATGATGAATCATCCCTTATTTAAGAGAGTCCTTTGAAGCTATAAATTATTCAGGAATTATTTCTTTACCTTTTCAATTTCAAGGCCGATATCCATAATAGCCGGTAGATTGTCGATACGCATACAATGCTGAAAAGTGTAAGTATATGTTCCAGCCATCGGAAAACGAATGGCTTGTTCGAGAAGCATGTGGTTGTCAAAAATATCACCAAGACCGTCGCCCTTCCAGCTGCCATCGGGGTTGGCAAGAACAAATTCATATCGTGAACGGGTTTGAGTACCCTGAGGATTCTGCTTATCGACAAATAGCCATATATTACTGAAAGGATAATTACTTGCATTCCTGATGTTCAGATAAACATTATAAACAGCAGCTGTATCCTTAATATCAAATTCGAAAGGTACCTGATAATGAAGGTTCCAGATATATTCTGGTATTTTTTTGTATTTCTCGTAAACCTGTCTCCCATTACATGACAGTAAAAAAATAACTGCCAATGCAGAAATAATCAATAAACATGCTTTTGACGATTTTAATTTCATTTTGTTAATACAAATCCGGATCTTGTTTAAAAAAATTATTCTTTACCGGAAGTTCGGTTTTAACAGGTATGGCATGAGAAGATAACGAGGGTTTTACCCCTTTCTTATTCATTTCAAGAAATTTTCTGACTGAATCGGTTGTAAGTGCCCAGGGCTGTATTTCGCCCTGACCTTCAAGAATAAACCACATTACCTTATTTAAAATATCGATCTTAAAAACTTTGGCTGTTCCCTTAGCAGTCTGCAGTGTAATATTTTCATCCGGGAAAGCTTCAAATGCTTCAAGGTAGGTATCCAGTTCATAATTGAGACAGCATTTTAATCTGCCACACTGACCCGATAATTTGGATGGATTGAGATACAGGTTCTGTTGTTTTGCGGCAACTGTCGGAACAGTAGTAAAGTTGCTCAGCCAGCAGGAACAACACAATTCCCTGCCACATTCGCCAATACCTCCTACCCTGCCTGCTTCCTGACGGATACCGATCTGTTTCATTTCGATTTTGATCCTGAATGTTGATGCCAACACTTTAATAAGTTCCCTGAAATCAATTCTTCCCTCTGCTGTATAAAAAAAAGTAGCTTTCTTATTATCAGCCTGGTATTCAATATCATTTATCTTCATAACCAAACCCAGTTCTTTGGCCAATTGCCGTGCTTTTAATTTGGTTTGTTGCTCGCGACTGATGGCTTCATTCCATGTATGAATATCTGAAATGCCGGGCAGGCGTAATATAGAAGGTAAATCGCCTCTGATATCTACTTCCTTATTTTTAACCTGACGATACACAAGATCACTGCTTAGACTGACAAAACCTATGTCATATCCGGTTGTTGTTTCCACCAATACTGCATCATTAACAGATATGTTGAGTTTATTTGGATTTTTATAAAAACCTTTTCTGGTACTTTTAAATCTCACTTCAACGATTAATGGCACTCTTTCACTTTCGTGATGATGGTATGGTTCAAGCCAGTCGTAAGTAAGAAGTTTGTTTCTGCATCCATTATTTCCGGCAGCATTATCTGGCATTTTTGCCTTGGGTGGTTGCTGATCAGAAGGGGCAATATTGGATTGTTCCATGGTATATAGTTTATCGGAATATCAATTCCTGCTTAATTTTTGATTAATTGATGAACTTGCAAAGATAGATCAAAAAATAAAATTTTAGGGTTCGCATTTCTTTCGATATGGTAATAGGCTTGATTTATGATCTCGTATAGTTTTGGAAGGTTTTGTCCGTTCAATCGTTTGGAAAATTTAAAAACAAATTCATTTTCTTTTTCACTTACTTTGCTGATTTTTTGTAACCCAAAACCAAATAAAGCACACTCTCTTAACAATCGTAAAGCATATAGAAGAAAATCTTTGATATTTTCCCGACCTTTGTCAGCATTATCACTAACCCAATTGTATACCTCAACCATATCTGGATTCCAGCAGGACCTCATCCATTTTGCAAACGATTCAAAATGAGTAATATCTCCCGAATCCATCAGTCTTAATGCTTCGTTATAATTGCCATCGGTTAATAATCCTATTGCATTTGCTACATCTTCAGTTAAGTTATGACCGGAGATTAATTTATTTGTTATATCTGTAACAGATAGCTTGGGTACGGGAATAATCTGAGTCCTTGAAAGAATTGTATTCAGAATTGATTCCCTGTCATAAGCAACAAAAATGAACAAGGTATTTGGCGATGGTTCTTCGATGATTTTTAAAAGCGTATTCCCATTTTTCCCGAGAAATTCAGGCAACCACATAATCACTACCTTGTAATTCCCTTCAAAAGCTTTCAGGCTCAGGGTTTTAATAATGCTATGACATTCATCGATGGTAATATTTGCCTGCTTATTTTCGAAATTCATATAATTAAGCCAGTCGATATAGCTCAGGTATGGATCTTCAGTTAGTGCTTTTCTCCATTCCTTAATATAGTCGAGGCTGATAGGTGGTTTTGTTTCTTTCTTAATTACCGGGTAAGAAAAATGAATATCAGGATGTATATATTTGCTGCTTTTATTACATGACGGGCATTCTCCACAGGAATCACCGTTGGTTTTATTCTCACAATTTATATATTGAGCAAAAGCAATTGCCAAAGCCAGTGCTCCATTGCCTTCTGAACCAAGAAACATAAGTGCATGGCTAAGTTTCTTGTTTTCAACACTTTTTGTCAGCTGTTTTTTAACTTTTTCCTGTCCTATAATATCAGCAAATTTCATCCGTGAATTATAACATTATTATTTAAAATCAATTTCCAACACAACAGCCTTGTCATTTTTCAGATAAAGCTCTTCAATAAAACCATCAATCTTTTTAAGATCATCGCAATACAAGTAATGCAGGTTATGCTGCAAAACTGTATATTCGGTTGTTATAGGCTGACCGGCAATAAAATATTCATTAAACTCAGGTTGCTGTGACGGGCCGTTAACTGTTTTAAAAATGCCTCCCCCATGATTGTTAAGTACAATGATCTTGATGTTAACTGGAAGATATTTATTCCATAAGGCATTCCGGTCGTAAAAGAAACTCTGGTCACCCAGTATTGCAGTTACTGTTTCATCGCTTGCTAAAGCTGTACCTATGGCAGTGCTCAAACATCCGTCAATGCCACTGGTTCCCCTGTTTGAAAAAACAGTAATGTAATCACTATAAGGATTTGATTTCATGGTTATGGTCGATACCATTCGCACAGGCATACTATTTCCCAGTTGCAAAATGCTGTCTTTCGGCAGATACTTTACAACCCTCGACACGGCATATAACTCATTATTTTGTTCTTCTTGCAAAGTATTTAATATACCATCTGAGGCCTGTTCGTTTTCTTCTTTCCATTTTTCATAATATTTATTCGAAAAGACATCTTTCAGAGCTGAAACATTTTCCAACATAAACCTGAAAAACTGTAAAGGATTGGTTTGAATTACCCTGGTTAAGGCAAGGAATGTATCTGGGGCATTCGCCGAAGGATCAATGTGCCAGTGTTGTTTGGGTTTAAAATCTCTCAGGAAATGCCGGAGCGATTTTGAAACCATTGCACCACCAAAGCTAATGAGTAAGACAGGCTGAAGATATTCCATCTCATCTTCATTAACAATATTCAGAAGAAGATCTGCCTGTAAAATAGCTTTACTTATGCCTTGCATATTTGAAGTGATATCCGGAATAAAAGCGATATCACTCTTTAAGAGGATTTCATTTATGGTTAGCTTCAGCTCAGGGTCGGGTTGACAGCTTCCGGCAATCATAAGGATCTTCCTGTATTTTTTCAGTTCTGAAAGTAAGTCTCTTTTAGTATCCTGGGTTAATACTGGTTCAGAATATATAACATTAATGTCTGGGGGAGATGGATAATCATCATCTAATCCGTCATGATAGTATAAAGGTTCTCTCATTGGTACATTGATATGTACCGGGCCTTTAACAGGAAACATGGATTTGTTGATCAGTTCATTAACAGTACGATAGGCATCATACTCAGCATTGTCATCGTTATAAAAAATATTTACCTGTTTATCGGCCAGGATATTTGGCTGGTAAATGCCTGATTGAAATATGGTTTGGTTCTCGCCCTGACCAATCCATTCAGGGGGGCGGTCGGCAGTAAATACAATAAGAGGAATCTTTTGGAAAAATGCTTCGGCAACTGCAGGTGTATAGTTCAAGGCTGCTGTTCCTGAAGTACAAACAAGTACTACAGGCTGTGATGTTTTTTGAGCTATGCCAAGAGCAATATAAGCTGCTGATCTCTCATCATTAATTATAATTGGTTTAATATTTTTATTGCGTATAAAACTTAATGCAAGAGGTGCAGATCTTGATCCGGGTGAAAGCACAACATATTTTACCCCTTTTGAAACACAGATATAAACTATATTATTTATTACCTGATAAAGCTTCTTTGCACTTTCTTTCATGTTTATTTCCTGGTGAGAATGTTCATCAAAGTGAGCATTTTATGTTCGGTTTCTTTTAATTCATCTTCCGGTGATGAATCCTTCACGATTCCGGCACCTGCATATAATGTTGCCTGTTGGTTGAAAAATTTCATACACCTGAGATTTACATAAAAATGCCAGGTATCTTTATTGTATGCTGGTCCAAGGAAACCCGAATATAGACCCCGCGGATGTTCTTCATGATGAAATATAAAATCGTAAGCCTGATCAAAAGGTGTCCCGCAAATTGCAGGTGTAGGATGTATTTTTTTTATAATTTCGTTATTACTCATTCCCTGCTGATCAACATAGAACCTCTTTTCAAGATGGCAAACATTTCCGGCACTTCTGACCCTTAACCTATCCTCATTATATGAAAGATTATTTGCTTTACAAAAATCGCGGATATGTTTTGCCACTACCCTGCATTCCACCTTATCTTTTAAAGAAAATTGTTTTATTGCCGATGGATTTGGTTGTGTACCAGCCAAAGCAACTGTTCTGAACCTGTTTTTGGTTGAATGAAAAAGAAGTTCAGGACTTGCAGTTATCCAGTTGCCCGTTTCTTTGCTGCTTAGAAATGAAACAAATGCGCCACGATACGAATAGGTTAACCTGAAGAAAAGGTCTACAGGATCAAATTTTTCGGGTAAATTAATTTGTTTTTGTCGTGCCAGAACTACTTTAACAAGCTTTTCATTTTCAATATCCTGTATTGCTAAGTTAACAATATCGATAAAATGAGGATCCTTGATTTTACCGGAATCCAAAACTACATTCCCGTTCAATTCCATACCGGAATCAGTTTTTGGTGCATTTACAGTTTCATCTGAATGCGATTTGGTATTCAATATAAACCATTCCTTTCCATGCGTATAGAAAAACGGTTCTAAGGTGTAAACCAGGTCGGTACGTTTCTGAAAAGGAGCAATTACAAATGATGGAAAAGTTATTTCACTAAGTTTCTGCTTTTTAATTTTTCCTATAAACAACTCCGGTTTTCGTCGGCCAGGAAACTTCCAAAGGACAAAGCCATAATTCAGCGAAACAGCATTTTGATAGAGCTGCCTTGCCAGTTTAATTAATTTATCCTTAGGTGAATTCTGCAACGACATTTCGGGCTGTTAGTTTATAGTGAAAGAGTTTCAAGCCTGAACGAATTTAAGCATATTTAAGTAAAATGTAAAACGAATTAAAGGATTCAAATATCACTTTGATCAGAATTTTTATACTTAATTTTTTATTAGTATGCTTAACCCGGCATTTAATAAAAATAATATCTTCAGCATTACAATTCTGTCGATTACAAATCGACAGAACGAAAACATACAAATGTAACTCAGATCGCATAGATTACTAAATCAAATTAATAGTCATAAATATCATACCTTCTTTAGTTTATTTCTTATTGACTTATTTATCGATATCAGTCTTTAATTAATCGTAATTTTGCCTCAAAGAATAACCAATCACATGACTGAAAATAAAATAAATCCCGTTCCT
>Ga0182027_10015270_pt1 | contig 10572 bp, 8 predicted proteins | sample 712E1DmetaG_FD_121300 | JGI IMG/M metagenome (GOLD analysis project Ga0182027, IMG submission 121300) | Permafrost microbial communities from Stordalen Mire, Sweden - 712E1D metaG (Illumina Assembly) | ecosystem: Environmental > Terrestrial > Soil > Wetlands > Permafrost | place: Sweden... | reverse complement strand
TGTTTGTGGCCCCGGTGGTGGGCGCCATCCCCGCCGCCGCCACCGCGCCGGCGCTGATCATCGTGGGCAGCTTGATGGTGGGGGTGGTGGCGGAGATCGAGTGGCAGGACCCCGAAGTGGCCGTGCCCGCGTTCCTCACTATGATGGCCATCCCGCTGACCTTCAGCATCGCCAACGGCCTGGCATTCGGATTCACGGCCTACACGCTCATGAAAATCGCGCGCGGCAAGTTTCGCGAGGTGAACTGGTTCGTGTACGTGCTGACGGCTCTGTTCATCGCGCGCTTCGTATACCTGTCGCGAGGGTGACGCGGAGCGCCCGACGACGGCCGGGCGGTGCGGAGCGCCCTTCAATTCTTGCGAAAAGTTAATGTAACCCGTTGAGCCGTATAGGAATCCCACGTGTTGAATGAGTTGGAGGCACTACATTATGCGGAAGGTTCATTTGTTAGCGGCTCTTATAGCAGTGGCGGCGGCCCCGGCGATGGCGGACGCCGGAGATCCCCCGTCGCGCGTGGCGCGGCTGAGCTATCAAGGCGGGACGGTCTCCTTTCGGCCGGGGACCGTCGAAGAATGGACGGCGGCCTCGCTGAACTATCCGCTCACCACGGGCGACCATCTCTGGGCCGATGCCGGCGCGGAGGTGGAGATGCACGTCGGGTCCACTGCCATTCGCATGGGTTCCCAAACGGCGCTGGCCATCCTCAACCTCGACGACCGAATGGCGCAGCTCAGCCTCACGCAGGGCGTGCTCGAGGTCCACATACGGTACTTGGGAGATCAGGAAGCCTACGAAATCGACACGCCTAATGTGGCGGTCTCTCTGTTGCGGCCCGGCGACTACCGCATCGACGTCGATGGCGATAACAACATCATCACCGTCACCGTGCGGGGCGGGGAAGCCGAAGTCACCGGCGGCGGGGCGGCGTTCCCGGTTCACGCCGGCGAAAGCGCCCGCATCAGCGGCGTCGATACGGTGAGCCAGGAGATGGGCAGCGCCCCGCCTCCGGACGAGTTTGACGGCTGGTGCCAGATGCGCGACCGGCGCGAAGGCCAGTCGCAATCGCTGCGCTACGTTTCGCGCGAGACCACCGGCTATGAAGACCTGGACCAGTACGGCGTGTGGCGAGAGGTTCCGCCGTACGGCTGGGTCTGGGCGCCGGCCGGAGCGATGGTGGGATGGGCGCCCTACCGCTACGGCCACTGGGTCTGGGTAGATCCGTGGGGCTGGACGTGGATCGACGACGCGCCCTGGGGCTTCGCGCCATTCCACTACGGCCGGTGGGCGTACGCGGGCGGCGGTTGGGTGTGGGTGCCCGGCGCCATGGCTGCGCGCCCCGTGTATTCCCCGGCGTTGGTGGCCTTCGTGGGTTTTGGCGGCGTGGGAATGGCGGCCTGGTTCCCGCTGGGCCCCGGCGAGGTGTACCGGCCGGGCCCCGGCGCGCGCTACGTGAACCAGGGCGTAGTGGGCGCGGTGACGGTGGTCCCCCGCGATGCGTTCGTTGGAGCGCGGCCGGTAGCGCGGGCCATGGTGGTGGCGCCGCAGCGCGAGATCATGCAGGCGCAGGTGGTGGGCGCGACCGCGCCCATCGCGCCGGTGCGGCAAAGCAGGCTGGGGAGCCCCGCGGGGGCGGCCGCAGTTCGGACGCCTCCCGCCAGGTTCGTGGATCGCGTTGCGCGTCCGGCCGTGGTGCGAGCCCCCGCAGCCGGGGCAGCACGTCCGCGCAGCGACCGACCGCCCGCCCAGGTGCAGGAGCGCAAAGCCGAAGCGCCAAAGACCGAGAAGAAAGCCGTCAAGAAGACGGAGAAGAAGGAAGAGCGGAAAGAGAATCGGTGACCCCCTACTGGGTCCTGGCCTTTTGGCTGACCGGCGGCTCCTTGCCCGAGTGCACGGCGTAGAGCCGCCGGTGCGTGGTCTTCATAGCCTCCACCAACTCGCGGTAAGGCCGGTCGGTCACATCCACCAAGCCGATGTTGTAGTTCTCGCCGTCCATGCGGCCGGTGACGGATTCGTCGGCCCAGGTGAACCAGCTTGCTCCGATAAACGCCGGGAACGCCGCCGCCTGCTCGACGTAGTAACGGTACGCCACGCCGCGCTCCTGCTGATTGGCCGCCTGGACGAGACCGGCCGCCAAGCCCCGCCCGGGTGTACCGATGTGGAACTCGCCCACCATGATGGGCCGGCCGGTCTGCTGGTAGACCTGCGCCAGCACTTCCGGATCGACGGCATAGGCATATACGTTCATGCTGTAAACGTCGAAGGTGCGGGATGCGCGGACGATCTCGGGCGCGGGAACTCCGCCGCCGAAGCGCAAGCCCAGGTTCAGGTGATGGGGGTCGTGCCTGCGAATGGCCGCGTTGACCACTTCGAGGAACTTGTCGAAGGCGCGATAGACAAACTGCTTGCGGCGCTCGGGAGTATCTCCTTCGGCGAGGAATGCCTTGGCCTCGCGCTGAATGGCGCTGGGCGGACGTTCGAGAATGGTATCGACCACCAGCGACTCCCTTCCGGGCCAGGGCGGTTCGTTGGCAATGAAGTACCCCAACAGATACGGATCGTCTTTGCGCGGCGCGCACTGTTCGGCGGCGACCTTATCGGCGACTTGGAGGAACTCCGGCGCGTACAGGTCCGGCATACCCATGTAGCCGGTTTCCATGCCCCAGCCGCGCAGAAAAACGATGTAAGCCTTCTTGTGCGTGTCCCACAGGCGGGGATCGCTCCAGTTGCCGATGGTGTTGATGCCCCAGGTGTTGAGGCGCCGGATGGCGAAATCGACCCAATTCGAGTTCCACTCGGGGCCGAATCGGCGGAACAGGTTCCACGCACTGAACCCTGCGCGGCCGATTTCGGCGGGGGGCAGGGCGGCGTAGTAGCTCTCGCGGCCCTGGGTTCGCGTGTCGGCGCCGCCGGCTCTCATTCCATTGGAGCTGACGGAAAAGAAGAGGTGCCCGTCGGGATCGACGAACCACCACTTGTCATCCAGCTTCTCGACGCGGAAGAAGCCGGTCGCCTTGGCTTTGGTGGCCAGGTAACCGCCGTACCGGCAATAGTTGAAGTCGCCGGGGCCCAGATCCTTTTCCTCTTGCGCCCACTCGGTCTTCAACTGCGCCAGGCTTTTGATCTTGCCGGGCCAGTCCGAGAGGATCCACTGTCCGAACTCATCCACCACCGGCTTCGGATCTAGGATCTCGGAGCCGGGGTCCTCTTTGGACAGCCGGACGGACCGTAACTCGAGCGTTGGCTTGCCGACCGGATACTCCATGGTGAAGCCCAAGGCCTGGACGGCGGTGAGCGGGCCGTAAGGGCCACGCACGCCCATCCAGAACGAGTTTCGGAACTTGTTCCCGAGCGACGCCAGGTCGAAGCCCTCGCGGTCGGGCCGCTGGAAGTACTTGAGTGGGATGGCGGCACGGGTCCACGCGCCCCCGCCAAACAACTGGAGCCGCATGTTTCGGGCACCATCGGCCATGTAGACGCGGAGGAGGATTCTTTGCGGGGAAGACGCCTTCAATTCAAGGACCAGGTAGTCGTAGCCAGACCAGTCGGATGGCAGATCGGGGTTGAGGTCCTTCAGAGTCCACTGATGCTCGGCAAGTTCGCCCTGGAAAACCACCTGCTGGGTTGCGGCCGCGGCGGTGGCAAGCCCAACGGCAAGAAGTGCGAGCGATGCGATCAACATTCGATACATGGCGGACCTCCCGGGATTGGTTCCAGCGCTTGTACTTCAATATGGTAGTCCAACGCGAGGGCCGGGGGCCGGGGGGCCAGGGGTCGGGGCGGAAGGGCCCGGCGTTGGGGCGGGGCATTCGGAGGGAATTGGGTTCGTTTCGCAAGAAGTGCACGTAGGGGCCAGGGGTCGGGGGCCAGGGGCCGGGGGCGGAGGGTCAGTGGCCAGGGGGCCGGGGGCCAGGGGTTGGGGTCCCGGAATTGGGTTCGTTTCGCAGGGGGTGCAAGTGGTTTCATTTGTTTCGCTTTCCGCCAAATTGGGTTCGTTCCGCAATTCTTCCCGCAGGGCTTTGAGACGCTCGAACTCTTCGATTGCCCGGCGGTACTGGCGCTCGGCCTGGGCCTGGTAGCGCAGCAGCAGGGCAAAACTGTTGTTCTGGCGGACGAGGCGGTGGAAGCCATCGCCCAGCAGGTAGTTTCGGTTCTGGGCCTGGCTGACTTCGATATCGGCGGTGAGTTGGGAGTTCATGGGCATGCGGAATTGTCCGCTGGTGTCGAAGGATTCGCCCAGGCATAGGCTGAAGAAGCCGGCTTCGAGGCGGGCGGCGCGAAGGATGGCCTGCTGGGCGAGGGCGATGCGCTCGACGGCGAAGAGTTCCTGGGAGTTGATGGGCTGGTAGAGGTTCACCAAGTCTTCCCGTAGGTGGGCGACCTCATTGAGGTCTTCGAGGCGGACGACGGTGAAGGAGGAGGTGGTGAAGCCGTGTTTGCGGGCATTTTGGGAAGAGCGGAGTTTGCCTTCAGTGGTGGTGGGGCCGGTGGAACTGGCGGCATTGGCGCGATTGGCGGCGAGTTGTCCTGGGGAAACCGTATCAGACATGGGAATATTACCCTCCGATTCGAGGATGGCATGGGGAGGGGCTTGAGTCTGAAATTGGCGGCGGGAAGTGATGGAAAGGAAAGGGGTTGTTTTTCAGGAAAATCTGTGACCCCGAAACGGATGCCGGCTCTTTGGGGCTGGCTCAACCCCACAGGAAAGCATAGAGCAGCATGCGGCCGAGTGGCGGGCCCCTGGAGTGACGGAGACGTATCGGGGCTAACATCGCCGAACGCCGTATCTGGACCGCGAGCGGCACAAGTCCGACATGGACTTCTCGTCAATGTGGATTGACAACCGCCTTGTGGTGGTTGCACGCTTAGTTTTGAGGCGCCCGGAGCAGAACGATACCATAAAGGATTATGGCTAACTTCGAGGAAGCGATTCGAGGGGTGCTCGAGTACGAGGGCGGTAACCCTTGGGCTGGACAATCTCGGCCCGAGGACAGGGGAAGAATCGCACTTTGCTCAGACTGCTTCCGGGATCATGGATTGCGCCTAGATGCGACCCGGATGGGCATGTTGGATGATTGCCCATGCCCGAACTGTGGCTCCACGTCGGGCAAGAAACTCACTACAGAGTTGGTAGAGGCCCTAGCATACGTGTTTTTTGTTTGGGGCACCATCAGGCGTTACGAATATGGGGCGGCACCGGCCGTGCAGTTTAACAGTGCCCAGTCTACGTCTATCAGCACCTCGGATTGGTTTGAAGCGGACCTCCGCCTGATTGAAAGAACCCTCAAAGTTGGCTTCTTTTATTACGGTCCAAGGCTCTGGATGCTCGGCGAGATAGAACCGCTTGAAGCACTTCAAGACCCGGCGACGAGGCCGAGGATACTACAACGCATCGTGAACGATTACCCGGCACTTTTCCTTCCCGAGGGCGAAACGTTTTATCGGCTGCGAAAGGATGTCGCCCGGCCAAAGGACTTCGGTGAATATGATGCGCCACCAAGAGCCCTAGCCGGCGCAGGGCGGTTGGATTCCGAGGGATTCCCCGTTTTGTACGGGTCACAGGACTTGCAGGTTTGTGTGCACGAGTGCCGCGTCACCGCCGAGGACGACGTTTACATGGCAGCGCTTGCGCCGACCAGAGCTCTTCGGCTTCTTGATCTCACAGAGGTGCTCCAGGAGGATGGATCGGAGTTCGAAAGCCTCGATCTTGCGGTGCATATGCTGTTTCTTGCTGGCAAGCGCTCTTACGAGATCAGTAGGCTGATCGCTCTCGCAGCTCACAAAGCTGGATACCACGGACTGGTCTACCCGTCTTACTTCAGCCTTCTGCGCACAGGTGCAATGCCGTTCGAAACAGGCTATGGGATCTCGCACCGTAAATTCCCGCAACTAAAAGGTCGAGAACGCGCGAAAATCATCGGCAACCTCGCTCTATTCGGTAGGCCCATTGAAGATGGCCTAGCTACTGTTTGCTGCATAGACAGGGTGGTCCTCCGCCGGGTCGAGTACGATTTTCAGTTTGGACCCGTCGGCTTCTGACATAGGCGCCCCCTCGTCCCCGTGGATTCGCTTGGTTCCCCTTTTCCCATTTTAAGGGATCTGAAACTACTACGGTCGTAGGTTCGAACCGGGTCACTTGGACGTATCGCGCGCAGAAGCGGAGCCAAGGGAACGCGATGTGACGGACAATGCACCCAAGGCCGGGAGAAGGGGCTGGGTTGACCGTTTTCCGCCCGAGAGGCGGTTAGGCTGGCATACCTTTACGCCGCGGATTGCCAATCCAGGAGCCAACGCTCCGAACGAAGTCCCACACGTCCCCGGCTTCCGGTTTGACATACCCTAGCGACTCGGGGTCGGATCCTAGGCGGTCGAACATGGCGGGCAGCCAATTTCGTTTCGAGGCGTCGACGTGAAGACCTTTCAGCCACTTCTCGACCTCGCCGAATGGCACGATGAACACGCCGTATTCCTCTACTGTCTTAATCAGTGCTTCGGCGCAAGCGCGATCATCGGCCGTAAGCTGGGCGATCCCGTTGCTAGGTTGAAGGTTTTTGGCTTTGAATGCTCCGTCAGCCTGACCACGCATTCCGCCTAAGCTAGACCGAAGGCTTACGGGAACGAATGCCGCTTCGAGGAGATCGGCAAGGTCGGATGTCTTGATGACGTCAAGGTCGACCACCGCCGCGGCGGGCACCCCCATCTCCCGCAGCGGCCTGATGATTTCCTTCAGAGACTGCCATCCGTGGCCGTTGAGGAAGACAGAGTTCGGCACACCGCCGCTAGAATACTTCAGAAGGCGCTCATTAATTTCGCTGTAGAAGGCGCGGTCCACGTCGTGCTCACATACGATAGCGCCCTTATGAAACAGAGCGTCCAGCATTCCCGTCGATCGGAGATATGGGTCTCGCATGATGAGTTTGAGCCGGCTTGCCTCAAGAAGCCTTGCGGTTGCTGCGCCTGTCGTCCGGGCGTAGGTGAGACGGACAATGTTCAGGTCCCTGCCGGACTCGACGCAACCGATAAGGAAATCTGAGCTGTGGGTCGAGGCTATTACGTTTCCTAGCCGGTCCGATGCAACATCGCTGAGTAGGTTGCCCATCCGCCTGGAGAGGGTCGGTGCGAGGAATGCTTCCGGCTCGTCGATCAAAAGGACTTTTTGATCTGCGCACAGCACTGAGGCGAGCACGCCGGTATATGCATTTACTCCATCGCTCATCTGCTCGAGTGGAATGCAAGAGCGGAAGAATTCAAACGCCTCTTCCGTGCGTGACCGCTCAACGACAGTGTCAGGCTCCTGAGTCGACATCACGGCCCGCAATACCCCCCCGTCCATATTGTCGAGGACAAAATACAGGCCAAACGCTTCGAAGATCTCCTTTCTCAATAGAAGCCTCCGATTGTCATCACGAAAAAGAACCTGAAACGGGTTTCGCGGCGCCTGTCGAATGGTTCCTGCTGGGCGCTCCCGCAGCAGACTGAGCCTGTCCTTCGTTCCAAGCTTCAGCACCATCATTCTGCGCGCGGCGACCTCGGCTTGGTGTTTCATATGGGGCTCTCGCTGCTCCCGCCACGTAGCGATCGCGTCCCGCGGGACAGTCCACTGACCCGGTGGCGCGTGGTGGTCTTCGAGTAAAGAGCCAAGAAAGATGTCGTCCGTGTTCCAACGATTTGCGTAGAGTTCCCTCGATTCCTCTGGCGTGAGTGCCCGGGCGGACAAGCTCGCGAGGATTGTGAGACACGGCGGTACGGATTGCGGCCAAGGTGCGCCTTGGCCGGGGACATAACAAAAGAGTTGCTTGATGTCTTCGAGCAGGACGCTCTTCCCGCCATTGTTCGGACCGACAAAGACGGTCATTGGGCCGGGCGCGAAGGAGATGGGCGGCTGGTCAGAGCTGGACCCGAACTTGAGGTCGAGACGTTCGATCATTTTAAGATTCAGGTTAACAGGCCTTGGGCAACGTAGTCCGCTGCCGGCCCGCACACGATGTCCCGCCCCAGCCCGGTGGCCGGATGAGGCGCCGCTCGGAAACTGGTCAGATTTGCGCGCTGCGGGCCTCAAGTCCCGATGTGGGAAGTTGACCAGCCACGCTCCTGGACGATGGGGCGCTCGAGAATAGGCCCAAACGGATGGCTCAGGCGGCTGTACTGCCCGCGCTGACATCTCATTGCCGAGCGGTGCGTGCTTTCGGATCGAACCTTGCACGCCGTGTTGCCTGGAAGCGGAGCATGCAGTGGGGACCCGGCGCGCGCCGCCCGGCGGTCACGCCGTGCCGGCCAGACTCCCGTGCACGTGCGCCGGGGGCTTCGCCGCCGCTGCTCGTGCTCTTCGCCGCCCACGCTCGCGTCTGGCTGGCTCGGCGTCGGTGCGGTGCGCACGCGCTGCCGCGCCTTCGAAAGTGGCGCGCGGAACCGGCGCAGCCCGGAACGGCTCTGGCGACAAGCAGAAATTGAGCTGTCGAACACGTCTTGACGCAGGGCCAATCCCGAGTGGGAAATCCAGTGACCGCCTCAAGTAGACCCCGAATCGCTACGGCACGATGTTGAACACGCCGGCCGGGATCATGATGCTTAGGATCTGCTTCAATTGTTCGTAATGTGCATCGTCGGCGCGGAACCTGATTTGGACCGTCTCCACCGGCCGGCACATCATTTCCAGTCGGAACAGATCTCTGCTGAGTTCTGCCGATCTGATTTTGAAATGCCCGCACAGACATTCTTGCGAGCTTTCGACGTAACAGCATCCACCATCGTAATCTTCGAATTGTCGCTGGATCAGAAGGTACGCCTCGTCGCTGTCCCCGTCGTCCCCAAAACAGACCTGGAAGTATTCACCGCCCGAACTGGACACCGAAACGCAAGGGAAGGTGAATTCCGTCATGCACACCGCCAGTACGGATTGTACCCCCGCGCCGGTAGTTGGGCTACGCGCAGTCGAAACAACAGGGCCGGGCACCGACTTGGGCACCCTCAGGAAACGTCCAACAACCGGACAGGTCACGTTCAAACGCCATTCAGGGCAGAAGTGTCGCCGGGATCGCACGGCGTGGGGCGATGTCCGGATTGGAGACTTTGTTTGCTACTGGGTCGGCTGGCTCTTCAGGCACTGCTGCCGAGCGGGCCCCAGCGAAGCTTTCGACTGGGCCGGAAGCGCGGGTCTTTCGATTGACCTCGATCGCGAAGACGACGGCAGGGGGGATCGCCGAAGCTCTGGACAGACTCTATCCGGGCGGATCGGGGATCGAAAGCTTGCGACAGATTCTCTTTGCCAAGAGGTTAGCGATTTCCCCATGGCGGGGAACGGCTTCAGCGTGGCCGGTCTGAGGATTCTCCCAAAGTTTGTGTTCCGCGCCCTCCCTCCGCAGTACACAGCCGTGCCGGCGAAGATGCCGGAGCAGTCCCTCGCGCTTCATCCGACCACTACGAGTTCCTGTCTGGCGTCGGCAGGCAGAGCACGCAGGGACTCATCTCGTCTGTGCTCAAGAATCAGGGCAATGGCTTGGCGAAGGTTCGCCAGACATTCCTCGGGCGTCTTGCCCTGCCCATTGGCGCCAGGCACTTCCGCGCAGTAGGCGACATACCATGGGCCGTCTCGCTCGACGATCGCCGTGAATTCGTTGCGCATTTCTTTATTCTACCGCTGCGGAGGCGGAGCCGGATCCGCTTTGGTCCGGGGTGGGCTTGGTCGGTTCATCCGGAGGGGCCCGCGACGGAGGCCTGGGCGAAATGGGGGTTGCGTAACCTGTCACCGAAACTTGTCTCGCTCATTCGGGGTATGGGCGGACATTGGGCGGTTCGACGGGGGTACGGCAGATAGACATAATGAGGGTGTTCATTTCCGGACGTACCGATACACCGGGCGGGGCGGCGTAACCGGGACGCGTGGACCCGGGGCCTGACCGCTCTGTCCGCGCGGCGCAAGGCCCCAACTGGGCACCCCGGCGCCGTGGGACAGAGCGGTCAGGCCCCTAATTGCACCTTGGCAGGCTCAGCCCGGAGACGCTCGCGACGATGATTGGCGCCACTGGCACTGATACCGTGATCGCTGAATCCCGAACGGCGGCGGTTGCCAACCGCCGCGCAGGATGGCAACCTGCCCCACCGCCGTTGAAGGGCGTGCCACGCCGGATCCCGGCACTGTCGCCGGCGCCAAGCACACCCGGCCAAAGAGTTTGCCCGCGCGCCCCGCAGCGTAGCGAGTGCCGGGCTTCGCCTCAGCGGAAAAGGCCCAACATGTAGGCGATGAGGAGAATCAATAATATGGTCCCCAGCCCTATGCCGGCACCCCCGCCGTAACCCCAGCGGCTATGGCCGTAGTACCCCCCGCCGCCACCTAGAACCAGCAACAAAATGATCAGCAGGATTAACATTGTGGACCGATCTTATTTACTTCTCAAACACCTTTTCAACCTGCCCGACCTTCTTTTGGATCTTGCCGGTGAGCTTTTCGGCTTGTCCTTCAGCCTCTAACTTGGGATTGTCGGTGACTTGGCCGGCCGTCTGTTTGGCTTTGCCTTTCACTTCATGAAACTTGCCTTTAATCTGATCCTTCGAGCTTGGACTCATCTGTTTTCTCCT
>Ga0182027_10015269_pt1 | contig 10573 bp, 8 predicted proteins | sample 712E1DmetaG_FD_121300 | JGI IMG/M metagenome (GOLD analysis project Ga0182027, IMG submission 121300) | Permafrost microbial communities from Stordalen Mire, Sweden - 712E1D metaG (Illumina Assembly) | ecosystem: Environmental > Terrestrial > Soil > Wetlands > Permafrost | place: Sweden... | reverse complement strand
TGAATTCAATTTCACATAAACCGACTGGAACGAATCGCCGCGATGATAAGCATCCTGAAGCACTTTGGCGTCGGTCCAGATTTCTGATTCTGAGACTCCGCCGTTCGCGGAAAAAATCCCGACGACCGGCCATTCGTAGCGGCCTACTTTTATTTTCGAGCCGACCTCCAGCCCGGCGAATTCCCTGACGGCGCCGCTGCCGACGAGGACTTCGTTCTTTCCCCATTCAAACATCCGGCCCTGGACGATTTTGACGTTGTCGCGCACCTGCAACGCGGCCGCTTCCACGCCGCGCAACGGCACGTTGGCGTCCAGGCCGGTGGAACGTTTGGGCACGTTGATGATGACGAACAATTCCGCGGATGAAAGCGGGCCTGACGCGGTGTGCGCCACGCCCGGCGAATCGGCGATCACGCGGGTCTGGTTGCGGTCGAGGCCGCTGACCATCTCGCTGTCCGCGCCGCTGCGCAGGACGACGGCCGCGTCGGGCGCGCCGGAAACAGTCATGGCCTGCTTGAAGCCCGCCGCGATCGAGAGCACGCCCACGAGCACCGCCACGACGCCGGCGATGCCGAAAACCGTGGCTGCGACCGTGCCGCGCCGTTGCGGGATGCTCAGCAAACCGAATTTCGTGATGGACCCGATTTGGGAAAACCAGTTGATGGGGCCGGCCATATCAAGATGTGGTAGGGCGCGTCACGGCGCACACGGAGTGAGTTTGTCTCAAAACAATTTCTTGTCGGAGGGGCGAGTTACACGAGCCCCCATTTTCAGAAGCATTCGATGAGTCAGGGGCTCGTGTAACTCGCCCCTCCGATACTTTTGAGATGAATGATTCGATGTTTGGCATTTTACATCCTTCTCAAGGCGTCTGCCACGCGCAGGCGCATGGCCTGGAGCGCGGGAAAAATTCCGGTGATCAAACCCAGCGCGACGCTGAAACCCAAACCGATGAACAAATCGTGTGTTGGCAGGGAGAAGAGCGGCAGCAGGCCGGCCAACGCCTTGGCCATTACCGGCACCATCAGGCACGCCAGTCCCAGTCCCAGGACTCCACCCAGCGTGGTCAACAGACACGACTCGGCGAGCACGAGCGACATGACCTGCGCATTGGAAAAGCCAATGGCCTTGAGCACGCCCAGCTCCCCGGTCCGCTCGCGCACGGCCTGCGACATGGTGTTGCCCGTCACCAGCAGAATCGTGAAAAACACCGCGCCCAGAATTGCGGCCACAATCAACACGATGTTGCCGATCTGACTCATCCACGCCTGCACGAACGCGCCTTCAGGCTCCGTCTTGGTCTCCGCCGATGAATTCTCAAACTCCTGGTCCACCCGCTTTGCCACGTCCGCCGCCTGGGTCGGGTCCTTCACCCGGATGATGTACCAGCCCACCAGCCCTTTGGCCCCCGATCGCCGGGCCTCATCGAAGTAATCATATCGGAAAAACATCGGCGTCGTGTCGGTCTCCTTTTTGTCCCCGTCGTAGATGCCCGCGATGTCGAATTCCCAAAGCCGGCTGCCGTCTTCCTTCGCCCAGAACGACGACAACGGCACTTTGTCGCCGATTTTCCAATGGAACCGGTCCGCGGTTTTCCGGCCGACAATGGCGCCGGTCCGCGTTTCCAGCCACGCCTTTTTTTGTTCCGGCGCCAGGACGATTTCCGGATGCATGTCCAGAAATTCCTCCGGCACCACGGGATTTTGCATGAAGAAATTCTTCGGGTCCTGGTAAACGCCGCCGAACCAGGTCTGGTGCGTCACCAGCGCCACACCCGGAATCCGCTCCATCCGCGCCTTGTAGCTTTCCGGCAGCATCTGGATGATGGACACCTTGTGCCGCACGACCAGCCGGTCCTGGCGGGTCATGCTGACCCCGCCCGCCAGCGCCTGTTTGATCGCCATCAAAAACCCAAACAGGATGAACGCCACCAGAATTGAAAGCAGCGTCAGCGACGTCCGCAGCTTCTTCCGCTTCAGATTGCACCAGATGAGGTGGAAGAATTTCATGGCAGGCCTCTCCTTCTCGTCGTCGTCCTCGTAATCGAAAACGGCGAAATCGAGGACGAAGGACGAGAACGAGGACGAGGACGATAAAAGAGATTCATTTGACCGGTTCGTTGCTGAGCTGGCCCTTGTCCAGATACACCGTCCGCGACGCCCGCGCCGAGGCGTGCGGGTCGTGCGTGACCATGATGATGGTTTTGCCGTGCTCCCGGTTCAGCGCCTGGAGCAAATCCAGGATTTCGTTGCCGGCCTTGCGATCGAGGTCGCCGGTCGGCTCATCGCAGAGCAGCAGCGTGGGGTCGGTGACAATCCCGCGGGCAATGCCCACACGTTGTTGTTCGCCGCCGGAAAGTGTGCGCGGATAATGTTTCGCGCGGTGCGACAGCCCGACCACCGCCAGCGCCGTCTCCACGTGTTTCATCCGTTCCGCCTTGGAAAGGTGCGTGAGCAGCAGCGGGAGCTCCACGTTCCGCTCCGCCGTCAGCACCGGCATGAGATTGTAAAGCTGGAACACGAAGCCGACGTGCCGCGCGCGCCACGCGGCCAGCCGGCGGTCGGACAATTGGTCGAGACGTTCACCCGCGACGCTGACCGAGCCTTTGGTCGGACGGTCGAGGCCGCCAATCAGGTTCAGCAGGGTCGTCTTGCCCGAACCCGACGGCCCCATCAACGCGAGGAATTCGCCGGTCGGGACCTGCAAATGCAGGTCCGCCAGCACGTGGATGTCCTCCGAGCCGCGGTGAAAGATTTTTTCCACATCCTCAACGCGCACCAGCGCGCCATTGTTTGATTGATTTTCGCTCATAACTTCCTTGCCCTGACTGGCATTCCATCATTCAAACCGGCGGGTGGGTCCACAACCACGCTTTCGCCGGCTGAGACGCCCGCGCTCAACACGGAGTCATCACCTTGCGTGTCGCTCACCATGACCGCCCGGCGTTCGGTGCGCCCATGCTGGACGACGAACACGACATCCCGTCCGTCCCAGCTTTGCACCGCCCCTTTCGGGACCAGCACCGTGCGGGCCGCCGCGGCCGGCCCGCCGCCGGTTTCACGAAACGCCACCTTTACGGACATCTCCGGCAGGATGCGCGGGTCGAGCCGGTCGAAACCAACGCGCACCTTGACCGTGGACTTTTGCCGGTCAGCCGTCGGGATGATGGCGATGACCTTGCAGGGAATTTTCCATTCCGGATATGCGTCCAGCGTGGCCACGACCGGCTGGCCGGGTTGAACGCGGTTGATATAACTTTCGTTGACGTCAATTTCAATTTCCAGCGAGTCCATGTCCACGACGGTGCCGATGCCCGTGCGGGTGAACCCGCCGCCGGCTGACACCGGTGAAATCATCTCGCCCGGCTGGGCGTCCTTGGTGGTGATGACGCCCGCGAACGGCGCGCGGATGGTCATGTCGTCCAGTTGTTGCTGCCACGTGGCCACCGTGCGATCCGCCACGGTGACATCCACTTTCTGCTGCGCCAGGTGCGCCTGCAACGATTTGGCATTTGACTCGGCCTGGTCCAGGTCGGATTGGGACGCGATGTGTTGTTTGGCCAGTTCGGTGATGCGCTGAAATTCCTGGTTCGCCTGTTTGAGCTGGGCGCGGGTCTCGTCCAGTGCCGCCCGAGCCGATTCCAACTGGGCCTGCGCCACGGCCAGGCTGGCTTGGACGTTCGTATCGTCCAGCCGTGCCACCACTTGTCCCTCCTTCACCTTCATGCCTTCCTCGATGAGCACCTCGACGACTTTGCCGGTGACTTTGGAAGAAACCGTCGCCGCCCGCCGGGCCGTGACGTAACCGGAGGCATTCAGCACCGTGTGGTTCCCGCCATTGCCGCCGGTTTCGCGCGCCACCGCCGTATGCACCTCGATGGCTTTGGGCCGCGTCAGCCACCAAATCACCCCGGCCGCCAGGACCAGGACGACAATGCCAATGGTGACCGGCCGAATTGGTAAATTCGGTGCGGTTTTGTCGCTGCGCTTGATGCGCAAGTCATCCAATGCGGGTTTCTGTGGATCCATAAAACTAACCGGGCACAGGAAACCGTTTTTTATCGTCAGGGTCAATTACGTTGTCCCTGATCGGGGTGCCGCCGGGATGACTGCGCTGCTTTAAAGGCACACGGAACCTTCACCCGCCTTTTTCATTCGTCACACAGCTTGATTCCGATGGTCACGGGCGTTAGCCTCGCTCGATGGCCACTTTAATACATCCGTTGTTGGCCGATGCGATTAACATCCCATACGTCTTGGGCTTTGGGCTGGCTGTGTTGGGACAGTGACAAAGGGGGAACGTTTCATCCTGTTGACACCGTGATATCAGAAACATCTTTAAAAGCGTTTAACAAAGTCATCGTTATTCCATGTTTCGCATCGGCATAGACCTCGGCGGCACCAAGATTGAAGGCATTGTCCTGGATGCCCAAGGGAAAGAGATTTTCCGCAAGCGCGTGGAGACGCAGCCGGAAAAGGGTTGCGCCCACATCCTGAGCCGGATCAAAGGGCTGTATGACGAACTGGCCGCCGGCATTCAGGGCGTGCCGCATACGTTCGGCATCGGTACGCCCGGAGCCATCTCGCCGCGCACCGGCCTGTTGAAAAATTCCAACACCGTCTGCATGAACGGCCAGCCGGTGAAGGCGGAACTCGAACGGATTCTCGGACGGAAAGTGGAGATGCAAAACGATGCCAACTGCTTCGCGATGGCCGAGGCGCTGTATGGAGCAGGCAAAGGAAAGAAACTGGTCTTTGGTGTCATCATGGGCACCGGCTGCGGCGGGGGAATCGTCCACCAAGGCGGGGTCATCACCGGTCCGCAGGCCATCGCCGGTGAATGGGGTCACATGTCCATTAATCCAGACGGCCCGTTGTGCTACTGCGGCCAGCGCGGTTGCGTGGAGACTTACATCAGCGGCGGCGGATTGGAGGCGCGCTACGCCGAACAGTTTGGAGCGGAACGGCCGTTCAAGGAAATCGTGAAGGAATATTACACCGGTGACGCGAAGGCGGTGGAGTTCATGAAAATTTTCTTCCGCCACTTTGGACGCTCCCTGGCCAACCTCATTGACGTGCTGGACCCGGACGTGGTCGTCCTCGGCGGCGGCGTTTCCAATTTCGATGCGCTCTACACCGAAGGCGTGGCGGAAGTGGCGAAACAGGTTTTCAGCGACAGCCTCGAAACGCCCATCGTCAAACATCAACTCGGCGATTCCGCCGGCGTCATCGGCGCGGCTTTGATTGGGGTTTGAAGCAGAAAACGCACGACAGGCTTCCGGCCTGTCTCCAATCAATCAGGGTCAGACAAGATGCCCGACCTACATTGAAAGCGAACGACTCATGGTTCGCTTTTTTTCGATGTTCACCAAAGTTTTTTCAATTCGTTCGGTAATCCCAAATTTGCGATGATTGCATTGCATGAACCAAACCATATCAGGTTCCAAACCAACGCTTCGCAGGCGCCTTGGGCGACTGCTGCTGTATTGCGTCGGGCTTTACCTGTTGATCTGTACTGGCTGTGCTGCCTTCCAACGCCGGCTTATTTATTTCCCTCCGGGCTTCCGGCCCGAGCAGGTGGATCAATTAGCCCAATCAGCAAAGCTTGAACGTTGGAAGAATTCCTCCGGTCAAGCCATCGGAATGAAGCGCCTGTCACCTAAACAGCCAGCGGTGGGCCGGGTGTTGGTCGTGTATGGCAACGGTAGTTGTGCCACCGGCTGTGCCCATTACGCGGACGTCATCCAGGATGTTTCGGCGTTCGATGTGTTTATTCTGGAATATCCCGGTTATGCGGACCGTCCGGGTTCACCGAGCCAGAAGAGTTTATTCCGTGCCGTCGATGAAGCGTTTCAACTGCTCGCCACGAACGGGCCGGTTTATCTGGTGGGCGAATCACTCGGCACCGGCGTCGCGGCATATCTGGCCGGGACTCATCCCGACCAAGTCGCCGGGGTGGTTTTGCTTGGGGCGTACAACCGGTTGACTGATGTTGCCCAAGCTCACATGCCGCTGCTGCCGGTGCATTTGCTGCTCGTTGACCGTTTCCCCTCGGAAGATTATCTGCGCAACTATCATGGTCCGGTTGGAGTGCTGGTGGCGGGCGAAGACCAGGTGGTGCCGGAGAAATTTGGCCGCCGTCTCTACGATAAGTATGCCGGGCCGAAGCGACTTTGGGAATTTCCCCAAGGCAACCACGGCACAGTCATGGTGCAGCCGCCGGAAGTCTGGACACAAATCACCGTTTTTTGGCAGGTAAATCAACCGGCTCCAAAGCGTGAATAAGCCCGGTGCGGCCTTGATTGGGGTTTGATGAGCAAGACGGATTCCGGGTTTTAAAAAGTAGAGCAGGCATTCCTGCCTGCTGGTTCTGGCGACTTTCCAGTCGCCAGTTCAACACGGGACTGGAAAGTCCCGTAAACCCGCAGACAGGAATGTCTGCGCTACTGGACAAAGGCGACCGAAAATCCTGTTCGTTTTTTCTTTCCCTGCAATCGCAACGCGTTACGCACCCAATTCATGATGCCAGTACACTTTGGGCACGAATACGCAGTCTATGAAACTCCCGGCGCCACAAAAAATTGGCATTTTGGGCAACCAGTGATAAGTTATTAATACGGTTATGTTTCGCCAAGCTTATAAATCAACGCGACCGGCCAGCCTTGATACCGGATGGGCCGCCGTTTTGACCCTGACGGGGCCGGTCGCGGTTTGGTTGAGCATTAAAAGCCATTAAAACATGAAAGCCCCCCTGCCCAGCAATGAAACCGAACGGCTCGCAGCCTTGAAGGAGTATCATATTCTCGATACCGGGGCCGAGCAGTCCTACGACGATATCACCATCCTGGCGGCGCATATTTGCAAGGTTCCCATCGCCATGATTTCCCTGGTGGACGAAGTCCGGCAGTGGTTCAAATCGAAAGTCGGATTGGATCAGCAACAAACGTCTCGTGAGGCCGCGTTCTGTGCGCATGCGATTCTCCAGAACGGACCCTTCACCGTCCGGGACGCAACGAAGGACCGGCGGTTTGCCGGCAGTGCGCTGGTCACGGGCGAACCTCATATCCGGTTTTACGCGGGCATTCCCCTGGTCAACCCGGAAGGACTGGCCTTGGGAACACTCTGTGTGGTTGACCATCAACCGCGCCGGCTTTCGGCCGCGCAGCAGAAGGCGCTGCAGGCCCTGTCGCGGCAGGTCATGGCGCTGTTGGAGTTAAGGCGGGTTTCAACCCACCTGGCGGATGCGCTCGAACACGTCAAAAATTTGCAGGGGTTGCTGCCCATCTGCGCCTGGTGCAAGCGCATCCGTGATGACAAGGGATACTGGGATCAGGTGGAGGCTTACATCCATAAATCCACCGGCGCTGATTTTACCCACGGCATTTGTCCGCAATGCCTGGAGAAGCTGTGTGCCAAAGAGCGGGACCAACCATCCGCCGCCAAAGCGGCGCAATCGGGGGCCTGATATTCGCCGCGCCTCGGCGGCCGGTTGCGCCGGGGCTTGTCTCACCGCGCCCGCCTTCCGCGGATCCATCACCCTGACCGGCTGATGGACGAATGGCCATTTCGGCGGAGCGTCCGGAACTGTCCCGCCACCGAAATTCGCGCCCTCCCCGCCGGCAATTTTTCGGAGTAAAAACCGTTTCGTTCCGGGAGGCTTTTGGTAGATTCTACGGCGCTTGTCATCGCTGAAACAAATGTCGGTGAATTCCGCCCCGGCCCGGCCCGTTGCCAACGGGAAGGCCAGGGATGCCGTGTCGGTCGAACAGCTGTGGGCGGCGGCGGAGTTGCTGGAGACGGTCGCGGGCAATCGCGCGCTGCTTGCCGGGTTGTCTCTCGAGGAACGCAAGCGCCTGCTCAAGGCGGCCGGCGATATTTATTGTCCGGATGTGCGCGAGCGGCGGCGGCTGGTGAAGGCTAGGTCGCGCCGGCGCAAGGCCGACAAGTTGCAGCGCGCCGAGACGGTGCTGGCGGAGACGGGCATCCGGAAGTTGCGGCGCGAAAAGGTGTTCACCACGCCGAATGTTTTCCCCCCGGGCAATTTCGAACAGCACGAAATCGCGGGCGACCCGGATTTTCGCGAGGTCGTCGAGCCGCAGAATTGCTACATCTGCAAAAGGGATTATTCGACCATCCACCATTTTTACGACCAGCTCTGCCCGGCCTGCGCGGAACTGAATTTCCGCAAGCGCACCGAACTGGCGGATTTGCGCGGGCGCGTGGCGTTGCTCACCGGCGGGCGCGTCAAAATCGGTTATCAGGCCGGCATCAAACTGCTCCGCGCCGGCGCGCAACTGATCGTGACGACGCGCTTTCCCCGGGATGCGGCGGCGCGTTACGCGCAGGAACCGGACTTCGCCGAATGGGGAAACCGGCTCGAAATCTTCGGGCTCGACCTGCGGCACACGCCGAGTGTGGAGGCGTTTTGCCGGCACCTGCGGCAGGGCCGCGACCGCCTGGATTTCATCATCAACAACGCCTGCCAGACGGTGCGGCGGCCGCCGGACTTTTATGAGCACATGATGGCGCGGGAGAACGCGGCCCGGGCGGCAATGCCCGAAAAAATCCGGCGACTGCTCGGCGCTTATGAAGGCCTGCGCGGCTATCACATCCTGCCCGAAGGCGATTCCAAGCCCGCGTTGCTGGACCGAAAAATGTCGAAAGTCGCCGGGTTGACGCACGCGGCGGCGTTGTCGCAGGTGCCGTTGCTGCCGGAGGAGCTTGCCGCCCAGAAGGATTTGTTTCCCGAGGGCCGGCTCGACCAGGATTTGCAGCAGGTGGATTTGCGCGAGCGCAATTCCTGGCGGCTTACGCTGGCGGAAGTTCCGGCGGTCGAGTTGCTGGAGGTCCATCTGGTCAATGCCGTCGCGCCGTTCATTTTGAACGCGCGGTTGAAACCCCTGCTGCTCCGCGTGCCGTCGCGTGACAAACACATCGTCAATGTCTCCGCCGTCGAGGGACAATTTTACCGCAAGTTCAAGACCACGCGCCATCCGCACACGAACATGGCCAAGGCCGCGCTCAACATGATGACGCGCACCGCGGCGGCGGATTACCACGCCGGCGGCATCCACATGAACGCCGTGGACACCGGCTGGGTGACGGATGAGGACCCGGTCCACATCGCGGCGCGCAAGACGCGCGACCATCGCTTTCATCCGCCGCTGGACATCGTGGACGGCGCGGCGCGCATTGTTGACCCCATCATTGCGGGCTTCAACACCGGCGAACATGTCTGGGGGAAATTTTTGAAGGACTACCAACCGGCCGACTGGTGAAAACGATTGTCATCGCAACCCGCAACGCGCACAAGGTGACTGAAATCCGCGCCATCCTTGGCGGTGCGTTCCAATTGCTTTCGCTCAACGATTTTCCCAAGGCGCCCGAGGTGGTTGAGGACGCCGCCACCTTTGCCGGCAACGCGACGAAGAAAGCCGTTGAACTGGCGCGCTGGTTTTATGTCGCGTTTCCACCCACTCGCCTGGCGTCACCGCTTTTCGTGCTGGCCGATGATTCGGGTCTGGTGGTGGACACGTTGGACGGCGCGCCGGGCGTACATTCGGCGCGGTTTGCCGCCCCGGAATCCGCCAAATCCGGCAACACGCCCGACGCCGACAACAACACCAAGTTATTGCGCCTGCTCAAGGACGTTCCACTCGAAAAGCGCCGGGCGCGGTTTCAATGCGTCCTCGCTCTCGTGCGGGTGCCGGAACCCAAAACCACGAGTTCGTCGCCGGTTTGTTACGCTGACGAATTCGAAGTGCAAATCTTCGACGGCACCTGTGAAGGGCGGATCGGTTTCGAGCCGCAGGGGAAAAAAGGCTTTGGTTACGACCCGCTGTTTATGCCGGTGGGTTTGGAACAGACGTTCGCCGAGTTGGGTGAGGACGTGAAAAACCGCCTGAGCCACCGCGCCAGGGCGTTGGAGAAACTAAAGGCGTTTTTTGCAACGAAGGCCGTGTAGTGTTCAGCCTGTGGCCGAATTGAGCCGGAGGCTTGACACTACAACCCCTGAACCGTAGCCGCCGACGTGAGTCGGCGCTGAGTTTTATTGAACTCAAAGTGCGCGGACTGACGTCCGCGGCTACAAGGTTCACTGGAGGGGCATATTTCGATTCCAAAAACTTCGCGTCTTCGCAGTGCTATCTCGCAACCTCGTCACCTGCCGCGAAGATTTTTATGAGGAAGCCAGGAAACCAGGAACCATCGGAAAGAATTCCTGGTTTCCGGGCTTCCTTATGGAGTTGTTTTTGGTTGCGGCTTGGCCGCGCTGCGCCTTTGTGGTTCAAAAAATCATTTCGCCACCCGCCCGTTTACTTTTTCAGCCGGAAGAAGAAAGCGCCGTTGGTCGTGCTGTTGGTGACGACGCTGTCATAGCCGGTCAGCACGAAGAAATTGGTGACCGCCGGCCAGTTCGGCCCGGCGACATTGGTGGCGGATTGAAGCTGGTAATCGGTCGCCCAGGCCGGCCAGCTCACCACGTTGTTCGTGCCGATCCTCATCAGGCTGACGACCGGCGGAACACTGCCGGTACATACGACCGTCGCGCTCGCGCCGTATATGCTCTGGAGAGT
>Ga0182027_10015266_pt1 | contig 10575 bp, 13 predicted proteins | sample 712E1DmetaG_FD_121300 | JGI IMG/M metagenome (GOLD analysis project Ga0182027, IMG submission 121300) | Permafrost microbial communities from Stordalen Mire, Sweden - 712E1D metaG (Illumina Assembly) | ecosystem: Environmental > Terrestrial > Soil > Wetlands > Permafrost | place: Sweden... | reverse complement strand
TCGTCATCTTGCAGATCCTGGCCAGCGGCGTCCATCTCTCCCGAGGGGAGAAAAAGGAGGTCAGCCTCAACGTCGCGTTGATCGCCCTAGCCGGGGTGACGGTCTGGCTCGCGACCGTCTGGTAAAGCCGGCCACTAGACCAAACGTCAGCCTGACCCGAAACACCGCCGGACTGCCAGAACTCGCAGAGCGCGAACCATCAAATAGAGTCCGGTCAAGGTCCGGTCGCGTGCCTCGTTCGGGGCTTACCCACCGGACGCGAACACGGAGCGATCGTGAGTGTCGCAACGCTCGAACGTCGTCGCCGGGCGTCGTCGCCACGGTTTGGCACTCTGTGCTAAAGGTGTGCTGGCTCGGACGCCCCTTGTTCTGATGAGCGTCCATGCCTTCATCTGGCCCTTCTCGCGAGCCGCGAGGGCGGCTGTGCTCCGGGTGCGCCTTGTACGCGCCTTAAACGCGATGGACCACATAGAGGCCACGAGATCCTCGGGGTTCCCGATCAGGAATGTCGATCCGGATGGTCCCATATCGCGGAGAGAAAGCTCGCATGGCAGTATCGGTGATGGCCGTACATTCGACGCTGCGAACTGAGCGGCTCTTGCTGCGGCCCAGGCGACTTGGCGACCGCGGCATCTTCGCCGCGCTCAACGCCGACGCACGCGTGATGGAGTGGTTCCCCGCCACACTGACCCGAGACGAGTCGAATGCACTCGCGGACCGGATTGAGCAGCGGATGGACCAACAGGGGTGGGGGTTGTGGGCTGTGGAAGTCCCGGCCGTTGCCGACTTCATCGGCTTCATCGGACTGAGTCCAGCGGACGACACGTTGGGGTATCCCTCGGTGGAGGTGGGCTGGCGTCTCGCAGCTTCGTTTTGGGGACGTGGGTACGCCCCCGAAGGTGCGCTGGCCGCGGTGGGCTTCGGTTTCCAGCAGCTCGCTTTGGATGAGATCGTCTCGTTCACGTCGGTCGGCAACAGGAGATCGCGCCGCGTTATGGAGAAACTCGGAATGGCCCACAGATCGGAGGACGACTTCGATCATCCGCGCATCCCGCAAACCTCACCCCTGTGCCGCCACGTTCTGTACCGTCTCACGAGCCTGGCGTTTTTTCGGGCGACGATGGGTTCGAGAGATGCGCGGCGAGGCCCCGGTCGCCCGCGTGCGAGCGTCTAGCAGGCGCAAAGTCGTCTCGCGCTTTTCGCACGAAGCGACAGCGACTCCAGGCCGTGACGGCACAGGCCACGTGCAGGGCCGCAATCGGAGCCCTAGCCGATTACGAGCACCTCTCCCGGCGCCCAGAGCCCAGGACGTCGTCCCTGGTTGTTGCCTTGGCGGAAGTGCTCCTTCTCCTCGGCGACCAGCGGCGGAAGTTGTGGGCCGAGCCCTCGTAGCCCGCGGCGCGAGCCTCGGGCAGTAATCGCTTGGCGGTGATACGTCCTTGCGTGCGCACGATGCGCGCCCGGACGATCTTGACCACCTGTTCGCAGTCGTGGCCACGAACCTTGTGCCCGAGCGGCCCGGCCTCGACGGACTCGACGATGCGTCTCACCGTGTTGTGCGTCGTTCGGTCACTGCAGCCGCAGCCCTGAAGCTTCCGAGCTCGCGATCCCCCGACGACTTTGCCTGACCCGCCCGCCTGGCAGCGGCGCAAAACTCGACACGACGGCCTTGGACAGGCGGCAGCGCATGTGCACAATGGGGGTGATGTCCGAGGATTCCGAGGGTCGCTTTCGTGCCCACAAGCATTACGTCGAAGCGTTCGGCATGCTCGCTGGCAAGAAGCTAACCACACTGAATCCGGTAGCACTGCAGAGGGTGGCCGTTCGCGCGTCTGCGGTGGGCGTGCCGACTGACAGACAACCGCCCGCGATTGATTACGCCCAGGTTCACAAGAGCCTCCGGAATGCCTGGAGCACAGAGGTTCTGCTTGCGCTTCCCGGTGAGTGGGCAAGAGACGAGGACGAGTTCATCAGGCTCTCGAACACGTGGGGGCTCGTGCAGGCGTACTACGTCGGCTACCACGCTACGCAGGCACTTATCGTCGCCAAGGGCGCGAGGCGCCCCGCAAGCCATCCTCAGACTCAAAGGCAGTATTCGGCGCTGTGGGTTGACCGCCCGCTGGAGCTAGCCCCCTGGACGTTCGGCGTGTGCGATGCGGGATGGAAGAACAAGCCGGCGGGGGTAACGATCGATTTGTCGGTCAATGCCTGGACGGCCTGCTCGGAGTCGAACTGCTGGAGCCTTGCCGCGAAGGTGCTCAAGTCGACCCGAGACGAGTACGTCCAAGCTGCATTCAACGCGAAGCGTGAGGGCCAGCGTGAGCGAAGGAAGAAGTGGGAGGAGGACGAGGCCCAGCGGGTAGGGAGCGGTCGGAGCCCGCGGCCGCGTCCGCAGTCCTTCCGCCGCCCGCTGCTCACAGCTACACAGAAGGCGGCGTGCGACAAGAGTGTTCGCACGTACACGTTCCTCGACTACCTCTACAGGCTTCGGATACGGGCCAACTACGACGATGCAGCCGTCTTCATCGACGGGCCGGAGAATGAGACCGATTCCTACCTGCTCCACAAGCGCATGAACTTCCTAGCCTCCGGACTGGCGCTGATCACAGAGCTGCGGGTTAAGAACCTTGTAGGGGCTGCCAAGTTCAACAGATGGGCTGACGCCTTCATTGCCAACATCCCGTCGGGCTATTCGCTGGGTATCAAGGAGCGTCGCCCGATGCTCTGAGTGGCCTAAGGGCCGCACTTGAGGTTCGGAGACAACACCACCCGCGCTAAAGCGTGGGCGCATCTTGTGTGAGGTGGTGGGCGCTTCGCAGATTCGAGAATGGTCGGCAGTGGCGAGACAGCAGTGTTGAGGAGATCGCTGAGTCGCTCGTTCAGGATGAAGATGTGCAAAAGACGCTCGCCATCCTCACGTCTCCCGCTGGTCAGGAAGCTCATCGAAAGGGCCGTCCTGGCACAGTTCATGGCGCCTTGGCACGCGCAGCTGCTGACTCAGGCGCTGACACTTGCATTTGAGCTCGTTCAGGACAAGAAGGTGCCGCTGTGGAAGCGAGCCGACGTGCTTGGCGGTGTCGCCATCGCGGTGATCATTTTGTGCTTGGCCATCGGGGTTCACTACTACCGAGGGAAGAGCGGTTAGGGGGACGTCTCCGCTGTCGTGGGACTTGCAACGCCCGTACCGCTGCAGTCGATCTCCGGAGTAGGAAGGCGATCGCACTTCTGAAGCGCGCCGGGGAGACGTGAGTGACCAGCAGTTCGGAGAGACGATGATCATCAACCGGCCTGGCTCTTACCATTAGGCCTGGTCTGCACCGGGAGATGTTGATCCACACACTCCACTGGCGGATCTACGGCCCCCTCTTCGACTCAGCGTGCGCAGTCACCCGAAACGAGCGGGCCACACTTTGGAATTAGTACCTTGAGGCGAGGCGAGGTTCATCTCGAACCCGGAGCCAAGAGGACGCGCACTCTTATCTTCGTAGCTCATACCTCCGTCAAACTCAGATCCTCGACCTGGTCGTCTGGTACTTCTCCCTTCCGAGCTCATCGATCCGATCGCGCTGCGCGAGCATCGTGCCAATACGTACCGGGGTTCAGGCATCGGTCAAGTTCAGCGATGGACGACACGGCCAGCATTCCGGATGTGATCTCCTGGGTACAGATTCCCGGCAGCACATACGGGACTTCAGGGGTAACCACGACGCCTTTGACCTCGCGAGGTGGATCCACATTCAAGACCTCTGGGTGCCCACGAAGGGCAACGATCTTCGCATCCCAATCCCGGGCTGCGTCTTCGACCTTCTTGAGTCGGTCATTTACGGCCCAGTACTCGCCGAACTCCAGATCACGGGGTGTGATCCACGACTTCGCGTCGATCAAGAGCAGCTCGCCATCGCGAAAGGCAACGGCGTCCAGATCGGTAAGCGCTTGGCCCGAGGTAGACGGTCTTGCCGATCAAATCCCGATGGCGTCCTTCCGGCTTCCAATCCGATCGATCGATCACCTGTTGGATCTGGTCCTCGAAGAGTCGCGTCCACTCGTTCGCCTCGGTACCACCGGTCGGTCGCTCGTGCGCCTCGCCGAGCGCTCGACAGGCGCCTACGAGGTCAACTAGCACGCGGTCGGAGCCGAAAGGAAGCACCAGCGGGTAGTCCGAGTCAATCCACGACTGACGGTTGCCGGTGCGAGTCAGGGCTTCCAGCGCGCCGTCCTCGGACCAGTTGCCGACATATCGAGTTGCAACTTGCGACCACGCTCGAAGCGCTTGTCTGAGAGTGTCGAGTCGCATGACCCGTACGCCCCACAGGTTCCAGTCGCCCACCGGAGACCTTCGCTTGAACCTTCGGACACCGATGTTGTCCCATGCCGCCCACAGTGCTCCGGCCGCGGCCATGCTTCTAAGAGAGGGCTGCTGGCCTGTCCCAAGCCCGAAGACGCTATCGGGGTCGATGAACTCAGGGAAGTAATGTGTCCTTCGGCGCGTGAAGTACCGACCCGCATCATGGAGCAAATCGAGCTCGAACCAACCCGCGATGGCACCACCGGACTGCGATTGCGCTCCGTCTGGGGCGAACTGACGACCCTGCACGCCCACGCCTTGAAGCGAACGCCCCAGCCGTGAGACTGGCCACTGGGTCATCCGCGCCTCATAGAGGCCGATCGCGCTCGCAACTTTCGCGTCCGTCGGGATCGCGCCGCCGACGAACAGAACCGCATTGCCGAGGGTGACTACAAGGCCTTTCGACAGAGTCCGAAACGCGCGGCCCACGTTCCACATAGCTGTTGTGACGAGCAGGAGATCGTGCAGGTCCTCGAATAACTGGGGTGTGCCTCTAAGGACCCTGCGATTGAGTCGTGACCGCGGTTCGGTCGTCTGGCTTCTCCGTAGGAATGGTTCGATGAACCACTGCGGCGGCAGAGCTTCGGCATCGAATGGCGAAAGGAAGCATCGGCGAACCAGCAGTAGCCATTCGGCAGCGGAGTGCCGCTGAACAACCTGATCTGCTAGCTCCCGCAACCAGACGAAGAGTTCGTACAACTCTTCGCCGCCATCCTTGCCATGGAAGAACATCGGGCCAATTTCTGTCATCTCTTCGTACTTAGCGATGAGCACGCTCACGATGTTGGTCCGCCGACGTTCGAAGACGGTGAGGTCACGGAAGTTCTCCGCAAGGAGCGGTTCAAGGACCTCGAGGCGGCGTCGCCGGGACAGCACTTTGACGAACTGGCGTTCCTCGGCAGTGAAGGTGGACACCCTGACAGCTTTGGGCCGCGGTGCCGGTAGCGTGCGGATGAGAATGACAGGCTTCGCGCCGGAGTCGAGGGCCATCTTCTCCGCTGCATTTCGACTGTCGGAGCGGGTCACGAGGCGAGTTTGGCTCAGCCGAGGGAACTATGCCGGTGGATTGCAAACGTTCGGTGCCGGTCCCCAGAGTGCCCGGGTCGTAGTAGATCAGGCTGGGCACGATGAGAACGCGCAACTTCTGCGCAGGCGCTTGCTCGAGCTAGAGACCGAGTACGTCTCATAGCGCATCGTCGACTAGGGGAGGTCGACGTTGGTCAGCGTGCCGGCCAAGACACTCAGAAGGCGACGCTCCAAGGTCTCGATCCGTCCGACTCGAACGCCCGACGCCAATGGCAGTCAAGCCTCTGCCCAATTCGCGGACATCACCGAGTCCAGGCGAACGGAGCCGATCGGCGCCGTTCGTCACCATCGCCACCACGACCCCCGGCCCGCTGTTGTATGCCTCGGTCGAGAGGACGCATACCGGCCGGCGCTTTCCTGCGCGCCGATCCGTGTACGGGAAGGGAACGTAGGCAATCTGACCGCGCTCCACGTGCTACGCGCTGCGTTTGGGAGCGGCTTCGTCGTAGACCGTGTCCTCCGGTGAGAACCAGTCGGCTACGAGCGCAGCAGGAAGTGCCCATCCGGGGCGGACCCAGCCGAGGAGCTCCTCGCGAAGGCGCCATAACTTTGCCTCCGCTTCTTCGACGGCCGCCTGCGCCTGTGCGATCTCGCGTGCGTCGTGGACAGGCACGGGCTCGCCGGGCCGCAAAGAGCCCCCGAGGAAGCGCTGGTAGTCGGCGACTGCCTGTTCCAGCCGACGGTAGGCGGCGTCGAGCGCCGACACCTCGGAGGGGCTGAGCTGGTCCTCCGAGCGTGCTGGCAATGTGCTCATGATGCGATTCTACGAGGCCGAGTCGGAGCTACATACGGCGATCGCTCTCGAGGTCGCCTGCAGGAGGTCGACAAGACTATCGGTCAGCTCGCGCCAATAGCCCCAGCGGAAGTAGCGTCATTTGCCAGTGACGACGACTCTTCACGAGGACCTTCGTGGTTGCATCCAAAGCGGAGAAGCTCTGTTCGTCATCGGCGCCGGAGTGTCAGCGGCGTCGACGACGCAGCCTGTCGCGACCTGGCGCGGGCTGTTGCGCCACGGTGTGGATCGTGCGCTCGAACTCGGCCGTTTGGATGGTGAGCCATCAGAAATCCGTTCCCTCGTCGATAGCTTCGATCTAGATGACTTGTTACGAGTCGCCGATGCCGTGACCTTGGCCCTTGGCGGCCGGACTGGCGGAGAGTACAGCAGGTGGCTCCGCGACACAGTAGGCAGCCTCCGGCCCGAAGACGACACCCTTCTGAGTGTCATCGCGGGGAGTCAGATTCCGCTCGCGACAACAAATTACGACGCGCTTTTGGAAGGTGCCACTGGACTCGAGGCGACGACGTGGCAGCAGCCGAGCGTCTTCCAGCGGGTGATCCGCGGGGATGAACGTGCTGTCTTGCATCTACACGGATTCTGGAGGAACCCAGAGTCCGTCGTTCTTGGCAGCGCGTCCTATGGAGATGTGGTTAGTGATCCTTTCGCAAGCTCCGCGCTTCGCGCGGTCGCCTTGATGCGGAATCTCGTGTTCGTTGGGTTTGGCGCGGGTTTTGAAGACCCGAATTTCAATGGACTGCGGCTTTGGATGCGCGAGGTGCTCGCGGGGTCGGAGTACAGGCACTTTCGCCTGGTGCGCTCCGGTGATCTTGATGACGCTTTGGCACTTCATTCTGTTGAGGAGCGGATCGTTCCGATCGTTTTCGGTGACAACCACGAAGACCTCCCGGAGTTCCTGCGTTCGTTAGGGCGCGCTCCGATCGTTGCGGCTGTCGTTGCTCAACCGCCTGTGCAGGAAGCCGTCGCTGCCGAGCGATCGCTCACTCGATCCCGGATCGTTCAGCGATTCCTGACACTCGGTCTGGCTGTCACACTCGCCGAGGAGTTTGCTGATGATCCGTCGATCGGCCCGCCGCCTGACGACGTTGGCGGTGCCGGCGTTCGACTGATTGTCGGTGAAGCGGGTAGTGGCAAGTCGACCTCTGCAGACCGCCTGTACATGCACCAGATCGCGCTCTTTGAATCGGGAAATGATCGGCGAGTACCCGTGTACCTCAGGGGTCGTGACGTTGCTCCGGGAGAGTTAACTACGCGAGTTGGCGATGGAACCCAACTTGGAATAGTCGAAAGCGATGGCGTCTACGTAATCATCGACGGTGCGGACGAACCTGGTCCGTCTACGACTCGCGGGCTCCTGGAAGATTCAGTCGAGCTTTGTCAAGCGTGGCCCAGCTCGTCGGTGACCATCTTCTCTCGCGAATACGAGACGGCAGACCAGGGCGAAAGCGAAGTGCCTTGGGAAACGCGGTGGATGTCACGCCTCTCGGACGACCAGATCGCACATCTCCGCTCTCGGTTGGGCGCCACCCAAGACGACCCGTGGCCGTGGAGAGGTCGGTGGGACCGAGAGGCGAGCCTCCCCGTGTTCGTCATCATTGTGACGCAGTACATGCGACACTCGCCCGCTGACCTTTCCAAGCAAGACGCAATCGCACTCGTTCGTGACGAGATAGTCAACGAGGCAGTTGCACAGTCCGACGTCGACCCGTCGTTCTTCGAGCAACTCGCCGCAGATTGGATCCGTTCATCTGGCGAGGTGACTGTTCGCGACGTCGCTCCCACATATGAGTTGAAGTCTGCGGTGTCTCGCTGTCGCGTGCTAGCGGTCGACGCGCGAGGGTACCTTTCGTTTCGGATCCCTGAGGTCGCATGGTCGCTCGCGGCTCAATACCTCGAGCGAGATGTGGATCGGTTCGACGAGATCATCGAGGATCCAATAGCCCGTCATCAGTGGATGCCGGCTGTGGACGTCGTACTCGCAGCTGGTGACGTCGACGCGGGCAACGAGCTGATGCACAAGCTTGTAAGGCACGCGCCGGGCCTTGCATTACCGCGAGTACCCGGACTTCAAATGGTGGAAGGCGATCTGGAAACCGATTTTCTTGCCGAAGCGCAGCGCATTGAACGGGCGATGAAATCGTGGGTCAACGGAATTGGCCCGCTCAAGGGGCTTGCGGTACCCCACGTGGGAGACCAGTATCCTGAGTTCAGGGCCATAGCTGACATGTCCGGAGTCTCAGCCGCGTGGCGAGGCCTTTCGCGCGCTCGTGTTCATCACATCAATCGTCCATATTTGGGGCGACATTGGGAGTGGGCAGCGAGTTCCGGCGATCTAACGGCTCGATTGTCAGAGGTCCTTAGGTTCGGACTGCCCCCCACCACGACCATTGCGAGGAATGAGGCTGAGTATGTGCTCGCGACGCGGGTTACAAGCGCGCCAAGAGTTCCAAGCAGAGCGCGAAGGATCGACCTCGGAGAGCTTGAGGCGGCAGCATCGGGCGACCTCCCGAATGTCGCGCTCATGCGGCCGGAAATGGTTTCCGCCGCGCGGGCGGTAGCTCGGACGTTGGTGGCAAGACTCCAGGAGCGAAGCGAAGCATCGATCGAACCACCATGGCCACCAGGCGACGATCCGAGTCGGATGGGTTGGGTTTGGGACGGTTGGAGCATCGATGGATTGCTGGAGCGCGGAGGGCAGGTGAGCCGGGCGGCTCTCGACATCTATCGCGAGATCGTCGACAGATGGTTCCCGAACTTCACTCAGGAGCTCCGCCTCTCTTTTCTCTGGCCAGTGCGACTTGTTGCGTTTGCTGAGTTCAATTCGGAGAATTGTCCGATGATCTCGTGGACGTTCGAGCCCCTGGCGATTGGTACCGAGGTCGAAGTCGACTGGCGTCAGGGAACACTTGGATATCTCCAGTTTCCCGGAGACAGCACGACCGCGGTTGTACACCGCCGTTCGGACCTTAAGGGTCGATACTTTCACTCGGTGTATCACGGAAACCTGGGTCTCTTCGAACTCGACGCGGCGACGGCCACGGCGATGCACTGGTTGCATAGCGATTTGCAATCACTCCGTTGGGTCCGAGGAGGACCTCATCAGACGCCTATGCAGAGCACCCTGGAGTTGATTACGAGGGCCAACGTCGCGCTGAACGGACTCGTGCTACCACCTTTGTAGCGATCGGGGATGGCTGGTCGCGCGACGCCTCGAGATGATCGAGTGCCATCATGATGCATCTCCTCGTGGTGGCGGGCGCTTCGACGGAGCCAAATTGAATGGACACACTGGACGAAGGGAACCGCCCTGGATTCCCCGGAATCTCCATCAAAGCCAGGGCGGTCATCGCCGGTCGCCCGAGGCCCTCGAGCTGTATTCGTGATGAACACCCGATCCAAGAGCAGCAACAACTGTTACAGCAACAACTGTTACAGTAGATGATATGGCCAAGTCGAAACTAACCTCCGGGCAGAAGCTCTGGCGGAGCCTGTGTAGCGCTGACGATTACGACCAGCAGGCGGCCTCGATCCAGCCGCCGATAGCCGCAGGAAAGATGGACCCGGAACGTTCCACGCAGGCATGGCTCCAGGGGATGTCGAGGCACATCAAGGAGTCGTTCCCGGAGAAGTTTCGGCAGGCGCGGCAGAATGCGGGACTTACCCAGCAGCAGCTCTCGGAGCTCGCCGATCTTTCGGTAACCGGCCTCGCGATGATTGAGCGAGGCGAGCGAACGCCGAGCCTGGACACGGCGGCGCGAATCTGTTGGGCTCTGGACGTGGCCTCGGGCAAGGCGTGAAGGCCTTACGACGACTTGTCTTGATCTCCTCGAGGGGTACCTCAGCCCTGCCGAACTTGGCTCGGACCGCGGGTATGTGGCCAGCTGACTGGCGCGGAGGTTAAGCCACGGTGGAATAGCCGACGCGGCCACCTCGGACGGTGTCTCGTGAGCGTTGTCGAGCGCGAACGCCAGGCATCCGAGGATCGTCAGGTCAACGTGCGGCTTGACGCGCTGAGTCCGGCGCACCCGGAGCGGAAGCAGTGCCCACTCGTGTTTGAGGTAGCCAAACTCCCGCTCAACCGCTCCATGCTGGTGGTAGAGCTCCTTCGACCGCGCCGTCGTGTGAGGCACGAGGGTGGCCATCAGCGGGCGATACCGGTCGGCCGCCCGTCAGGTCAGCGTCGTCTTCGGTACGCCGACCTGATACCCGTCGGTCGCTGTTGCAAGGCGCGTGTGTGGGTGCATGCCGGGAAGGTGGAGCAGCCGAGGAACGGGCCGAACTTGCCGTTTCGTTCGACCATCGTCCCTTGACCGCACTGTGAGCAGATCTCGACGGGGGCGTCGCTGTC
>Ga0182027_10015264_pt1 | contig 10576 bp, 15 predicted proteins | sample 712E1DmetaG_FD_121300 | JGI IMG/M metagenome (GOLD analysis project Ga0182027, IMG submission 121300) | Permafrost microbial communities from Stordalen Mire, Sweden - 712E1D metaG (Illumina Assembly) | ecosystem: Environmental > Terrestrial > Soil > Wetlands > Permafrost | place: Sweden... | reverse complement strand
TACTGGGCAGTATATTCCTGAAAGACGGCAGTTTTGGTTTCCATAGTCATAGGCGACTACGGTAACCGATTTATGATCTATCCGTCTAGATTACGGTAACAGTTTTTATGAGCTATATCGATGGATGGAGTTTTGGTAAATAACTCCTCATATTGCACAGCAATCCAACAAACAGTAGAACTTGTACTGTGGAATAAATTCAAAACGAGGAAGACCATACGAATAGAATATATCGAAGTAATCAAAGGAATCACCGGATTTAATAATGATTGGGACACCTCATTTGCTCTCATTCGATTACTCGAAGATGGTGTGAGAGTGGAAAAATTCCGTGGAGAAGTTAAGCAAATAACTCCGGAAGTAAGAATGACAAAAGAATATCAAAAAGTAAAAGATGTGTTTCAAGGGATGTATTTAGGAGATACACTTTTCCGCCAAATATATAAATATTCTTCACCGCTAAAACTAAAAAGAGGTCTCATATCACAAGAAACATTACTCATTGACCTTACGATTTTAAAAAAACTCGCATCCAAATACCGCTTAGGAATAGCCACATCTCGGCCAAGATTTGAAGCGTTATATGCGGTAAACAATCTAAAACTAAATCCAGAATATATAAGCAAAGATTTTTTAATCGCGAAAGAAGACGTTACAAGAGAAAAACCATACCCGGATCCCCTTCTTAAAGCCAAGCAAAAAATGAAAGTAAATAATCCGATCTATGTTGGCGACACGATAAATGATGTGATAGCCGCAAAAGCAGCAAAAATGAAATGTATTTTTGTAGGAAAACAAAAATTAGGAAACTTTCAGATTAGGCAATCAAATCAGCTTTTGGAGGTATTGTATGAATAAAAGAAAAGCGCAAATTAAAAGACAAACAAGTGAAACTGATATTTCCATCATTCTCGGTATCGACGGAAGCGGAATCAGAAAGATTAATACGCCCGTTGGTTTTCTCACACACATGCTTGACCTGTTTGCAAAACAAGGGGTGTTTGACATCGCTATTAAGGCAAAAGGAGATACCTATATAGATGAACACCACACAGTTGAAGACATCGGTATCGTCTTAGGCGTTGCGTTCACCGAGGCTCTTGGAGATAAAAAGGGCATCTGTCGCTATGGATTTTTTATCCTCCCGATGGATGAGGCTGTTGCTACTGTGGCGATAGATTTTTCGGGCCGCTATGCGTTTACACTTGATTGCACATTTACTCGTGAAAAAATCGGAGATTTGAGTACCGAGTTAATTTATGACTTTTGGGATGCGTTTGCTCAAAATGCGAAAGTAAATCTGTATATCAAAGTTGAAAACGGTCGCAACGATCACCACAAAGCAGAGGCTATCTTCAAAGCGGTTGCTCGTGCATGCGAGATGGCCTGTGCAATAGATCCAAGAATACCTAATGAGATACCTTCAACGAAAGGAAAGCTATGATAACAATCATTGACTATGGTGTTGGAAATATCGGAAGCGTTGCAAACACGCTCACACGCCTGGGTCAGACGTATCAAATGAGTTCTGATCCGACGATTATAAGATCCGCCGACATATTGTTATTGCCTGGTGTTGGCGCGGCTGGAGTAGGCATGAAAAATTTACGAGATCGCGGACTTGATACTGCTATAAGAATAGCGATTCAAAACGGAAAACGATTTATAGGATTTTGTCTTGGTATGCAATTATTATTTGAATATAGTGAAGAGGACGATACCGTTTGTTTGGGAATCCTTAAGGGGTCAGTAAAAAAATTCCGTATCGTAAGAAAAATTCCGCAGATCGGTTGGAACCAAGTTGTACCGGTTGAAAAAAATAGAAAAGCAAAATCGTTATTTGCTGGTATTCCAAAAGATAGCGCTTTCTATTTTGTTAACAGTTATTATCCAATTCCAACCTACACATCTGTGGCTGTCGCAACAACGGAATATGGCGAACGATTTGCCAGCGTGGTAGCAATAAAAAATATTATTGCAACACAGTTTCACCCGGAAAAAAGTGGTGAAGTAGGTTTTCGATTATTACAAAACATTATGAAGGAGTACATATGACAACAAAACGAATTATTCCATGTTTGGATATGACACAAGGAAAAGTGGTGAAAGGAATTCAGTTTGTTAATTTCCGGGATGCCGGAGATCCTGTAGTGCTCGCTAAAAAATATAGTGAGACAGGGGCAGATGAATTGGTATTTTTAGATATCTCAGCAACGGTTGAAAATCGTCCGATTCTTTTAGACGTAGTAGAAAGAACTGCAAAAAACGTAACAATCCCCTTTTCAGTAGGTGGAGGCATACGAACAATGGAAGATATGCGCCAAATATTACTTGCCGGCGCAGATAAAGTATCAGTGAACACCGGAGCCGTAAATAAACCAACGCTTATCACAGAATGTGCGAATGCGTTTGGCAATCAGTGTGTCGTCCTTTCACTTGATGCAAAACAAGTTTCCCCTGGCCGCTGGAATGCCTTCATTAACGGGGGCAATAAAGATTCAGGTCTATCCGCGGTTGAATGGGCAAAAAAAGCAACCCGAATAGGGGCTGGCGAAATTCTTTTAACCAGCATAGATCAGGACGGTACAAAAAATGGATTTAACATAGAGCTTACCAAAGCTGTTTCTCGTAGTGTATCCGTGCCAGTGATTGCCTCCGGTGGTGCGGGAAAAAAAGAAGATTTCTTAGATATATTTACTCAAGGAGAAGCAGACGCGGCACTTGCGGCATCGTTATTTCATTTTGGCGAATTGACAATTAAAGAGCTTAAAGAATATCTAAAACAAAAAAACATTTTGATACGAGAGGTCCTATGAAAAATGTAACGATTGATTTTAACAAAGGAAATGGACTCGTACCCGCTATTATTCAGGATTATAAAAACGGGGTCATTTACATGCTCGGTTATATGGATAAAGAAGCTTTCAATAAAACAAACGAAACCGGATTGATATATTTTTGGAGCAGAAGCAGAAAGCGGTTATGGCTAAAGGGAGAAAAATCAGAAAATTGGTTAAAAGTAAAAACAATTCTCATTGATTGTGACAACGATACGCTATTAATAAAAGTTGAATTAGATGGAAAAAACGCCTGTCACACTGGCAATACAACATGTTTTTATACAAAATTGAAAGGAACATATGAAACTCAAAGAGCTTTATAAAACTATAATAGACCGTAAAAAAAATACACCGGCCGGTTCGTATGTTGCTTCTCTATTTCAGAAAGACAAAGATCGGATTATTCAAAAAGTGGGAGAAGAAGCCACTGAGGTCGTCATTGCGGCAAAAAACGCAGATAAAAACCGTCAGATTGAAGAGATAACTGATCTTATCTTTCACCTGCTCATTTTGATGGCACAACTAGAAATAAATCTTGAAGACATATATAAAGAATTAGATAAACGACGGAACTTGTCTAATTGATAAGTTCTTGCTACGATGAAAGGAGAAATATGAATACAATTCAAACACTCAAAGGGTTCCGGGATTTTTTACCGGCAGATGCGGCAAAACGCAAATGGTTGCGAGATAAAATCGCGGCTATTTGCGAATCTTGGGGATATGCCCCGCTTGAAACGCCAACACTTGAACCACTCGAAATTTTTGTTGGCGCGATTGGTGAAGACGAAAAACTATTTTTTAAATTCAAAGATCAAGGTGAACGAGATGTTTCCCTTCGATACGACCAAACGGTACCCACTTGCCGTGTAATTGCGCAATACCAAAATACACTTACGTTCCCATTTAAACGATATCAAATTCAACCAGCATTCAGAGCTGAAAAACCTCAAAAGGGTCGATACAGAGAATTTACTCAAGTTGATGCGGATATTTTCGGCGTTAAAACACCGGATGCGGATGCAGAAACAATTGCACTTTCTTTGGATATTTACAGACAACTTGGTTTCAAACGTGCACTTGTACGAATTAATACGCGAGCATTATTCAAAGATATGCCGTATGAGGCAATCGTATCAATCGACAAAATCAAAAAAATCAGTGACGAAGGTGTACTTCGGGAAATGGAATCTAAAGGAATCGAACTTTCCAAGGCGAAAGAATATTTATCATATGTTAAAAACCTAAAACCTAATGATGAAATAACATTTATTTTAAAATATCTCAAAGATTACGGATTTCCAGAAGATTGGTACGAATTTGATCCAACCATCGCCCGATCGTTCTCTTACTCGATGGGACCAATTTGGGAAGTTGAGATTCCCAACGCAGGTTATAACATGTCTGTTCTTGGAGGAGAAAGATACGACGGATTGTTAGAAAAATTAGCAGGTCGCGATATCGGTGGCACAGGTTTTGGATTAGGATTTGATCGAACTCTTGAAGCGGCCGAAATTGCAAAGCTAGTCCCAACTCTTTCCATCGCTGGACAAGTACTTGTTACTATTTTTTCTGAAGAATTGCGGGGCAGGTCACAACAACTTGCGTCTACACTTCGAAAGAGAAATATAGCTGTTGATGTTTATCCAACAACAAGTAAACTTGAAAAACAACTCAAATATGCCGATCGGAAAGGAATCCCCTACGTCATCATTCAGGGGCCGGAAGAGGCAGGAAAAAATGTCGTGAAGCTTAAAACCATGGTAACAAAAGAACAGGAAGAATTAACAATTGAACAGGTTATCGATAAACTCACGAAAGCAGATTAAAGAGATTGCTTCGTCACTGCGTTCCTCGCAATGACATAAAAAGAAAAATGAAATTAACCACTGCCCGGAAGGCGTTCTTTGCGATTATCATCGCCAATCTTATTTGGGGAGCAGCCGCACCGATTTTTAAAATAAGTCTCACGAATATTCCGCCATTCACTCTCGCATTTTGGCGATTCTTTCTTGGAGCGATGGTCCTCTGGGCAATATTAGGAAAAAAAGCTGCACTGCCCACAAAAACGCCAAAAGATTTAAATCTTCTTATCGCGTATGCATTTACCGGGATTACGATGAACATCATCTTCTTTTTTTGGGGACTCAAACTTACCTATTCAATAAACTCTCCTGTCATCTCAGCGAGCCAGCCGATTATGACCTATCTATTAGCGCTGATGTTTTTGAAAGAAAAATTTTACTGGAAAAAATTAAATGGAATGATACTGGGCACCATCGGCATTATTGTTATCGTTATTGAACCGCTTCTTATGCATGGCGTGGACGGATCTACTCTTGGAAACACGTTTTTAGTTATCGCAACCCTCGCAGCTGTAGTTCAAACCATTATCGGAAAAGACGTACTCACGCGGGTTAACCCAATTGCATTCACATTTTGGGCATTTATCGTCGGAGCTGCGAGTTTTTTACCACTTGCGATTTATGAATTCGGAACTATTCCTCACTTATACCAATCATTAGATCTGGCAGGTTATTTAGGTATTGCCTATGGAGCAATATTTTCAAGCGCTGCAGGATACACACTCTATGCATGGGGTTTGTCCAAAATTTCAGCCTCAGACGCAGCCGTATTTTCCTATGTCGACCCTATCATCGGAACAGTATTAGGAGTTCTCCTATTGAATGAACCGATTACCCGCTACTTTCTATTAGGAAGTGTATTTATTTTCGGCGGCATATTTTTAGCCGAAGGCAGGCTTCATTATCATCGTTTCCGGGACATTCACTTTATTCAGAATCTTGAAGAAGGAATCAAAAACGTCGAAAAAGAAATTAAAATCGTAGGTACCAATAAATCGGGCCGCACCAAGCGCGAAATTTTAACCTCAATCTTCACGAAACCATCGTAACGTGATATAATGCCTCTACACCCCGACATGATGTCGGGATCATTTTTCATTATGAAAAAAGATATTCACCCAAAATGGTATCCAGACGCAAAAGTAGTTTGTGCCTGTGGAAACACGTTCACTGTCGGCGCAACGAAGCCGGAACTTCGTGTGGAAATTTGTTCCAAATGTCACCCATTCTTTACCGGTGAGATGAAATTTGTCGATACGATGGGTCGTGTTGAAAACTTCAAAAAGAAACAGAAAGCTGCAGAAGCAACCGCTGGTATTCTTGCGGAAAAAAAGAAGAAAAAAGAAGAGCGAGTCCGCAATCTCCGTGATCAGAAATCCCTCAAAGAAATGTTAATGGGAATAAAATGAACTCCGATGTTGCAATTCTAGAATTCCGTCCTGGTCCTGGTGGTGAGGAGGCGCGAATTTGGGCAAACGATCTCATGCGGATGTATACCCGATATGCGAATATATTAGGATGGAAAGTTGAACAACTTAGCGATACCGCAATCCGAATTCGCGGCCTCCAAGCATTCACAAAACTACAGTACGAAGCAGGAACTCATCGCGTACAACGCGTTCCTTCAACCGAACGATCGGGGCGCATACACACCTCAACAGCAACTGTTGCTGTACTTCCCGAAGTGCCCGAAACTGAAGTCATCATTCGACCTGAAGACATTGAATGGGATTTTTATCGAAGTGGTGGTAAAGGCGGACAAAATGTTAATAAAGTTAGCTCAGCGGCCCGTATTCGTCACAAAGCAACCGGAATTGTCGTCCAATGCCAAACAGAGCGAGATCAATATCAAAACCGACAAGTCGCGCTCTCAATGCTTCGCGCGAAATTGTGGGAAGCGGCTGAGATAAAAGCAGCAGCTGCCTTAGGAGCTGCACGTAGCGTCATAGGACGCGGCATGAGAGCCGAAAAAATCCGTACGTATAACTTCCCCCAAAATCGCGTCACCGATCATCGCATCAACAAATCCTGGCACAATCTTGAAGATATTATCGAAGGCAAAATGCAAAAAATAACGGAAGCGATGATAACTTCTCAAGCGTAATTATTGGTCTGACTGATTGCCTAAAGTAACTTTTATCGTCTGTTCTTTTCCATCGCGATAGACGATCAACGTAACGCTGGCACCAACTGACTTTTTCTCGATAACTGTTGAAAGCTCGGTCGTACCGGAAAGTCTTGTATTGTCGATTTTTGTAATAATATCTTGTGCTTTAACTCCCGCTTTATCTGATGGGCTATTCGTTACAACATCTAAAACATATGCACCTTCCGGAACGTCATTTAACAATGCCACGTCTTTTGTTATCGTTTTATACCGAACTCCCAAATATGCACGGTTAAACTGACCTGTTTGATTAAAATTATTAATCGCATCGCGGACAACGTTAACCGGAAGTGCAAATCCAATATCCTGACCCTGTTGGGAAACAGCGGTATTTATACCAATAACCTGTCCACTTGAATTTAACAGCGGACCCCCAGAATTTCCTGGATTTATAGCGGCGCTTGTTTGAATAACATTATCAAGCGTTTCTGCTTCGCCAACCAGTGAATCGCCTGCCGTAATTCCCCTTCCGACACCTGAAATGACCCCTGTAGTCACTGTAGATCGGAATTCACCCAACGCCGTACCGATTGCTATTGCTAATTGACCAACTTGAATTTTTGAAGAATCTCCAAGCACAACCGTCGGAAGCCCTCCGACTGGTGGATTAATTTGTAAAATGGCAAGATCATTTGTCGGATCACGATATATTTTGGTGACAGTATAACTTTTGTTGTCTTTGGTAATCACCTTATATTGGAGCGTTGAGTCGGCAACAACATGTTTATTGGTAACCACAAGTCCGTTTGAACCAACAATAAATCCGCTGCCAATATCCTGTTCAGCATTAGGCTGGGGAGTTTCCTGAGGTGAATTAAATTGAAAAAAAGGACTGAACGGATCAAGTTGCATAACATTTCCAGAAGAATCTGGAGGATTAATAATTCCAACAGTTACAACCGCAGGCGATGCTTTATTGACAACGTCAATCACCACAGACTCTTCGCTAACAACTCTAACATTTTGTATATTCGTTCTCTGTATGTTATTAGAAGTAATTGACGGGGCGAATCTATTAAAAATACTCCATTTAAGACCAAATACCCCAGAACTGACAATGCCGCCAATGACAAGAAGAACAATCGCGGCAATCAAAACACATCTTGTTATGATTGATTTCGAATCTGCCGTCATACAGAAACTACTTTACCAAAAGTTCTACAGCTTTTTCAAGTTGGGAATCAGTTGTTGCGGTAACGTCGTCAGGAAGTGACACAACAACATCAGGAGTAATTCCCTTTTTACTTATCGAATCCCCTTTTGGAAGTAACCATTTACCGGTCGTGATATGTAGTCCTGCTCCGCCAGGCAAATCTTCCGGAGTTTGCACACTCCCTTTCCCAAATGACGTTTCGCCAACTATGGTTGCACGCTTATAATCCCGAAGTGCGCCGGAAACAATTTCTGCAGCTGACGCACTCCCTTTATTAATCAAAACGATAACCGGAATAGTTAAAAAGCTCCCAACACGTTCTACCGGATAATCCTGCTTTGTGCCATCACTGTTCACTTGTGAAACAACTGTTCCTGATTTAATAAATTCACTTCCAATATACACAGCGCTCTCCAAATATCCACCAGGATTACTACGAAGATCAAAAATGAGCCCCTTAATAGAGGAGTCACTTTTCATCTGAGAGGAAATAGCTGCTACCGCTTTCGTCCAGTCATCGTTCGTCGTATCGCCGAACCGAGATAATTGTATATACGCAATTTTACTATTGTTGCCTCTTACTGTTGAATTTGATATACCGGATATTTCCGTGATATCTGATACAGATTTGACCCATGAAACTACAGAGGGAACGGTTATCGTATCGCGCATAATAGTAAGATCGGTAGGTTTCGCCGATTTTTCATGAAGTATTGTCAGTTTCACTGATGTACCTTTCGGGCCGCGGATTTTATCAACAGCTTGTGCCACCGTCCAACCGGTTGTATCAGCTCCATCAACTTTTAAAATATAATCCAACGGCTTGATTCCTGCTTTTTCCGCAGGCGTACCCTTAAGTGGCGCGACGACAATAATATTTCCGTCTTTCATATCAAGTTGCGCACCAATTCCTTCAAAGTCTCCACTTAACTGACTTTTAAAATCCTGATTATCTTTCGGTGGCAAAAACATCGTATATGGGTCGCCCAAAGCATTCACCATACCGCTTATGGCACCGTAGACCATTTTCTGTGAATCGAGAGCTGTTTTATCGATATATGAGCTGGATAACCGTTGCCAAACATTCCAAAAAAGTGAAAAATCTATATCAGCCGAAGAAGGTGCTGATTGATTAATAACAACGCGTTTATCCGAAGAAATAGAAATAGATGCATGTCGCTCACCGAGATTGTACCCAATACCGCCAACGATGATTGTAAACGCGATTATTAAAATAACGGAACGAAATTTTGATAATGACAAAGTCTTCATACGTATCAAAAATGAAAGATACTATAAATAGTACCAATAAACGTGTGGGTTTGTAAATGAAGTAAAACTTATGCCCGAACAATAAACGGTAATAGAGCCAAATGACGTGCTCGTTTAATAGCCTGCTCAACTCTTCGTTGATGTTTGCTGCAAACACCAGTCCTAGTTCTTCCTAATATCTTACCCCGTTCCGTCATATATTTGGCAAGAACGGTCGTGTCTTTATAATTTGGTTCGATTTTGTTATTGCAAAATTGGCAATTTCTTGCCACTGGTCTTATTCGTTTTGGTGTTCGTGATGGTCTCATATTTGTTTAGAATGGAATGTCATCAGGATTTATATCTTCTGACGGCGCTCCTTTTCCTCCTTTTAGATCTTCTTTTACCGTTTCTTCAGTTTTCTTTTTAGCAACAGTTGTTCTTGTCGGCGCGGGCTGAGCCATAACAGTTGCCTCTGTCGCGATTGGCGCTTCCCCCTCCGATGTACCGGGTCGTCGGGAATCCAAGATAATCATGTCTTCAATAACGACTTCCGTTGTATTCCGCTGTACACCATCTTGACCCGTCCAACTATTCGTGCGGAGCCTGCCTTCAACATAAATCTTTCTTCCTTTTATTAATAGTTGACTGCAAAGCTCTGCTAACTTATTCCATGCAACGACGCGATGAAATTCCGTTTCCTCTTTCTTTTCACCTGAATCCGTTGTCCAACTTCTGTTCGTCGCCAGGCCGATCGTACAAACTGCCGCCCCTGTCGGCGTATATCGAAGTTCCGGATCACGAGTTAAATTTCCAATAAGTTGTACTTTATTTAAACTTCGTGACGACATACGTTACTTATTAAGGGTGAGCAGAAACCGAATAACCTCCGCGCCTAGTTTTATTCTTTTTTCCATTTCGGGTACATTCAATTTTGGAGCAGTTACAGTGGCTGAAACATAAATTCCTTCTTTATGTTTTTTAATGGGATATACGAGTTCTTTTTTGCCTGAAACAACCACATCTGTAATGGTAGTACCCTCGCCAACCAACTTTTTTATCCATTCGGTCGCGTTTTTGTCCGTCACCTCAGTCTCGGGTGGATAAATAAGCGTTAATGCATATGTCCGTGTCATAGAGGCTAATGATATCATGTAGCGGTTTTTGAGGCAAGAGGACGATATAGCTCATAAAAACTGTTACCGTAATCTAGACGGATAGATCATAAATCGGTTACCGTAGTCGCCTATGACTATGGAAACCAAAACTGCCGTCTTTCAGGAATATACTGCCCAGTATT
>Ga0182027_10015263_pt1 | contig 10576 bp, 7 predicted proteins | sample 712E1DmetaG_FD_121300 | JGI IMG/M metagenome (GOLD analysis project Ga0182027, IMG submission 121300) | Permafrost microbial communities from Stordalen Mire, Sweden - 712E1D metaG (Illumina Assembly) | ecosystem: Environmental > Terrestrial > Soil > Wetlands > Permafrost | place: Sweden... | reverse complement strand
CGCGGGAATCGCAAGCAGGCAAAGGAGTCTCATAGAATTGGACCGGCAACCAGATTCTATCGCACCACAGCCTTGTGGGGCGGACCCCCTGGTCCGCAGCCGGCCCCCCGGCCGGCTCCTCGCCAGATTGGCAAGCACCTGACCCTGGGATCGAACTGCGGAACGAGGGGTCCCGCGCAAGGAGTCCCGCGCGCGCCCGCCGCTCGGGGTATAGTGGAACTTCCACACCACCATGGGGCGCATCCGCATTCTTCCCGACCAGGTCGCGAATAAGATCGCGGCGGGTGAAGTGGTGGAGCGGCCGGCCTCGGTGGTCAAGGAGCTGCTGGAGAACTCGCTCGACGCCGGCGCGCGCGAGGTGCGCATCGAGGTGGAATCGGGCGGCCGCAGGCTGATCCGCATCGTGGACGACGGCTGCGGCATGTTGCGCGACGATGCCCTGCTGGCCTTCGAGCGCCACGCCACCAGCAAGCTGCGCGACGTTCGTGACCTGCTTTCCATCTCGACGCTGGGGTTCCGCGGGGAAGCGCTGCCCTCCATCGCCTCGGTCTCGCGCCTGCTGCTGGAGACGCGGTCGGAGGAAGAGACCACCGGCACGCGCATCGAAATCGCGGGCGGCAAGATGCTGCGCTGCGAGGAGGCGGCGCTGGGGCGCGGCACGTCCATCGCGGTTCGCGACCTGTTCTACAATGTGCCGGCGCGCAAAAAGTTTCTGCGCACGGAACCTACCGAGCTGGCACACGTGGCGTCCCTGGTGACGCACTACAGCCTGGCGCATCCCGACAAGACCTTTCAGCTCACTAGCGGCGCGGCCGAGTTGCTCTACGTCACGCCGGTCGGGACGCGGCGCGAGCGCGTCTACCAGGTCTTCGGCAGCCAGACGCTGGACGGCCTGGTGGATATCGGCACGCGCGAGCGGGACCTGTTCGTGGTGGACCCGGAAGCGCCATCGCGCGACGAGCCCGGCGATCCGCCCACGCGCCGCTTCAAGCTGACGGGCTTCTTCTCGCGGCCGCAGGTGCAGAAGGGGAATCGCAACTCCATCTACATTTTCGTGAACGGCCGGCTGATCCGCGACCGCCTGCTGCTGCACGCGCTCTCGTCGGCATATCACAACCTGATACCGCCCTCGGCGTATCCGTTCGCGCTGCTGTTTCTGGAGTGCGCGCCCGAAGAGGTGGACGTGAACGTGCACCCCTCGAAGACCGAGGTGCGGTTCCGGCACGGGTCGTTCGTCCACGATTTCGTGCGCGACACCATACGGGACCGCCTGATGGAGGCCCGGCCGGCGCCCGCGTTTTCGCCCGCCCCGCGGCCGGCGGGTGCGGAACAGCCGGTGGCGCGGCTGCCGTACTCCGAGTTCAGCCAGATGATCGAGAACGAAGCGCCGCCTGCGGAGAGCCTGGAGGCGGCGCAGGCCCAGCCGGCCATGCCGGCGCCGCCACCCATGGAGATGCCGGGCCCGGAGGAGCCGCCGCCGGAGGATGAGGTGCTGCCGGATTTCACGCTGCGTCCCACGGCGCCACCCGACCAGCGATTGGACTTCAGCGCGCCGCCCATCGAGGTCGCGCCCGGCCCGCCGCCCTCGGGGAAGCTCTCGCGGCGGCTCGACATGCACGGCGAGTTTCCGGCGGACGCCATTCCGCCGCCGGAGTTCTCGCTCTCCGTGTTATCGGACCTGCGGCCGCTCGGGCAGATCCACGAGAGCTTCATAATCGCCGCGGGCCGCGACGGCTTGTGGATCATCGACCAGCACGTGGCGCACGAGCGCATCCTGTTCGAGCAGGTGATGCGGCAGCGGGCCGCCGGCCGCGTGGAAATGCAGCGGTTGCTGCTGCCGCTGGTGGTGCAGCTCACCGCCGGGCAGCAGATCGATTACGCGCGCATCGCCGACGAGTTGCACGCCTCGGGATTCGAGACGGAGCCCTTCGGCAACCGCACCATCGCCGTGAAAGCCGCGCCGGCCGCCGTGGGCGCCGCCGACCTGGAGCGGATTCTGTTCGAAATCCTGGAGATCGCCGAGGGCGAGTTGCGCGGCGCGTCATTGGACGATTTGCGGCGCGGCATCTGCGCGTCCATCGCCTGCCGGGCGGCCATCAAGATCAACACCCGCCTGGACGCCGCCAAGATGGAATGGCTGCTGCGGGCGCTGGCCGCGACCGATTGTCCCATGAGCTGCCCGCACGGCCGCCCGATCGCGCTGCACTATTCCACGCGGGAGATTTTGAAGGCGTTCCATAGGATGTGAGGGGGGGAAGGCGGAGGAGGAAGTCCGATTGTATGAAGAGAACTCGAAAGTCTGCCAAACCGGTTGCCGCCGACGCGATTGCGCGGCTCGCCGATCAAGGCAAGGACGTTACCCGTTTCTTCGAGGGCGAAGGGAAGATGATTCAGCCGATTCAGCGCGTTAACATGGTCGGCTGTCCGACCTCGAAGCCAGCAACACGCGGGCGCGGCATGGTCTAAACTGGACACATGGCGACGGTAGACCTGTTTGATCACATCACGGTTGAGCCGGGAAAATGCGGCGGGAAACCCTGCATCCGGGGGATGCGGATCACCGTTCGCCGTGTCCTCGAACTGCTTGCAACCTATCCAGACCACGCCGCGCTGTTTGCCGAGTACCCATTTCTCGAGCCCGAAGATCTCCAGCAGGCGCTACGGTACGCGGCGGCGACAGTCGATGACGAGCGGTTGAGCACCGGTCGCGTGGCATGAAGCGCATTCTGCTGGATCAGGGGCTCGCCCCGCATGCGGCGGCGATTCTTCGGCAGCGTGGGTTGGACGCGGCGCATGTCTCCGAAATCGGAATGGAGCGGGCCGAGGACATCCAGATCCTCGAAAAGGCCCGGCTGGACGAAAGCGTCTGTGTAACGTTGGACCACGATTTCCACGCGCATCTGGCGGTGACCGGACAGGGGCGCCCTTCGGTGGTGTTGCTGCGCGTCCAGGGCCTCGACGCGCAAGGCCAAGCCGATCTGATCCGCTCGGTGTACGTTCAGTGCGAGGGCGCCCTTTCCGAAGGCGCCGCGGTCTCGGCGGATCGCGAAAGCATCCGCGTCCGGCGGCTGCCTCTGCGGTAGCGGCTGGGGAACTTCAGCAGTCTCGTGGATTGATCTGGGCGAGGCGATGCTGAACCGCAGGGAGTGATCCGATTCCGCGGTCTTCGGATACCGGTCGGGACAGATTCCGAGTGGGGTACAGTGCGGCCGGAACGCGCGAGGCGGGACTTCAAAGGGCGGGGAATTGCGCGGCCACCGTTGTTTCGGCAAGGCTCGGATAATTGCAGGCTTGCTGATTTCCCGATCAAGGATTTCAGACGCCATGAGATACAGGAACTGCATAGGAGATTCCGATATGAAGGTCTCAAGCAGGGGTCCGTATGGCGATTCGAGAAGATCTTCAAAATACAGAGGTGTGTACCGGGTAACTGATCCCAAAAAGAACATCAGCAAGTACACTGAGAGCATTTGAGGAAGCCGCACCTTTCGCTCCGAAATCGGCGAACAGTAGATATATGCTTTTCGATACGGCGATGCGACTTTGACGGTTTCCCAGATGTTGTTTCTCACTCGTCGGACGACTCGAAACAGCGCCTCGGCTGCATCCGCGCTGTAGGATTCCGGATTCCTCTGCTGGAAGCAAACCGAATCGAGGCAAGAGGGGTCGTCTGCGATTTCGAACTCTGATGCGAGGTTCCCTTCAGCCATTACCTTGGTCTCGGAGATCCCAAGGCGGTCCAAGTCGTCCCTGTCGACGTAGAGGTTGAGCCAAACCTGCTTCAGCCGCGACGCGTGGCGAGCTTCGAACCTCTCTACGGGAATAAACCTCTCCTGACGGTCCGCCGCGTAACACCACAGCCGGTGCCCCGGGAGGATCTGTGGCAAAAGCTGCCCCAACTTGAGGTCCGAGGCTAGCACCGCAGGGCTCGCATCGAGAAGTTTCAGGAGTTCTTGGAAGACGCCCGGCCTGGTAGGACCGGGCCTCTCAAATTTAATGAGCGCCCCCTGAATCTGTCTCGGCTTGTTGGGAGGCAACGAAACGCCGTGGCCTGTTCTGCCCGCCAGCCCTGTGTTGCCCTTTGCAACAGCGTAAGCCTTTGAGAGGTTGAGAAAGGCGTAATACAGCAGAACGGGGCGCACTGCCATCTCGCGCCCGATCGTCGCCGTTCGAAAATAGTCTTCCGCTTGCCGTCGAAAGGAGTGGGCAATATCCCTAGTGCGGCCCTCGGGCACCGCCCGGTGGATCGCTTCCGCTATTATTGCCCACGGATCGTTCACAAAGAGCCGGTGCTGGAGCGTGAATGTTGAGCCGGTCTGGGCTACACGGTTTCGTGCGTAGGAAACCCACTCTCTCCCTATCTGAAGTGGCTCACCTACGCGAATGACCGCCGGAGGCTTGGCCTTTGACGACATATATGCCGAGGGAATTGTAGCAGTTTCGGCACCCAGGAAGTTCGTCGGTCCCACACACTCCACACAGACGTGGCGTCCGTCATCGCCGCCGATCACGAGCCGCAGCCGCCCCGCCCGAAACTGGTTGGATTCGGTCGCTACTGGCCCGTAGTCCCGCTCCGGTCAATAAGTCACCACCAGGTTCCCTTCGTACCCTTGTTCCCGGAGCGTAACAGACCCTGCCGGCATCAGCCGGGCCGGTTCACGCGGACCACTTGGTTCGTCATCTCGGGGTTAGCCGCAACGGCGGCGTCAATGCGCCCTGCCTGTCCACAAAAATCGAGGTCGAAGGTACAGAGGACGATTCCTCGATGGCCTGCGGTTCGATGTTGATGAAGGCGGAGGAAGTGCCGGCGATTGTAGGTCAAGAGAATCCGGTGCTGTGCCACCGCGAACGCCAGAACTTCCATATCCGGCACGGAGGCGTTCGCATTTCCGGCATCCAACGAGGTCAGTACGTCGTGTCCCAGCCGCCGCAGTTCCACGGCAACCTGCTCTGGAGTATTCTCGTTCGTGTAGAAACGGGCCATTCTCTAAGCCGTCTCGTTGTCGCGGGTCTGAGACTCGATTTCCCCGGCATGCGAGCGCGCGTAAGCCCAGGCATTCACCAGGTCCTCGGCGCGCAGATGCGGGTAGGCTGCCAGCAGGGCCTGCTCGCTGGTGCCAAGACGCCGGGCTTGTTCGAGGAGCCAGACGGGTATCCGGGTTCGGACCAGACAAGGTTCACCGCCGCAAACATCCGGCCGCGAGTCGATTCCTGGAAAACCCTCGTCAAGATCCTGAACCACCCACTTGAGAAGCTGCGCCTTCTCCCCACGCGACAAAGCCGGCAATAGTCTTTCAAAATCGCTCAAGCTCGCCATGGCATTCCTCTATTCATTGTCGCTGAAGCCCGGCAGCGAAGCTACCGAGTCTTCCCAAACGCACCCCCCCCACCCATTGACACCGCCCCCCGCCTTCCTGTACAAATAGAGTACAGGCGAACAAAAAGCGAATATGGGCGCGGCGGCTCTTCGGGAACAATTCGATTCCTTTCTCGGCGGTCCACTGGACTGGCGGGCGCGCCCACTCCCTGACACTGTCCCCAGCGGCATTGCCGAAATCCTCCTGCCCCGCGGCGGGCTCGTCGAAATCGTGGGGCCGGCTTCCTCCGGGCGCACCAGCCTGTTGCTGTCGATTCTGGCGGCGGCCGGCGCGCGGCAGGAGGCGTGCGCGCTGGTGGATGCCGAGGACGCCTTCGATCCCGGTTCGGCGGCGGCGGCCGGGGTGCGGCTGGAGCGGCTGCTGTGGGTGCGCTGCGGCCACAACGCGGAGCACGCCCTGAAAGCGGCCGACCTGTTGATCCAGGGCGGCGGGTTCGGGCTGGCCATTCTGGACCTCGGCGATACGCCGCCGGCCACGGCGCGCCGCATTTCGCTCACCTCGTGGTTCCGGCTGCGGCGGGCGGTGGAGCACACGCCCGCGGTGCTGGTCACGGTGGCGCGGCAATCGCTTGCCAGCGCCTGCGCGTCCCTGGTGCTGGAATGCGGGCGCGAGTGCGCGGCGTGGTCGGGGGCGGCGCCGCCATCGCGCCTGCTGCGCGGCATGCGCGCGCGCGCTACTTCAACTCATGGGAGCCGGACATGTTCGCCTGTCTTCACGGTAGCGGCGCTCTGACGGCGCTGGCGCTGGAGTTCTCGCCGGTGGTGGAGGCGACCGGCGCGGGGACCGTCGCGTTCGATGTTTCGGGGCTGGACCGGCTCTTCGGACATCCTCAGGATTTGGCGGCGGCCATCGCGCGGCGCGCCGCGGAGGTGCAAGTGAAAGCCAATCTCTCGCTCGCCGATAACCCGGACGCGGCCATCTGCGCGGCGCGCGGGTTTTCGGGCGTCCACGTGATCCCGCGCGGCGACGAAGGCAAGTTTCTGGGCGAGTTGCCGCTCGATTTGCTGCGTCCTTCCGCGGAATTGCGCGACACGCTGGAGCGGTGGGGCATCCGCCGCTTTCGCGACCTGGCGGCGCTCGCTCCGCTGGGCATCGCCGAACGGCTGGGGCCCGAGGGGCTGCGGTTGCGCGAACGGGCGCGCGGCGAGGCGGAGCGGAAACTCGTGCCGGTGGAAGAGCCGGCGCGGTTCGAGGACGCGATCGAGCCCGAGTATCCCGTGGATCTGCTGTGTCCGCTCGAGTTTCTGCTGGCGCGGCTGCTGAACGGGCTGGCCACGCGGCTGGCCACGCGCGGCCTGGCGACCGACGAACTGCGGCTGCGGCTCGGGCTGGAAACCGGCGCCACGCACGAACGCACGCTGCGCCTGCCGGTGCCGTCGCTCGATTCCAAGGCCATGCTGAAGCTGATGCGGCTCGACCTGGAGGCGCATCCGCCGCCGGCGCCGGTGGTGCACGTGTGGCTGGGGACGCGTCCGGTGCATCCGCGCGCGGCGCAGGGCGGGCTGTACGCGCCCATGGCGCCGGAGCCGGTGAAGCTGGAGTTGACGCTGGCGCGCATCCGCATGGTGGTGGGGGATGGCCGCGTGGGCACGCCGGAGTTGCTGGATACGCACCGGCCGGACGCGTTCCGGATGACGGAATTCGGGGCTGCGCGTAAGGCCGCCCAGCCGCCAATCCAAGCCCGGCTGGCGTTGCGCCGGTTTCGTCCGCCGCGGCGGGCGCGCGTGGAGATTGCTTCCGGAAAACCGGGTTTTGTGACGGCGGAAGGCATTCGCGGTCGTGTGCTGGACTTGGCCGGTCCATGGCGAACGTCGGGCGACTGGTGGACCGCGGAGCCCTGGTCGCGCGACGAGTGGGACATCGCGCTCTCGGATGGAGCGCTCTACCGGATCTACTGCGAGCCGAAGGGCTGGTTTGTGGAGGGCAACTACGATTGACGTTTCCACTTCTTCTCTTCGCGAGGGTTTTATGTGGGGCAGGTTGTTAACCTGCGGCCGATTGTTAATCGGCCCGGCGAGCGAAGCTCGCCCAGTCGCCTGAGAAACCCCACTTAATCCGGTTGCAGCCTGCCGCCGTGCGGGGCAGGATGGCAGTCGGCCTAACCGCTGTTGGAGAACTTTGTACAGCCCTCGGAAGGCGGGTTAACAACCCGCCGCAGGCTGCCAGCCTGCCCCACATAAAACCGTCGCGCGAAGAACTGGGCAGGTAGTAGTAGAAGGCTGACAACTTATGGCGGCATTCGTCGAACTCCACGCCCGCTCCGCGTTCAGCTTCCTCGAAGGGGCTTCGGTTCCCGAGGATCTCGTCGAAGCCTGCGCGCAATTCGACATGCCGGCGATGGCCATCGTCGACCGCAACGGGGTCTACGGCGCGCCGCGGTTTCACATGGCGGCGAAGAAGGCCGGCATCCGCGCGCACATCGGCTCCGAGATCACCTGCGCCAATGGCCTCTCGTATCCCCTGCTGGTGGAGACTCGCGAAGGGTACCGGAACCTGTGCCGGCTGGTCACCCGCATGAAGCTGCGCGCCCCCAAGGGCGAAGGCGCGGCCACCCTGGACGAAATCGCGGAGTTCTCCCGCGGCCTCGTCTGCCTCACGCGCCACCCCGACGAACCTCTGCTGGAGATTTTCGGCAGGCACAATCTCTATGCCGAGTTGCAGCGGCATTACCATCGCGAGGAAGAGGCGCGCAACCAGGTCATAGCCGGGCGCGCCCGCCGGCTGGGCATTCCGGTGGTGGCGTCGAACGGGCCGGCGTATGCGGCGCCGGCGCAGCGCGAACTGCTGGACGTCTTCACCTGCGTGCGCCACAAGACCACGCTGCCCGCCGCCGGACGCCTGCTGGAGCGCAATTCCGAACGGCATATCAAGACTCCGGCGGAGATGGCGCGCCTGTTCGCCGATTGCCCCGAGGCCCTTGCGAACACGCTCGAAATTTCCTCTCGGCTGGAATTCACGCTCTCCAACCTGGGCTACGAATTCCCGCGCTACCCGGTGCCCGATGGGCAGACCATGACCTCTTTCCTGCGCGACCGCGTGGACGAAGGCGCGCGCTTCCGCTACCAGCCGTATCACGAAAAAGCGCGGCGGCAGATCGCGCGCGAACTGGCGCTCATCGAAAAGCTGGGCCTCGCGGGCTACTTCCTGATCGTGTGGGACATCGCCCGCTTCTGCCGGGAAAGCGGCATCCTGGCGCAGGGCCGCGGATCGGCGGCCAACAGCGCGGTCTGCTACGCGCTGCAAATTACGGCCGTGGACCCGGTGGGCATGGAGCTGCTCTTCGAGCGCTTCCTCTCCGAAGAGCGCGGCGAGTGGCCCGATATCGATATCGACCTGCCCAGCGGCGCCCAGCGCGAGCGCGCCATTCAATACGTCTACCAGCGGTTCGGGAAGCTGGGCGCGGCCATGACCGCCAATGTGATCACCTACCGCGGCCGTTCGGCGGCGCGCGAGGTGGGCAAGGCGCTGGGCTTCGAAGTCTCCTCGCTCGACCGGCTCTCCGGCCTGGTGCGCACGTGGGAATGGAAAGACCCCGCGGGCACCACCGAGCGCCAGTTCGGGGAGGCCGGTTTCGATCTCGCCAACCCGCGCGTGCGCAAATTCTGCGAGCTGTACAAAATGGCGCAGGATTTGCCGCGCCACCTCGGGCAGCACTCCGGCGGCATGGTGATCTGCCAGGGACAGCTCGACGGCGTGGTGCCGCTCGAACCGGCGTCGATGCCCGGCCGCGTGGTGGTGCAGTGGGACAAGGAAGACTGCGCCGACATGGGCATCATCAAGGTGGACCTGCTGGGGCTGGGCATGATGGCGGCCATCGAGGAGACGGTCAAGCTGGTGCCCCAGGCGTACGGCGGCGCCGTCGACCTGGCGCACCTGCCGCAGGACGATCCGGCGGTTTTCGAGGCTCTGCAAAAGGCCGACACCGTGGGCATGTTTCAGGTGGAAAGCCGGGCGCAGATGGCGTCGCTGCCGCGCATGCGGCCGGAGCGGTTTTACGACATCGTGGTGCAGGTGGCGCTCATCCGCCCGGGGCCCATCGTGGGCAAGATGGTGCATCCGTTTCTCAACCGGCGGCAGGGCCGGGAGAAACCCGATTGCCTGCACCCGTCGCTCGAGCCGGTGCTGCGGCGTACTCTGGGCGTGCCGCTGTTTCAGGAACAGTTGCTGCGCATGGCCATGATCGCGGCGGGGTTCACCGGCGGGCAGGCGGAGGAGTTGCGCCGCGCCATGGGTTTCAAACGGTCGGAAAAGCGCATGGCGGAAATCGAAGTGAAACTGCGCGCGGGCATGGCGCGCTCTGGCATTGCGGGGCAGGTGCAGGACGATATCGTCCGCTCCATCACGTCGTTCGCGCTGTACGGGTTTCCGGAGTCGCACGCCGCCAGTTTCGCGCTGCTGGCGTATGCCAGCGCGTATCTGAAATGCCATTACCTGGCGGCCTTCACCTGCGCCATGCTGAACAACCAGCCCATGGGATTCTATGCGCCGGCCGTCCTGATCAAGGACGCGCAGCGGCACGGGTTGCGCGTGTTGCCGGTGGATGTGGCGGCCTCCGAGTGGGGGTGCACGCTCGATGGCCCAATCGGCCGGCCGCGCCTGCGCCTGGGGTTGCGCTATGCCCGGGGACTGCGGGAAGAGGCCGCGCGCGCGATTCTGACGGCGCGGGCGGCGCGCCCGTTCAGCAGCATCGACGACCTGGCGCTGCGCGTCCGCGAACTGCGCAAGGACGAGATCGCCCGCCTGGCGGAGATCGGGGCGCTGAACTCGCTCGACCGGGGCCACCGCCGCGATGCCCTATGGCAGGCTTCCCGGGCCATTCTGCCGGTGGGGCCGCTGCTCGCGCCGCTCGAAGAAAGTGGCCGGGCTTCGCCGCTTGGTCCCATGACCGGCGAGGAGCGCCTGGCCTCCGACTATCGCGGCACCGGCCTGACGGTGGGCCGGCATCCCATGGCCTGGCGCCGCGCGGAGATGGGTGCTCTCGGCGTGACGCGCGCCGCCGACCTGGCCGGGATGCCCGACGGCCGCTTCGTGCGGGTGGCCGGATCGGTGATCGTGCGGCAGCGTCCGGGCACCGCCAAGGGCTTCGTGTTTCTGAGCATGGAGGACGAAACCGGCATCCTCAACGCCATCGTCAACCCGGATACGTTCGACCGCTATAAGTGCGCGGTGCTGGGAAGCCGGTTCCTGTTAATAGAGGG
>Ga0182027_10015262_pt1 | contig 10578 bp, 9 predicted proteins | sample 712E1DmetaG_FD_121300 | JGI IMG/M metagenome (GOLD analysis project Ga0182027, IMG submission 121300) | Permafrost microbial communities from Stordalen Mire, Sweden - 712E1D metaG (Illumina Assembly) | ecosystem: Environmental > Terrestrial > Soil > Wetlands > Permafrost | place: Sweden... | reverse complement strand
TGACGGTTGGACTCCCCTGAATTTTACCGCGTTTTCGACAAGGTTTTGCCAGATTTCCACCAGACGGGTGCGATCGCCGAACAGACTAACCGGTTCTTTGTGCAAACGAATCTGCACGTCTTTTTCCGCGATAAGGCCCGCAGTAACGCTCAGGGTTTCTTCCAGAAGTTCATCAAAAGTCACTTTTACCGGTTGGTTACTAATCTGCCCGACGCGGGACATTTCCAGCAAATCTTCCAGTAAACGAGTCATCTTATCCGCGGCGCTGTTCATATAAAACATATCCTTCTCAATGAGTAACGCATCAGCTGCAGCGATGTCGTGTTTCAGCTATCCCAGGAAAGTCTTGACCGTTACCAGCGGGCTCTTCAAGTCATGCGAAACCGTATAACTAAAACGCTCTAGCTCGGTATTTTTTTCCGCCAGTTCGTTCGTATATTTTTCCTTTTCAATCTCCAGTTGTTTACGCTCTATAACTCTCCCTAACCGCTCGGCAACGGCGTTTATCATCATCTGCTCATCTTTGGAAAACAAACCCTCTCCATTTTCTGGTTTATTCTCAAGATAACAAACTTCTATTCTCCCAATGTTTGTTCCGTTTACTTTAATTGCTGCAAATATTCTCCAATCAGTATCCCTGAAATTATTTGTGCGGAACTCGTTTTCTTCAATCAGGATTTTGGCGCACGTAAATACCGGATACTGCACACCTTTTGGCAGAATACTTACTAATTCCCGATAAATTTCCGTCAGTGTGATGCCTTCCCGCTCAACTAATTCACCCATATAATAAAATATCTGCAGTTGTTTCATATGTAACAGTGAAGTATTTTCCAATTTCTTGCGCTCGGTGATATCTTCAATCGCCAGAAGGATTATCCGTTCTTTACCCAGCACTCTTTGTACCTGCCGGGCATTTAGCAGCATTACGCGTTTGCCGATAGTTAAAAATTCGTGTTCCACCTCATAATTATCAAAGGATGTTTTCCGTGGAAGGATGTTTTCCAGCAGTTCCCGCAGCTTGGGGATATTCCATTGTTTGTTGCCCAGGTCATAAATCAATTGTCCTACGGTATCATCAGGCTTTACTTTGAAGAATTGATAGAAAGAGCGGCTCGCCTTGACCACCCTTAAATTCTTATCGAGAACGATTAATGGTTCATGTATTGTGTTAATAATGCTTTCCGCGAAATCGGAGGCTTCATCCGCACATTGTTTGATAATCTCAAGTTCTTTTCGTGTTTTTTCCAGCCCGCTTTCTATTTCCCTGCGCTCGGTGATATCCATGACCGCCAGGAGGATTAGCCGTTCTTTCCCCAGCACTCTATGTATCTGCCGGGCATTCAGCAGCATGATACGCTTTCCAATGGTCGCGAAATCATGTTCTACTTCATAATTATCAAAGGATGTTTTTTGAGGAAGGATGGTTTCCAGTAGCTCCCGCAGTTTGGGGATATCCCATTGTCTATTGCCCAAATCATAAATAAGCTTTCCCATTGTCTCTTCAGGCGTTACTTTAAAGAATTCATAGAAAGAGCGGCTGACTTTGACTACCCTTAAATCCTGGTCAAGCGCGATAAAAGGTTCGCGTATAGTGTCAATAATGCTTTCGGCGAATGCGAGAGTTTCATCTTCGTTATTTAAAATAATCACCGGTGTTTTGCGCATCTTTTTTTCTGAAATTTTCTTTCTGCCGTCAGTCCCTCGTTTAACGGTTCTCTGTTCGATTTCCGTTACACGGTTTGAATTTTCCGCCATTACACCCCTCCCGGCAAACTTGATTTCGTAAAGCTCATACGGATTCGATATCGCTAAAACAAAAAAAGGCACAGATACAGTTTTGCGAACTCGTCGCTCCAAGCAATTTCCGTGCCTTTTTTCATTCTCCCACCTGTCCGGGGTTCGAATGGCTTATTTAATTAAGTCATCTCATATATTCATGTTCGTACAATCAGATTGTTTTGAATGTATATTACCACCCAATTATTGCCGCCGGGTCATCTTCGCTCCAAACTATATTAAATTTACCTTACAACTTTCTTCAGGATTGTGTTAATTACCTGCTAGGTAACTAAATTTTATCAAAAAGATTATATACAAGTTATAAATGATTAATTGAATATATTACAAAATTATGACATTTAATAATTTGCCCATAAAATTTGTGCGATGATTGAAGCAGGCAATGACGTTATTATGTTGTGTCAAATTTCGCCGTGCTTTATAATAGGCTATTCACTCACATCAGAGAAAACAAAAGGACAGACCGATGACAAATGCGATAACCGACCTGAAAGCCAAAGGGAAAGCCGCTAAAGAAGCCAGCCGCCCGCTGGCTTATCTTTCCACCGATATCAAGAATAAAGCCCTGCGCAATATCGCCGAAGACCTGCGCGGTAAAACCAAAGAAATCATTGCCGCCAACAAACTCGACTTAAAACAGGCTTCAGCCAACGGTATCAACGAAACAATGCAGGACCGGCTGCTGCTGAACGAAAAACGCCTGCATGCAATGGCCGATGATGTACTGGTCGTGGCCGGCCTGCCGGACCCCGTCGGTGAGGTCTTTGACATGCGCACTATGCCCAACGACCTGCTTATCGGGAAGAAAAGGGTGCCGCTCGGTGTCATTGGCGCAATGTATGAGAGCCGCCCCAACGTCACAATTGATATTTCCGCGCTGTGCCTGAAATCCGGCAATGCCGTGATTCTGCGCGGCGGCAAAGAAGCTTTCAATTCCAACCTGACACTGGTTAAACTGGTGCAGCAGGCAATATCCAGAGCGGGCGTACCCGAAGGCGCCGTGCAGTTCGTGGAAAATACCGACCGGGCTTTAGTCGGCGAAATGCTGAAACTTAATCAATATATCGACCTGATGATACCCCGCGGCGGGGCTCCTTTCGTGAAATATGTGATTGAAAACGCAGCCATGCCGGTTGTGGCCGGCGGCATCGGCGTCTGTCACACCTTCGTCGACAGTTCCGCGGATATGGAAAAAGCCCTCGCGATTGTCTATAATGCCAAAGTCCAGAAACCTTCCGTCTGCAATGCGCTGGATACAATTCTGGTTCATCAGGTGGTGGCTGAGGAATATCTGCCAGAAGTTGCCAAAGAACTGGCTAAAGCCGGCGTGGAACTGCATTGCGACAAAACAGCGATGAAAATCTTAAAGCCCGAATCAGGCTTAAAACTGAAAGCTGCCGTACAGGAAGACTGGGGCAAAGAATTCCTCTCACTCACCGCCGCTATTAAAGTCGTGGATTCTCTGGACGACGCACTGGCCCATATCGCTAAATACGGTTCCGGCCATTCCGAAGCCATTATCACCGAAGACTATTCCTCCGGCATGCGTTTCCTCAACGAAGTGGATGCCGCCTGCGTTTATATCAATGCCAGCACCCGCTTCACCGACGGCAGTCAGTTCGGACTGGGGGCGGAAGTTGGTATCAGCACGCAAAAGTTCCATGCCCGCGGCCCCCTTGGACTGAAGGAACTGACCAGCTACAAGTGGATTATTTTCGGCAGCGGACAGGTCCGGCCGTAGAATAGCAATCAACCGTCACCGCAAACTCCATTCCGGCGAAAGCCGGAATCCAGCAGGTACCAAACGTAATGAATACCGAAAACACTTTATACGTGATCGACCGAAAAGACTAGCGGGCGTGGCTGGCGAAACATCACAAGACCGACTCCGAAATCTGGCTGGTCTATTACCGTAAAGAAACCGGCAAACCGCGTATTTCCTACGACGACGCCGTAGAAGAAGCATTATGCTACGGCTGGATTGACAGTATCGTGCACAAACTGGATGATGAGCGGTTTGCCCAACGTTTTTCACCGCGAAAAAGCACCAGCAGCCTTTCTCAATCGAACCTCGAGCGTATCCGTAAACTCATCCGTCAAAAGAAAATGACCGCAGACGGACTGGCCGCGATTGCTCATGTCTACGACCCGGAAAAAGATCAAGCAGAAGAATTAATAATTCCCTCTGATATTCTGAAACCTTTACAGGAAAACAAACAGGCCTGGGAAAACTTCCGGAAGTTTCCGGAGAGCTACCGGAGGATCCGTATAGCCTATATCGAATCGCGGAAGAGCCACAGTCAGGAAGAGTTTCAAAATTCGCTGGCGAACTTCATTAAAATGACCGCGCAAAACAAGCGCATCGGTTTCGTCAAAGAACTGCAATAAAAAAGGGAGTGCTTGCACACTCCCTTTAATTTCTTAACGTTATTATTCTGAACTATTTTCTGCGCGCCGCGTCGATGACCGACTGCTGCACCGCGAATAATTCTTTGATGCCTTTCCCGGCCAGTTCCAGCAGAAAATCGACGCTTTCCTTGTTGTACGGTTTTTTCTCGGCGGTCCCCTGGATTTCCACGAACTCGCCTTTGCCGGTCATCACCACGTTGAAATCGGCGTCGGCATTCGAGTCTTCGTCATAGCACAGGTCAAGCAGTCGGATGCCGTGCACGATACCGACACTTGTGGCCGCCACTGGAGAGTTTAAAGGTATTGAGGAAATGACGCCCATATTCGCCAGCTTATCCATCGCCAGGTAGAGTGCGACATAGGCGCCGGTAATCGCCGCGGTCCGGGTGCCGCCGTCGGCCTGTAAAACGTCACAATCGATGGCGAAGGTCCGCTCGCCCAGTGAGGTCATATCGGTTACGGCCCGCAAGGAACGCCCGATTAAACGCTGTATTTCCTGGCTGCGGCCGGATACTTTCCCTTTGGAAGAATCACGGTCGGAGCGGGTTAAAGTAGCCCGGGGCAGCATCGCGTATTCCGCCGTTACCCAGCCGGTGCCGCTCTTTCTCAAATGCGGCGGTACTTTATCCTCCACCGATACCGAGCACACCACGCGGGTGCGTCCCAGTTCTATGAGTACGGAACCTTCCGCATAACTCTGAAAGCCGGGGGTGATTTTCACCGGCCGTAACTGGTCGTAAGTCCGTCCATCGCTTCTTTTCAAAAATATCTTCCTTTTATTTATAAAAAATACTAAATTTCAGGCTTCTAACAGTATATCATTAACGGATTGAGTTTGCCTTATTTGTTTGTTTAAGCAGGGCTTTGAGTTACGAATCCCTGAACGGAATGAAAGGGAGGGGGCGCTGCCTTTCTAATCTACATCGAAGCTGCCCGAAAATAGGCTTTACATCGGAACATATGGATTCCCGCTTTCGCGGGAATGACAAACCTTGGGGCGTTGTGCGCTTATTAACAATGTGAAATTATTCACATCCCAATTTACTTTGGCTTTGTTAATAAAGGGCAAATAAAAATCAATATCTGCCGATTTCCCTCAATCTGGCATCGCTGATGCCGAAATGGTGCGCAATCTCATGCCTAACGACTTTCTCAACTTCGGCCAGAATTTCCTCGTCGCTGCGGCAGATAGCTTCGATTGTCTGCTGAAAAATCGTGATTTTATCGGGTAATACCATGCCGTAGTTGCTGCCGCGCCGGGTCTGCGGCACGCCTTCGTAAAGGCCGAGCAGTGTCTGATTGGGTTTCAATGCGGATTTACGCAATTGATTTGGTGACGGCCTATCGTCTACCAGCACCTCGACATTATCCAGATGGTCGAGAAATTCTACCGGCAGGTTTTTCACCGCTTTATCCACTAATTCTTCAAATTTTTCCCGTTCCATGGAATACCCCCGCTATCTTCCCGCCTGTTTTTCCGTTATATTGAGTAGAATGAATAATTTCATTATACTATTTACGGCAATTATGAACAGATGATATATTGCAAGTGTTTTGTTGATCCGAAATGTAAGGAGGCAGAATTTGAAAAAATACTTTTTTCTGCTGAGTTTCGTATTATTAATACCGCTGCTATCAGGCTGTACCAACATGGCTAAAGCATCTCTGAATTCGCAGTTCACATTGGCACCGGGACAAACCGTCCGTATCCAGAGCGAATCCATGGATATCAAATTCATCGGGGTCGCCGGGGATAGTCGCTGTCCCAAGGGCGCAGAATGTATCTGGGCCGGTCAGGTGATCTGCGCCGTTGAAATTACGAAAAATAAAATCATCAATCAGGTAACCCTGACGGATTCCGCGGGCTCAGGTGCTGCCACCGGTCAGGATTTTCAAAATTATCAAATTCTTTTCAGTGTAACACCATACCCTGAAATAGGGAAAACCATAAGCAAAAATGATTATCGTTTATTACTGACCGTGAGTCAGTTACGTTATTGATTTGTACCCCGTGAGACAAATTCTTTGACCCGGCGTTCAAAGACCGAACGCGGCAAAAGGATATGCCTTTTGCATTGCTGACACACAATCCCGATGTCCGCGCCGATTCTTACCACCTGCCATTCGTAGCTGCCGCAGGGGTGCTGCTTTTTCAATCGGACCACGTCCCCGAGATTTATTTCTAACATAACGCCAAAATTCCAAACATCCTATTTCCATTGCGAGCCGCTGATGAAATCAGGCCGCGGCAATCGCTGGATACCGACTTTCGTCGGTATGGAGTGGTTATTTATATTCTGTTTATTTATTCAACCCCTCAATGACTTTATTGATATCATCCCGCAGGGTCTGCGCCGCTTTTCTGGCCGCGTTGGCAAAGTCCGAACCTTTACCGGCGTAAAGAATCCCCCGCGAAGAATTTACCATAATACCGCGGTTGTGAGCGTCGATACCATACCGTACGGATAACTCCAGATCGCCGCCCTGTGCGCCGACGCCCGGAATCAGTATCGGTATATCGGGATGGGCCAGCCGGATATTTTTGAGTTCTTCCGGATAAGTCGCGCCGACCACCAGCACGATATTTCTATTCGTGTTCCAGCGGCTGGCTTTCAGCGCCACGACTTCGTAAAGCGGCATGGTTTTGCCTTCGAACTGACAGGGCAGCGCTTGAAAATCCGCGCCGCCTTTGTTGGAAGTGCGGCAGATGATAATGACACCTTTTTCTTTATACTTCAGGAACGGTTCCAGCGAATCAAACCCGAGATAAGGACTGACTGTGACTGCATCGCAGTTCATCTGTTCGAACACCGCTTTGGCATAAGCCTGGGCCGTATTGCCGATATCGCCGCGCTTGGCATCCAGAATGACCGGAATGTCTTTCGGGATATGGGCGATTGTTTTATGTAAAGTATCCAGCCCTTTTTCACCCTGGGCTTCATAAAAAGCGATGTTCGGTTTGTAGACACAGACCAAATCAGCCGTAGCATCGATAATCGCTTTGTTGAAATCCAGCACGCTCATGCCCGAAGGAACTAACTCCGGATCCGTATCCAATCCCACGCAAACCAGACTCCGGTTTTTCGCCGCCACGGCATTCAATTTGTCGATATAAATCATTTAATCCTCCACGTATCCAAGTATTCAAATATTACCATAATTATGAATTGACTTCACTACCTGAGTACACTAATATTGAATTATAATTCACGGATGAAGTTTCAGCGAGGCATAACACGCTTGTCCATGCTTAAAAGATTACCTTTATTCCCCCTCAATTCCTTGGTAAATAATCAAGGGCACCTGGTTATCGGCGGCTGCGATTTAACCGAACTGGCCGCCGAATTCGGCACCCCGCTTTATCTCTACGACGAAAACACTTTGCGCGCTAAATGCCGCGAATTCAGGATAGAATTCGAAAAACGTTATCCCTCCGTTCAAATAATTTACGCCGGCAAAGCATACTCCAACGTTGTTCTGCTGCGACTGGTACAGGAAGAAGGCCTGGGGCTGGATGTTGTTTCCGAAGGCGAACTGGGCATCGCGGAAAAAGCGAAATTCCCCATGGAAAAAGTCTATTTTCACGGCAATAATAAATCGGCGCGTGAACTGGAAATGGCGCTGCGGATGCCTGTCGGGCACATCGTAGTGGACAATTTCCACGAGCTCGAACTGCTGGATAAACTGACGCTGGAACTTGGCGTCAAACAGAAGGTCCTCCTGCGCATGACACCCGGCGTCGACCCGCACACCCACCGCTATACTTCGACCGGATCGCTGGACAGCAAGTTCGGCTTTCCCCTGCCGATGAAAGAGGAAGTTGTTACCCGCGCCCTGGAAATCAAAGGGCTGAATGTTACCGGTCTGCATTTCCACATCGGTTCGCTGATTTTCGAACCGGAACCTTATATTGAATCGGTTAAATCGGTATTGAAGTTTGCGGCCGAAATGCGCAAGAAATACGGCCTTGAATTGAAAGAACTGGATACCGGCGGCGGCTTCGCGGTGCAATACACGCTCGACCAACCGGCCCCGGCAATCGCCGTATTTGCCGAACAAATCACTTCGACGATTAAAAATGAATGCTTGAAACTAGGTTTGAAACTGCCGAAGCTCATCGTCGAACCCGGCCGGGAAATCGTGGCCCAGTCAGGCGTAGCTGTTTATACCGTCGGCACCATCAAAGAAATACCGGAGGTGCGCACCTATGTCGCGGTGGACGGAGGCATGGGCGATAACATCTGTCCGGCGATGTACGGCGAAAAAATGGAAGCTGTCTTGGCCAACAGAATGAGGGCAAGGCAGGCCGGCAAAGTGACCGTCTGCGGCAAATTCTGCGAGTCCGGCGATATTTTAATCCGCGACATCGAAATGCCAAAAACAATCCCCGGCGATATCTTGGCTATCGCAGTTTCCGGCGCCTACAGCATCCCCGAATCGATGAATTACAACGCTTTCTTTAAACCGCCGGTATTGCTGCTGAACCAGGGCAAGGTAAAACTCATCCGGCGGCGGGAGACACTGGCTGATATTATCAAGTGCGATATCGACGCATAAAAATACTAAACTCTAATCTCTAAATCCCAAACAAATTCGAATATTTAAAAATAAAATATTGATACCAATTTAGCACGTTAACAATAAATGGTAAGCTATAGATAGGAAGAGAAAATAGAAAGTCAGTCCTCTTTGAGTCTCAACGAAATACTTGAGGCCTTAAGCCGAAATGTACGCCCCGTGGCACAGTCCCGAGCTTATTGAGGGATGGTTAATGGATAATAATTTGGAATTTAGCATCTAAACATTATTTGGTATTTGTAATTTGGAACTTGGATTTTTAACCTTATGTGGTCTGTAGTCGGAGAAAATAAAGCAGTCACTTTCCTGCAGAAAAGCCTGGAGAAAGACAGCCTGGCACACGCCTATCTGCTGGTCGGTTTGCCGCATGTCGGAAAAATGACAGTGGCGGTAAATCTCGCTATGGCGATTAACTGCGAATCGGCCGAACGCCCCTGCGGGAAATGCGCATCCTGTTTGCGGATTGCCGCCGGTAAACACGCCGATGTCCAGGTCATCGAATTGTCTCAAATTGTGGATTCCGAGGGCGAGAGTAAAACGAAAATCAGCGTGGAACAGGTCGACCAGATATTACACTCGGTTAATCTGGCTCCCTATGAAGGGAAATACAAAACATTCATCGTCGACGGTGTAGAATTTATGTCCATCGGGGCGGCCAACCGTCTGCTGAAAACTATCGAAGAACCGGTAGAGAATGTCATCTTCATTTTGCTCTCCTCGAATCAGGGCCTGGTGCCGGTAACTATCGTTTCGCGCTGCCAGCGGGTCGAACTGCTGCCGGTGGCCGCCGAAATAATCGAGAAAGGTCTTATTGACCTCCATCACGTCGAACCGGAAAAAGCCAAACTGCTTTCGCGGATTGCCAACGGCTGTTTCGGATGGGCCGTCTCCGCGATTCAGGACGATATTTTGATTCAGCAGCGAAAGGAATGGCTCGACGCCTGGCGCGAAATGTTTGACGCCGATTATGACCGCCGGTTTACTTTTGCCGCCAAAATGGTGGAAAAATACACGCAAAACCGCGGCATCGTGCAGCAAAAACTTGACCTCCTGCTCTGCTGGTGGCATGATTTGCTGTTAGTGAAGGCTCATTGCGGGAAAGACATTAAAAACATCGATTATCAGAATGAATTAAATAAAATGGCCTCCGGTTACAGCCTGGGACAAATCAGGGCATTTATTGATAGAATACAATCAGCCAAAGAACAGCTGCGGTTAAATACCAATCATCAGCTGGTCATGGAAGTATTGATGCTGAATATCCCGGAAAGCAAAAACGTAGAAAATCTGGTCGCATAACGAGGTGCGTTGATGGATGAACAAAATATTGGCAATACCGAAGGAACGAATAAGCCGGTAGACAATACCGTCCCCGCTCCCGCGCCGGAGATAATTCCCGCGGCGCCGGCGGCTGCAGTCAGCGCCCCTCCGGCACCCGCGAAAACTGTCGGGGTCCGTTTCAAAAGGGCCGGCCGAATCTATTATTTCGACCCGACAGTGTTGGAACTGGAAGTCAATGACTGGGTCATTGTGGAAACCACCCGCGGCCTGGAAGTCGCCCGCGTTGTGATTTCTCCCAAACAGGTTTTGGCCAGCGAAGTCGAACAACCTTTAAAGCCGGTCATCCGGAAAGCTGAGCAAAAAGAAATCGAACACAACGAAGGCATTGAAGCCAAGGAAAAAGAAGCCCTGGTTGAATGCGCCAAAATAATCAACCGCATCGGCCTGCCGATGAAACTGCTTTCCGCCGAATTCAGTCTCGACGGCGGACATATCACCTTTTTCTTC
>Ga0182027_10015261_pt1 | contig 10578 bp, 8 predicted proteins | sample 712E1DmetaG_FD_121300 | JGI IMG/M metagenome (GOLD analysis project Ga0182027, IMG submission 121300) | Permafrost microbial communities from Stordalen Mire, Sweden - 712E1D metaG (Illumina Assembly) | ecosystem: Environmental > Terrestrial > Soil > Wetlands > Permafrost | place: Sweden... | reverse complement strand
TTCTTGGGATGAATGCGACCTAGGAAAAGCACATATTTGTTAACAGTTGCTTTCAGAATCCTCTCGCTTGGTGAATTGGTCAACATCTCTTCCATTATATCCACTCCAAACGGTGGCAAAACGGCGCTCAGACATTCTAATGGGAAAACTAAACTGGCTAGCTCACACTCTCTTTTTGTTGCAAAAAGTGCCGCTTCGGCGCTATAAAAAATCTTTTTCTCAACCAAATGCCAATAAACGTGCTTTTTCAGAGATTTCCACAACCCTTGACCGCTCACTGCCCACGGCTCTAACATGCCGTGTGGGAAGCAAGCGTACGGGACACCGCATCGAATGCACTCCTGAGCTGCCGCCAAACTCGGATAGGACCACATACCGTGTATGACAACGCCATCAAATCTCTTGACATTTTTCCCCAACCAACTTCGAAGCCGCGGGCAATACGAGTATGACCGCGGCCACTGACCGCTACAAGAATGAATCAGTGATGCCTGAAGTAAATTATCTGAAACGCTAAATTCTCCGACGCCGACAACCTCGCTCGTCAACCCATGGGCCTGACCAAAGAATGAAAGGCTCAGCACGGCGCGAAGCGGACCGCCAGATCTCTGATCGAGCGAGGGAAGTATGTGCAATACTCTCACACGAGAAGCCTTTGGTAAGTATCCACTATACCCTGCATGCTCCTCTCGATTGTAAATTTCGAAGCTTGGCGTAAACCAAGACTTCGAAGATTAAGGTGGAGTGTTCCATCTCTCAAGATCTCAATAAGATACTGGGCCATCGTTTCAACCTCCAGCGGGCTATCGACCGTCAGCGCAGCCGCACCGACTACTTCTCTCAAGGACGCACAGGTTGTACTGACGACCGGACAGCCGCACTGCATTGCTTCCAATGGCGGAAGGCCGAAGCCTTCATATGTAGACGTAACAAGCAACGCGTCAGCACCATTATAAAAAGAAACCAACTCTTCCACTGGTAACAGACCCCAATAGTGTACAGATTTCTTGAGACCATTTTCCTTGATAAACGCTGCCTCCGTTGCCGAGGCTCTCCCCCCAACAATATGCAGTTGGACACCCTTTAAGCGTTTTTTCAATAAACAGAATACCCTAAGACAACCTATGCGATTCTTGTACTCAGCGTTGCTCCCTACGCATGCAATTACGTATTCACAATTGCCAAACAGTTTTGCGCGCGCCTCCGACATTCCAGTGGCAGAGTAAGGTCTAAATCTTACGTCAGCGCAGTTTGGCGTTATCGCTATCTTCCGAAACTGCAAGTCGAGATACTTCATAAGTGTGGACGCGGTAAACTCTGAGATTGCAAACACGTAGTCGGCCTTTTTAATCTCCGCCACACACTGCTGCACGACCAACGTCCGCCTCCACGAGAGCGGTGTAAATGGAAGCTTACCAAGATAAGTCAAGTAATTGATTAAATCATGTACTGTGACAAACCGCCTTCCCTTCGGCAGCACATGCCCGTACCATGCCAACCCCTGATCTACTATATGATACGCGTCGGCCTCTATTCTGCTTAGCCGTAAGGGCCATCCGATATAGTTTCTAGTCCAAACTTGTGCACGCGGGCCACTCTTCAGTCCTTCAATATCCATCACCTTTGGGCACAACGCATCAACTCGAACATTTTTTACCGATTGCGCAAGCTCCACAGCGCAAACGCGAAAATAACTGTATGTACTATAACTACCATTGCCGGGATCGGGGCCAAGCAGGACAACTCGCTTTGTCAAAACTCAACCTTCTCAATGACTATTTCAATCTAGAGGCTTCCTTTTAGCGCCACACTTTGTCACCACACCAACATACGCTTCGCACAGAATTCCGCATACAAATATCAATTTCGAACGCGCAGCACCTTCAACCAAATCCATCCGACAAGCCGCACGCTAAATATTACGTCGACAACGCAGAGCGCTCCTCTACTAAGCGCACTGGACATCACTTGTAACAAGCGCACCCAATCGTCGTCGATAGTCTCTCCAACTTAACGACATAGCCCTCCTATGGGCCTCTATCCCCATTTCCGCCAACTCTCTCCTTTCATCCAGAACGTGCCATAGAACCCTTGCGATGTCCTCGCTACACCCGGCTCTCACCAAGAACCCTTCCCGCTTGTCTTCTATTATATCCGGCGCGCCCGTACGCTCGCTAGCCAATATCGGTATCCCACACCCCATCGCCTCCAGCAACACCAGGCCAAATCCTTCGAAAAGTGACGGAAACACCAAAAGGTCACTTTGCCCCATGAGCTCCAAGGCCTGAGACCGGCTGATTTGCCCAAGTTCCCTGAATTCTATGCGGTATCGCCCGAGCAACCACTCTCGGTACCCTGGCACCCACCTGCCTGCGAGCGTCAACATAAAACACCCGGGTACAAGATTCTCAAGCGCCTGAAAAAGATAGTGCAGTCCTTTTCTCGGTTCAAGTCGCCCTATAAATACCAGTTTCAATGGTCCGCGGAAATCGCTGGCAGACCAAGTTCTAGGGATACTACTGCAATCACAACCGTATGGCAAAACTGAAATCCTTCCCGGCACATCTACGTACTTTCTCAATGTGCTGCAACAATAAGTGCTGGCGCAAATAATATGATCAGCAGAAAGGACTTCAAGTCTCTTCCTAACTAGCTTCTCTTGAGGCTCATGAAGACTGATGAAGCAGCTGCACAATGCTTTCTCCCTTTTCACTTCCTCATCTGCCACCGCCCTTGCTTCCTCGTAATATCCAATGGGCAACTCATAAAACTTTTGTGCTCCACAAGTCGCAGCGCTCTGAAATGTCTCAAAGGCCGAATCCTCATAACAATACACAGCATTGACCTCATGATCGATGCATTTTGCGACCGCAAGATCCAGACCGCGCGCGACCCAATCAACACAACTTTGTCGCCGGCCGCTCAAGGCTGCAATGGGAGACTTGTTTAGAACTAACCTAAAGACCTCTCTACACGGATGGAGCTCGATTGAAGCGCCTCCAAGCGCTGGAAAGCTCCTATAGCTGGTGCCTAAGGGAGCAAACAGGCACGTGTGAAACTGCGACAATATTGATCTTTCATAAAATGCTAAAGTCGCATGGTAAACATTTGGATTCCCGAACGGATGACTAAGGACAATTTTCATATACACTTCGCCGAATCACATCGATCATTTTTTTAAATCCTTGCCTAATTTCAACTATATAAAGAGTGCACCGTAACACTAGTGTTGTGGTGATTAAATTAAGGTACACGCCTAACTACAAGAGCATTCAAGTTATAAATCTAGCATGCTGTTAGCAAATATTTAACCGCCGATGTCGTTTGACCGAGACCATATTAACAGAATGAAACCAGATTCCTATTTGAAGCCAAGTAAACGCAGCCGCATTGTGGTCATGCCACACGCCAGCGACTAAACCCACGACTGAAACCAAACCAAACGACACAGCCAACGACCGCACCGCTGAAGATTGATCCATAAATCCCAAAGTTAATTGCCAACCCAAAACACTTGGAGCCAAATAGAACGCTAGTAATCCAAGCAACCCACTTTCATAAATCGCTATACTAGCACTGTCGTCATAAACATTCGCTCCTACTACTTTGTTTGACCTTGATGTCTCGAAAACCGCGTAGCCATTCCCCTGTCCCAACCCTACCCCAATGGGGTTCCTAGTTAACATTTCCCAGTAATTGCCACGCAAGCCTTCATTAGTAAATCTGCGCAATGTTTCTTGAGGATCTACTGTCCATCTTTTCACGTATTCCTCTGTCATCTGTTTATCGAGTGAAAACCATAGGATAGCAGTCACGGTAATAAAAAATATACCTAAATATAAAACCGTATTTCTGTTTGTTAGGTTTAAAGCCAAGCCGCTCAATATGACAAGAGTAATAAGAACAATTGGTGCTCGAGAGCCGGACTCAACGGCGCATCCGATTGCCGCCGAGCATCCACTGATTAGCAGTAATTTTTGTTTTAGACTTACGGAAGTTAGAAAAAAACATAAGCACAGAACAAAGCTGAACACCGCAAACTCGGACATACCGGAGATGTATGAAAATGTCCCCGTTGCTCGAACTCCCTGGACTCCACCGAAAGTTGCCACAGGAGATTGCAAACCGGCAGCCGTCCAGGCATATTGGTTGAGCCAGGAGGATGTAGGGCTGAAAAACTGTTCACCTCCGAGTAGAAACATACCTATGGTTGTCGGAGCAGTAAGAAGAGACAGGCGTTTCCACGTTTCACTGCTCGTATTGGTAACCATGCTTGCAGCAATTAGTGGCCATAGCACTGCATTTTTATAGGTGATGATGGCCGACTGCCAAGAATTGCCTAGGCCTAAAAGTAGGCTAAAAAACAAAAGACCGGCTGTAATATAGCCTAATAATTTCAAAATGTTTTGATATTTACTGCCGGTGGTATTTTGATGAAAAGCGATGTAGCAAACTCCAAGCGCGTCTTTTGCCAGAAATGCAACAGGGTGAAGTGGTGCCGGCATAACCCATTTCCGCAGAGCGCCTTCATAGACAATTGCCGCAAATATACATGTTATCCATATACTTTCTTTCGTCTGTTTTGACGCTTTTGTGATTAGCATCTTAGCGTTGTTATTTGGAAATATATTTACTTGACTATTGTTGCACTATAAGTCCAGAGCTTTCGTATGTTCATTGCTGGAGTATATTAATTAACTATTATTATACTAAAACAAATTCACTTGCACGCCGTTATGGTTTAGGTGATTATTTTGCTTCTCTTATAATTGTTGATTTTCAAAATGATAGCACTCTTTAATGGAGGACGTAAGATGTGAGTGATTTAGTCAAAATAAGTGAAGCACTCAGCACTCTTTTAACATGGCATGCCGTCCTTCCATCCTTTCAAATGGGCTCTTAGTGTCCCTACCATAATGTGGAATTCTCGACCTGGATTCCCATAACGCCAAACAGCGAGTGGGTACTTGATTGGTCCTGGAAATGGGACTGAACTGATGGTGACAAGGTAGAACAGTCGCACCGCGCGAAGAGGCCCGCTTGTGTATTTTGATACAATGTAGGCGTGATTGTAGGCGGCATTGAAGAACTTTTGTGTCAGATTCCCTTGACGGCTGCCATCATATACTCTATTTTGGGACGCGGGATAATGAAGAACAGGATTGGCGAAATCAAACAGGATATTAAATCCTCGCCGTCGCATTTGTTGGCAGGCTTCCAATTCAAATAGCTGCCAGTAGTCTCGCATATTCTCATCAAATGTCGCGAATGCGCATCGCCTGAAGCTCATGTTGTTGCCTGCCAGCCCGTCCACTTGCACTGTTTGGTCGTTGCAACCTTCGATAGCGCTGTCATTCAGATTGCCAATGAATTTGCCGTACCATGTCAGTTTGCCAACTCTCCGCACTCGCTGCACTGGGAAGCGCTCTCCACCTGGAGTATGGTTCAGTGCAGGTCCTCCCACAGCACCTGTGGTCTCGGCGTCGTAGTGTCGCAAGTGCTTTGACAGCCAGTTGTTTGGCGCGACTGCGTCATCGTCAATCAATGCCACGATATCGCCCTTGGCGCTTTTGAGGCCCACATTCTCGGCCGGCACTATTCCTGGTGTCGGGCAGTGTATCCGCTTTAGGCGACCTTCAAAAGTTGGCGAGAACTGTTCGCATAGATCACGTGTTGCCTGATCATCATGCTGCCAGACCACGACCACTTCATCTGGCGGCACTATTTGACTAGCAATACTCTCGAGACACCTGGCCAGCTGCTGCTGTCTTTTATAGCTTACTATTATGACTGAGGAACTTAACATTTTTTATAATGGCATCGGATACTTTTGCGGCCGTATGGAGAATCTGCGGATGTTGGCAGAATTACTAGACATCGTCGCGACAGAAGTGTTTTCCGAACAACTAGTCTTGACTAACGTTGAAAGAGTGATTTTATTTAGCCTACCTAAAGTGGAGTTTTTTGCGTTACTTTGTTGAAAGCGCAGATGTAGCGCTCAACCATCTGCTCCTGCCGAAAAAGCTGCGATGCTCTTTCCCCCGCACATTCCCCAAACATTTTAATAATGGCAGGATCATCGAGTATCTGCCGCATTCGATCCGCTAGGCCGACGATATCCCCAGGTTGAAACTTCAAGCCGGCGTCACCGACCACCTCACTCAGCCCTCCAATGTCGGCGGCAATTACCATCCGGCCTCTTATCATCTGCTCCATGGCAGCTAAGCCGGCGGTTTCCTCCCAAATGGAGGGCATGACCACGACACTTACGTCTTCCAGTTCCTGCCGCAGGCGCTCACCATCGAGGAAGCCAGTGACGACCAGTCTATCGTCCAAATCGAGCCGCCGAGCAAGTCGTTCGAACTCGAGCCGGTCCGGCCCGTCGCCAACAATGCGCAACTCGAACTTCCTTCCCTCTGTTTTCAGAATGGACGCCGCTTTGAGCAGGATTGGCAGTCCCTTTACGCCGGTTATGCGGCCAACGCAGGCGAAGATGATCGGCCTTGAGCTTCCGGGCGCCGGCAGGGGACCTGCGACATCATCGTTCGCTGGCAGTCCGTAATAGATCACGCGGCTTCTTGGCAGGCGCACTCTACGCGACACGTGTTCGGTGATACAAATGTTTGCGGCGGCACAGCGACACATACAACGCCGAACCGGGGTACCTGCCAGGCTTGCGACACTTAGTAGTGGGCCCATCGTTTTCCAGTTACAGCGCAGGCACAAGCCGATGTCCCCCCGCAGGTATCTTTGGGGGCATACCGACTGCTCGGGCTCGAACAGGAGCAAACCGTTGGGGCAGCAGGCCTGGTAGCCATGGTGCTCGATGACGACGGGCCTTCGGGCTAGTAGTGACAACGCGAGCGGAACCAAAACAGGCCCGGCCAGCATGACCACGTCCGATTGACGGATTAGCCTCCACAATGCCGGCACACTTGGCGCTCTCACGATCCGCAAGTCAGCGGCGGGCATTGGTGATAGAGTCGATGGTCCCTTCGCCGCGGTCACGACCGTCACTTCATAGCCCTTCTTCCTCGCCAATCCCTGTGCCAAAAGCCGTGCGTAGGTTTCCACTCCGCCGACCAACGGCCAGAAGGGCTTGCTGTACAGAAGAACCCTCATCGCAAGACCTTCTCCGATCGGTTCTGCATATTCAAAATGCCACCCTGATCTTTACGCGGTTGAATGCCATGAATTCCTGAAACCAGAAAAACTCCTAACTATTTAATATTATACAGCGCTATATCTTGCTATATCTGACAGTCAACTGAGCACTCCATCCAATTGACCAATAGTGAAAATGGCGCCTCCTCACGGCGCAGATGCAAGCATACTCATTTCTTGGAGACTTATCGACTTGAACTCAGCGGTAATCATCAGAACTACATTGAATAACCGTCATTTTGAGTTGTTAGTTAAAGCTGCTAACAAAAGAGTGACTGTATCATTTCACTGCAATGTTAAACATAACTTGTTTTTCTGTTTGCGGCACAATGATTGGCATCTTAGAGAGTAATTAAGGATCGCAGAAAAACCCATCTTTGTCTTGCGTGCCGCCATTCCTCGATAGCCTTTGCCGCATCTGATCCTAGAAAAGAAAGCTCGGGGTATTCATCGACATCCCTTGCTGTGGCCTCATAAGTATGAATTGTATGAGTGCTCATAAACGCTTTACAAATTGACTCATAAACGGAAGTTTGTCGTATTTCATGAATCTCTATGAGAACATCCGAGCGCCGCAGATCCAAGGCCGCTTCGTGGTCGAACAACTCCATTTCATACCCTTCGCAGTCGCTCACTACGAAGCACCTCTTGCCGCGAGTGAGCCGTCGCAATGTCCGCCCGTCACAGTAATTGCCTATTTTCACGAGCGAGCCGACTCCGTTTAATTCCGATGTTTCCCTGCAGCGCCGGCGCGCCTCGGGATCGACATCAAAAGCGAACACAGGCAAATTGAGGAGCACGGCCAACCCCACAGCGTAATATCCCTCCGCACACCCGATGTCGACCACCATCTCGTAGTCCTTCTTCTGGTTCAAATCCTTGAAGACCGGATGAAGTTCCTTCTCATAACTGCCAACGAGTCTTTGTGCGCAGGGTATATTTAGTAAGATTTCAGTTGAGAATCGTAGGCCCGAAAATGGCCCCCTTAGGACGGTCGTGCCACAATGTTCTACCACACGACTGGAGATTTCTAGAAAGCCATTATCTCGCAAAATTTTCAGGCTATACTTTCGGGCTCGCGTACTTTTTAACTGTGCGAACGTGCGCGCCGGGAGCACACCCTTTAGGATCTGCCCGATAGACTTCCTGGCTCCCTCAGCCCATCTCTGCATTAAGATAAAAGGCAGCGCGCGGTGCCGCATCCACTTTCTTTGGCAAACACCCCAACAAGTAGTCCCAATTCTACCCAAGGCTCTCGGCGCAGTAGCAATCCATGGGTGTCAGCGCTCATAACTCCACAGCGCCGATTTAAGCAAGACCCATCGTTTCCGGAGCATTTGCCGTGGATTGTCGAGGCACCAACTCGCAACGATCAGCAGGAAAAGCTCGCACAAGTGCCGGCATAGCAGCAGTATCCTAACCGGCAACAGGGACATTTTTCTATGTTTGCTGAGCAGGCGCAATCTGGCGCGATGGAAGTTGACAACCCTGTCGGCGGACCACTCGGACGCCACGCCCTGGTTATCATGGACGACCTCGGAAGTCTCGATGACTGCCATTCGCCAGCCCTGGCGCCAGGCCCTCCAACTCCAATCGACGTCCGTGTCGCAGAATGGGAAACTCCGCGCATCCGGCCCGCCAATCTGCTCCCATGCTTTTCGCCGGATCAACAGCGGACTCGTATAAACTATGTCGCACGGCGCCCAACGGACGTCGCCGGTCGCTCGCCATTGTCTGATTCGGAGAGCATCCAGCCGCAGGAGATTCGTGAGCTGCTGGCCGAGTATGAATTGCGTGACCGTCGGAAACGGGCAGCCGAATCCGGCGTCTCCTCCGCCGCGTTTCTTCACGGTGAAGCCGGCTGCGGCCAGGTCCGAAACGCTCTCCAACAGACCCGCCGCCGCGAGAACAGGAGAGGCGCTTCCGATCCAATTGTCTGTTTCATACAAGAAAAGCCACTCGAGATGCGGGAACTTTTCGAGCGCATAGTAGGCCGCAGCGTTGACCCCGGCGCTCAAGGATCCGTCGGCCCCTTCCTCCCTCAGAATCACTTGGACCGGCGTTGGCGGTCTTTCCTCCTGATAGTTGGCAAGCCACTCCAGACTGCCATCCGTTGAGCCCGCGTCGAACACAACGATCGCCGCTCCGAAAGGGCACTCCGCCAACGCGCCGACAAGCGAAGGCAACGCCTCGCGGAGCAGTTCCCGGCGGTTGAACGAGTTTAGAATCGCCACCAATCGGACCGGACCTCCGTCTTTCATCCCGCCGCCTCACTCACCGGGCGTGCCTTTAAGCCAGATCTAGGCCCTTCGTTTTTCGCGATTTCGATTTCAATCAATATGGATACCGCTGCTGCCCCGCCGGATCGCCCTTAGGCTAAGGCAGGGACTCGTTTTCGGCCTCGTTCCCGGCGCCCACCTGAATGCGCGCTGCGTGGGATGGATTTGCCGTCGCCTGGCACGCTCCCTATGTTCGTGTGGGCAGCCGTAGTACCGGCGGCTGTTAACCGAGTCGCGATCCTGCTGTACAGTGATAGCCGCCGCGTGGACGAATTCCAAGCCTGGAGCCATTTTCGGGCAGGCTTCGCCCCTCTCAGTCACAGAGACCGTATACGGGAATCTTACCTTGTCGGAATCTCCGATGCCATCGCCGGAAGACCGGCGCACAATCGGGCAGGTTGCTCAACGGTGCACGGAGCAGGCACTCAGCTTCGCGCCCGAACGCTTCCGGCCCGCCCTGAACCCTCGACGCCGGACAGCCGATCGACTTGACTCCGTATGCTCCGCCGCACGACTTGGATTCCGCACACCGGGCCCGGAGCCAGCAGTGAAAGTATGCCCGCGGGCAGGTCGATTGTCAAGCGCGGATGCATCTAGAGCGATGCGCCTGCCCATCGCGAAGCCTCTCTAGAAGTGCACGATTCACGCCCGTGCTGCGCAGTCCGGCCCTCTCCGCCGCCTGACCGTCGGTCTCGCGCCACGCCGGTAGCAGCGCATTCGTTGTTGCTGTTCCCGCCACCCGGGCGGACCCCGGCCGCCGCGGACGACCTCATCGCCGCAGTGAACGGTCACAGTTTTTTTGCCTCTGGTGTTATTGTTTTGCTTTGGCCCCTATGGAGGGAATGCCGATTCGAGCCGATAGTCAGTCCATGGAACCGAACCGGGATTGCGTCATCCTGATCGACGCGTTAGGACAATCGCTGCGATTGACCACAGGGCTGTGGATGGAGGTCCTGCGGACAGCCGAAGTCAACGGCTGGCAACCGGCGCGCACCGCGCCGCCGCCGCGCGACTGGAGTTTGTCCGAGCCTGTCAAGGAAGCTCAGCCGTGGGACGGCGATTACTTGGAGCCGCGCGGGCAGCTCGTGACGCGCGCTGACGCCGTGAGTTTGGGGACGGCCCTTCAAAGCGCAGT
>Ga0182027_10015260_pt1 | contig 10578 bp, 6 predicted proteins | sample 712E1DmetaG_FD_121300 | JGI IMG/M metagenome (GOLD analysis project Ga0182027, IMG submission 121300) | Permafrost microbial communities from Stordalen Mire, Sweden - 712E1D metaG (Illumina Assembly) | ecosystem: Environmental > Terrestrial > Soil > Wetlands > Permafrost | place: Sweden... | reverse complement strand
GAATCTGCGCGAAGGCACGCAGGGCGTTCCGCGTTCGACTTATTCCTTCCGGCATACCTACGCCACGCTCAGATTGCAGGAGGGCGTGGACGTGTATTTCCTCGCCGAGCAGATGGGAACTTCCGTCCTCATGATTGAAAGCCACTATGGACATGTGAACACCATCAAGCACGCCGATCGCGTGTTACAAGGCATGGCGGGATGGGAACTGCCGCAACCGGAACCGGACGATGCCAAGGCCAAGGCGTCGAAAGCGGCAGCGACCCACGATAAATCCAAAAGAGGTCAGCGCAACAAGCCGCGCTGACCGTGAACCTCCCGAAGCCGTCTTTTGCCGGAGCCGCTGGCGGAGGCTGGCGCAGAGAGGTAATCGTCCCAATGTCCGGCCCGGACGCTCCTCACTGAGATTGTTCTGATTTACCGCTGCCCCGCTGGGGCGCTCTTAGCGGCAAATCTCTCTGCACGTGCCGCCGCTGGCGGCTGTTTTCGTGCGTGCTCATCCTGGCATGTTCTCCGCAGTGCCGGACTAGAGCCGCTTCGGCCCGCGCTTACCTGAAGGCGCTAGGCTTTGCCGTTGGCGGTGGCCAAACTGCGTTTGCGGGGGACGAGAACTTCCTACGTTGTTTCTGTTTCAATTGCGTCTCCATCTTCATCGAACTCATCCATTCATTTCCGGAGGCGGGTACTCATCGTCCGAGGTCTCGGTGATTACGGGAGACTTGAATATTCCGTAATGCTCCTGAAGCTGAAGCTTTAGAAGCTCGTCTTCGGGTGTCCAGTGCGGCTTATCCATGAAGCAAAAATCGTAGCCCTTATTCGCCTTCGTGGTAGCGATGCCGACCACCCTTTGAACCGAAGGGTTCAACCCTCGGGATACAAAGCACATTTGGCTGAGCATCTTCTGATTTCGGATGGACGGATGGTCGACGTTATCCGTTATAAGGAAACAGTATGCTGTATCTAGAATGACCGTCTGACGCCGGAATAGCTCGCCGTCGGAGGCCATAAAGAGCGAATAAGCTTCATAGAAGCTGGCTGATAGAAGCCTACGGATGTAACGATCCGGTCGCGCCAACTCCCGCGCCACCCGCTCGTACCGGGAAGACCCTTCATGAACGCGGTCAATTATGGAATCCCACCCCCGGCTGATTGCATCCATCTTCTTCTTTTCGATGTATTGTGGCATCGTCGCGATCGTCGGCCATATGGTGTCATCGACCATGATGGTGTCGTAATTCGCTATCCAATTAAAGTTCCGACCCATCTCGATATACTTGCCGAGCAGATTCTCCTCTCCTCCCATTATTGCGATTCGCTTCCCCTTGTCGATGGACTCCTTCGCCCTGAGATATCGGCAAAAATCAGACATTGTATCGAGTTCGCTTAACACAATGTCGGCGAATTCGCGTGTAAAGGAGTGGATGCGACGACCTTTTATTTCCGGCATCATGGGCATCGGATGATCGCCGTCACCCATCAAGACCGAAATGAGGTGAACGTGCTTGATGAGACTCGCTTCGAAAGGCTCCGCTCCTCTTCGCGGATTGGAAAGCTGAATTGGAAGTTTCAGGTCAAAAAGAGAACGGCGTGCGCCGCCAAGCTGTCGCAGATTCTTTTGCACTTCTCCCGCGTCGTAGCCGCCGTCTTCGTTGGCTTTGATGTCTTTGATTTGCCAAATGATTGCCGTGTCATCAAAGACGACGAGCAAATCACAGAGTTCCTTGCCGTTAGGTTTCTTAGGATTGGGATAGCACCAGTCCGTGAAAAATGTGTTGTTGGCAAGCTCATGGATGACCGCTTCTGCGACCGCCCCCTTTTCGCTGAAATAGTGACGTGACTGCATCCGTTCCCCCAAAAGCCATTATCCTCCCGGCGCGCCCCCCGATAAACGGTGGATGCGGCAAGCTGCGAAACAGATCGAGATTTCGAAGTCGGGATCAATAAGAATCTGCGTTACCAATTCGTTTGGGCTGTCAGAACAGCTCTAAATTGTCAGCGAAACTACGGTCGCCCTGTAACTCAATCCAGGGACTTAGCTGTAAATTGCTTTGTCCAACTTCAACAGAGAGCATTCGGGAGGAAACTCCTCCCTATCTCCGGCCCTTCGGTCCTCCGCCACCCACCTCAGCGGGCCTGTTCCTGCCCGCAACGCCGGCCCTGATTTGCTGAAATACAAGAACAAAAGCCGCAGCCAAAGCCGCTAAGGGGAGCTCCGCCCCTCGCGCCCGCAAGGGTGTCCCCAGGCTTCCGCGCTGCGCTTGTGCAGCCCTCACTCCGTTCGCCCTTTCCACTCCGCTGCGCTCCGTTGCAAGGGTGGGAGATACCCCTCCCCTTGCAGTTGCTACCCCCCGCTCTTCGCCAGGAGGCGTTCGGCATGTATGTACATGCCGCTGCCCATTCAAAGGCAGAGGCCAAGTGCAACAGCCAACAGGAGGAACCACCTATGAATACCGCCATCGTCACCACAACCGCAGCCAACGTCACCCCGTTTATCCAGAACCTTAAACAGCAGCGGCAACAGCCGCAAACCTCGAAAGAGGTAATCGCAGCCAATGTCAAAGCCCTTATCGAGCAGTTGGAAGAAGGACATAGCGAAGGTCTAACCGCCTACCTCATGGCTATGGGCAGGTTCCACAATTACAGCTTTGGGAACATCTTGGAGATCGCAAGGCAGAAGCCGAGCGCGACCCGCGTTGCCGGAATGTATGCGTGGAACCAGCTTGGCCGCAGGGTCAACAAGGGAGAGAAGGGCATCCGCATTCTGGCTCCCATGACAGGTATTCGTCGCAAGAAGGACGACGAAGCCGCAAAGGATGTCCGTACTCAGAACCAGTCCGTTCTAGTCGGCTTCCGTTCCGTGTATGTCTTCGATGTCTCTCAGACCGAGGGCTTGGAGCTTCCAGAGCTTTCAAGCCGTGTCAGTGGCGACGTAGGAGAGCGGCGGGAGCGTCTGCTCGACTTCATCGCAGCCCAGGGCATCTTGCTTGAGTTCAAAGAGAGCATCGCCCCGGCGTTGGGTATCAGCTATGGAGGCAAGATCGTTTTGCTTCCCGGCCAGTCCACCGCAGAGGAGTTCTCAACGCTTGTGCATGAACTGGCGCACGAGATGTTGCACAAGGCCGAGCGGCGCACCGCCACCACCAAGGTTGTCCGTGAGACGGAAGCCGAGGCAATCGCCTTTGTTGTCGGCAGAACCATCGGCCTCGACACAGGCAGGGCATCGGCAGATTACATCCACCTGTACCACGGCAATGCGGCACTGCTCACCGAGAGCCTAGAGGTCATCCAGAAAACCTCAGCCGTCATCCTCTCCGCGTTGCAGCCGCCCATCAAGGACGATGCAGCGGAGTCTACGGAGTCGGAAGCGGTGGCGTAATGAAAACCATCCTTCAACTGCTCGAAAAGGCGGGAGGCTATCGGCGTGAACTGTATCTGCGCGTCGAGAACCCTCCCTATCAACCGCTTGTCATTGAAGCGATACCGGAACCCGGCCCCCTTGGTCTGCGATGCCTCTCTGTCGCGCACTACGGCGAACAGAACGGCGACCTCATGCGCGACCCGGAGATGTGTTTCGAGTTGAGCAATCCGCTCCGCTTGGGTTTCAGTCTCGTTCCGTACTACTGGCGCAATGATTACGTCGGCATCGAGCAATACTCCCGCTCGATACGCAGCGACAACTATGTGTTCGATTCCGGCCTGTACACCCAGCACGAGAGCTTCGCCGCTCAGTGGGACAGGAACTTACGCAGTCAGGGCTTTGTTGAAGCCTTTGATCGCAAACGCACCCAACGCTAACCCCTCTATGGGCGGACAGCCTCACGCTGTCCGCTCAAACGCCACCCGAACGCCCAACCGCACAAGGAGAGCAACCATGAACCCCAACACCGCAACCGAGTACCGTAACCTTCCCCTCAACGTTCTGTCCGAGTCCGCCACCAACCCGCGCCATATCTTCGAGGATGCAGCCTTGAAGGAACTGGCCGACAGCATCCGCACCCAGGGGATTCTCTCGCCCTTGCTTGTGCGGCCTTTGAACGAGCAGAGCTTCGAGATCGTCGCCGGAGCGAGGCGCTACCGCGCCGCGCAGATGGCCGAAGCCGCAACCGTTCCCGTCCGCATCGTCAACCTCACCGATGCCGAAGCGTTGGAGGCGCAGTTGATTGAAAACCTCCAGCGCCGCGACGTTCACCCGATGGAGGAGGCGCAGGGATTCCGCGCTCTTCTCAACTTGGAGGAGCCGAAATACTCCATCGAACAAATCTCCGCCCGCACGGGAAAAACGCCCGCGTTTGTCGCTGCTCGATTGAAATTGACCGAGCTTGCGCCCGTGGTGGTCGAAGCCTTCTACCGAGAGGAGATAGGAGTCGGCCATGCGCTCTTGCTGGCGAAGTTGCAGCCGGACAAGCAGGAGCAAGCCCTCGCCGCTTGCTTCAAAGAGGAATGGAGCGGCGGAGATCGGAAGGCAAAACGCCTCTTGCTCCCCGTCCGCAATCTCCAATTCTGGATTGAGCACAACATCCTGCTCATCCTCAAACAGGCACCGTTCAACAAGCGCGATGCTCAACTCATCCCCACAGCCGGAAGTTGCGTCGATTGCCCCAAACGCACCGGACACAACAAGCTGCTATTCGCCGATGTGAGCCAGGGTAATACCGACGCTTGCACCGATCCAACCTGCTACGCCGCGAAGTTGGAGGCGCATGTACAAAAGCAGATCGCCGCGAAGCCGGAGTTAGTGCAGATCAGCACTGCCTATGGGCAGCAGCCGGAGGGCAGCAAGATCGTTACCCGCAGCAAGTACGTCGAGATCAGGCCGGACAAGCCCGACACCCCGGAGAAGGCGAAGTGGCCGGAGTACAAGACGTGCAAACACACAACCGAGGCCATCGTCTCTGACGGCATCGACAAGGGCGAACTGCGGAAGGTTTGCACCGAAGCAGATTGCCCGATTCATCACCCCAAGAAGCAGTCCACCAAGGCCGATGCCAGTTTCAAAGCGGAGCAGGACAAGAGCCGGAGAGAACAAGCACTGGCGAACGCGACCGGAATGCGCGTCTTGCAAACCATCGCCGCCGCCGTTCCCGTTCGATTGATGAAGCGTGATCTTCTCTTTATCGCCGAACAGATGCTCCCGTTGCTCGACGACAAGCGGCTGGAGATGGTCGCCCGTAGCCGAGGCATCAGGCCGAAGGATGGCGAATCCGCTCCCAAGCTGCTATCCGCATTCGTGCGCAAGGCAGACGAGAGCGCACTCGGAAGGCTGATCGTCGAAACCGTCATCCTGCTTTCCGCCAGAACGCAATCGGACGGAGGTAAGATTCTCCGCGCCGCCGCCCAGGCCTACAAAGTGGACACCGACGCCGTCGCCCTCAAGGTGAAGCATGAATTCGCCGCCAAGGAAAAGGCAAGGTCAGAGAAGAAGGTAGAGCCGAAGCCAGCAGCCAAGAGTCCGCGTAAAGCGGCATAACCAGAAAGCGATGAGAGCGGGTCAGCCTTCGGGCAGGCCCGCTTTTTCGTGCGCCCGTCTTCCCACCCTGAAGGTCGCTCTCTGAAGCGCGAGAGCGTCATGTTCTGCCCACCCGACGGGCTTGCCTATCTCCTTGATCCAGCGGAACTCATCTCTTGATCGGCAAATGCTATGCCGTGCTACCGTTGCAGCATGTTCAATTCGATGAGCAAAACATACTGCGGCGGCTATTACAACCGATGAAAACAGCACAAGATCCAATCAGCGAATATCTAGCCGCACTCCGGAAGGATCCGGCGCAAGGGGATTCGGCGGAGCACACGCACCGGGCGGTGCGTCGGCTATCCTATGATGTGTATGACCGATGCGATGTGCCAGGAGATCGTCGCAGTCCGCCACAAGCTGTTGGTCGAGATGGCAAGCCATCACCTATGAATTTGATCAAGTCCAAAAGGCGCGTTGCAGACCACGGAGAGGTGTTCACGCCTCAGTGGCTGGTCGAAAACATGCTTGACCTGGTGAAGGGCGAGACCGAGCGCATCGACTCTCGTTTTCTGGAGCCTGCTTTCGGAAGTGGGAACTTCCTCGTCCCTGTCTTGCAGCGCAAGCTGGCCGCCGTCGAAGCCAAGTTCGGCAAGTCTGAATTTGAGCGGCGACATTATGCCCTGCTGGCCGTGATGTGCACCTACGGGATTGAGATCTTGGCAGATAATATCGCTGAATGCCGCGCGAAGATGCTTGAGGTTCTCGCTGACTACCTGAATGCGGATGAGTCCGATGATGTCTATCGGGCCGCTTTCTATGTCTTGTCGGAAAATCTCGTGCATGGCGACGCGTTGACGATGCGCATGCACGACGGCCGGCCGATCACCTTCGCTGAATGGGGCTATCTCGGCAAGGGCAAGTTCCAGCGACGCGACTTCCGCCTTGAGGTTCTTACGCAGATGTCGTCTTTCAGCCATGAAGGGTCACTCTTTGCCCATCTTGGTAAGCATGAGATCTTCACGCCGCTCAAGGCGTACCCGCCGATTACTGTTAGTGAGCTTGCTTGCTCGCCGTTGGGAGTTGGCTTAGCGGAGGCCATATGAACGATCAGGCAAGCTTTACACTTCGCGGGCGTAACCCAGACGTTCTGACCTGCATAGCTAATCTTTCCAACGACGAAGTATTCACACCGCCCGAGTTCGCTAACCGAATGCTCAACACGGTTGCCGAGACCTGGGCGGCAAACAATGGCGGTGCGGACCTCTGGGCGGACAGTTCGGTTAGGTTCCTTGACCCGTTCACGAAGTCAGGTGTGTTTCTGCGAGAGATCGCCAGCCGTCTCACGAATGGGCTTGCTGCTGAGATTCCCGATCTCCAGAAACGTGTCGATCATATTCTGACCAAACAGGTATTTGGCATCGGCACCTCGTATATCACTAGCCTGCTGGCTCGGCGAAGTGTTTATTGTTCGAAGCACGCCAATGGCCCGCACTCCATTGCCGAGGGCTTTTCCAGCGACGCGGGTAACATCTGGTTCGAGCGCATGAAGCATACATGGGTGCAAGGCAGGTGTAGATTCTGCGGGGCAAGCCAAAAGACGTTGGACCGTGGCGAAGGACTTGAGACCCATGCCTACGCATTCATTCACACCGATAATACGAAGACACGGTTAGGCGAGTTGTTTGGAGGCGATATGCAGTTCGATGTGATCATTGGAAATCCGCCGTATCAACTCGGCGACGGCGGCGGCGGGGGCGGAGCTTCGGCAACACCAATTTACAACAAGTTCGTCGAAGCGGCACTGTCACTCGAACCCCGCTACGTTGCGATGATCACGCCATCGCGGTGGTTCTCTGGCGGTAAAGGCCTCGAAGAGTTTAGAGACCGAATGCTTCGCGATTCCCACTTCGTGAAGCTCATTGACTTCCCACAGCTATACGACGTCTTTCCGGGCGTGAAAATCCGCGGTGGTGTTTCTTACTGGTTGTGGGGCCGCGACCATAATGGCGGCTGTGAAGTTGTGACCATGATCGGGAACGAGATCATCGGTAAGCCCGTGGTGCGGAAACTCGACGCTTATGACGTTCTCGTCCGTCGGAATGAAGCTGTGCGGATTCTCGACAAAGTTGCTGGGTACTGCATCAACGGTAAGTGCGAAACGAGCCTCGGTGGTCAGGTCTCAGCAAGAAAGCCGTTTGGACTTACGAATCAACGTGGTAAGGCTACACCGTCTGGGGTCAAAAATCCGGTGTTGATATATGGGAATCAACAGACGTCTTATCTGGAACGTTCGGCCATTACGAGCAATGATGGTTGGGTCGACAAATGGAAGGTCTTACTCGTCAAGGCTCATGGCACGAGTGGCCGTGATGACGTGACCATTCTTGGAGAGCCAGTGTTGGCAGGCCCGGGGTCAGCTTGTACCGAAACTTATCTTGTGATCGGTGTTTTCGATTCCGAAGCTTTGGCACGGAATCTCGCGGCGTATATGCGCACGCGATTCGTGAGGTTCCTTGTGTCGCTGCGAAAGATTACGCAGAACATCACGCGCGATTCTTATTCGTTCGTTCCATTGCTCCCGATGAATCGAATTTGGACCGACGAAGATTTGTATAAGCGTTACGGCATCACCTCAAGTCAAACGGCCTTTATCAAGTCTCTGATCTCCGACCGTCCAAGTAACGATTCAAGTGATTCTACCGGCGACGACGATGAGTAAGTCCATTGAGGAGATTCTCGCGCCGAAGCCACAAGCCCGACCGCGCGTATACGCCTACTCGATTGATGACAAGACGCACAGGGGTCTCCTTAAGATTGGACAGACAACGCGGAATGTTAAACAGCGCGTCGCTGAGCAACTCAAGACCGCCAACATCAAGAACTACAAGATCGAACTGGATGAAGCCGCCGAGCGCGATGACGGCACCATCTTTAGCGACCACGAGGTGCGCACGGCACTCCGCCGGAAGAAGCTCGAAAGCGCCGGCCTGGAATGGATGCGCTGCAATATCAAGGATGTGATGGCCGTGCTCGCTGAACTGCGCGCACGGCAACTATTTACCAGCACGCGTGACCAGACATTCCAGATGCGCCGTGAGCAGGCTGAGGCGGTGAAGCTAACGCACGCCTACTTTCTCTCGCGCTGGGAGGAAAACGAGCACGCGGTCCCGCGTTTCCTCTGGAACGCGAAGATGCGTTTCGGCAAGACGTTCACCGCCTACCAACTCGCGAAGAAGCTAGGCGCCAAGCGTGTACTGGTTCTGACCTTCAAACCCGCGGTGGAAGACGCATGGCAGACCGATCTAGAATCCCATGTCGATTTTGACGGCTGGCAATATCTCTCCCGCAATTCCAACAGCGATCCCAGCAAAATCGACGACGACAAGCCAGTCGTCTACTTCGGCTCGTTTCAGGACCTCCTCGGTCGCGACGCAGCGGGAAACATCAAGTCGAAGAACGAATGGTTGCACACGCTGAACTGGGATCTCGTGGTGTTCGACGAGTACCACTTCGGCGCTTGGCGGGAGACCGCGAAGGAACTGTTCGAGGGCGAAGATGAGGCGGTCGCGAAGAAAGAGACTAAGCTCGAATACGCCGCCGCGCTGGAAGATGTGAACGAAGATTTCGAGGTGCTTTCGGAGAAGGAAACCGAGTTTCTTCCCATCACAACCAGAGCCTATCTCTACCTCTCTGGAACACCGTTCAAAGCGCTGGCCACTGGCGAGTTCATCGAAGAGCAAATCTTCAACTGGACTTACACCGACGAACAGCGCGCGAAGGATGAGTTCGCGGCCAAGAATCCCGGCAAATGGAACCCTTACGGCGCGCTGCCACAAATGCGCCTGATGACTTACCAGATGCCGCACGATCTGCTTGCGATTGCGAGCGGTGGAGAGTTCGACGAATTTGACCTCAATGAGTTCTTTACGGCTACGGGCACAGGAAAGGGCGCACAGTTCAAGCACAAGAGCGACGTACAAAAGTGGCTGAACATCATCCGTGGACAGGACACCTCAAAGTTTGTCGAGAGCCTCAAGACGGGTACGCGGCCACCGTTCCCTTATTCGGATACGCGGCTGCTGCCATACCTACAACACTCGTTCTGGTTTCTGCCAAACGTGGCGGCATGTCGGGCGATGGCGAACCTGCTGGCCGAAAAGCATAACAACTTCTGGCGCGAATACAAGATCGTCGTCGCAGCCGGTGCAGCAGCGGGGATTGGCTTGGCGGCGCTGCCGCCGGTGCGCGATGCAATTGGAAGCGGCTTCGAGACCAAGACCATCACGCTGTCATGCGGCAAGCTCACTACTGGCGTGACTGTGCAGCAATGGTCTTCGATCCTGATGCTGCGCAATCTGAAGAGCCCTGAAAGCTACTTTCAGGCGGCCTTCCGCGTGCAGTCTCCGTGGTCTATCAAGAACCCGAATGGTGACAATCCGAACGAGGAAGAAATCCTCAAGCCTGCTTGCTTTGTATTCGACTTTGCCCCCACGCGAGCGCTTCGTCAGCTCTCCTTTTACGGCATCGGCCTCTCGCCCAATGAATCGAATCCAGAAAACGCCGTCAAAGACCTCGTGTCGTTCCTGCCGGTGCTGGCCTTCGACGGCGCGAACATGTTTCAGATCGATGCGGGCGGCATTCTCGACTGGGCGATGTCCGGCAGCACAGGTACGCTACTGGCGCGCAAATGGGAGAGCGCACTGCTGGTGAACGTGGACAACGACACGCTGCGCCGAATCCTGGATAACCCCGAGGCAATGGCCGCGGTCGAACGCATTGAGGGATGGCGTGCGCTGGGCGACCACATCATCGAGACCATCATCAACAAGAGCGAGAAGGTCAAGGATCTCAAGAACAAGGCGAAGGGTAAGGATCTGACCGAGAAACAGAAGACGCAGCTCACCGAGGAGGAGAAGGAATACAAGTCCAAGCGCAAGCTGGTGCAAGAAAAGCTGATCAAGTTCGCAACGCGCATCCCTGCGTTCATGTACCTAACCGATTTCCGCGAGAACACGCTGCAAGACGTGATCACGAAGTTGGAGCCGGACTTGTTTCTGGCCGTCACTGGTCTGACGGTGAAGGACTTCCATCTGCTCGTGCGCTTGAAGGTGTTCAATACCGAGCAG
>Ga0182027_10015259_pt1 | contig 10579 bp, 10 predicted proteins | sample 712E1DmetaG_FD_121300 | JGI IMG/M metagenome (GOLD analysis project Ga0182027, IMG submission 121300) | Permafrost microbial communities from Stordalen Mire, Sweden - 712E1D metaG (Illumina Assembly) | ecosystem: Environmental > Terrestrial > Soil > Wetlands > Permafrost | place: Sweden... | reverse complement strand
TACTGAGAAGTGGGTGAACGAAAACCGCGAAGAGTCCGGAAAGCTTACAGCTGCAGATATCGGGCTTACTGAGGCCGCTGTTCACTACTACAGCAGTACTGGGAGGATAAACACTACCCAGTTACAGTACTGGATAGACGCTCTGATAACAGATGGGCAGATCAAGAAAGGCGAGTACAAACCAGAAGATCTGTATACAGATGAGTTCAAAGACACCTGGTGAAAACGATTGATATGCCTCCTGATTGGAGGCAGTCATTTATTTTTAGCAAATAGAATTATTACAGAAATTACTGATAAGAAAAACGCAGTCCCCAGGCGTTTCCGCCAGCATCGCCGACAATGTTGAAGGAGTGCATAGGCATTTCCGGGAGCTTCGGGCGGAAGGAGAGAGCGGAGACGGGATTTAGGAACGGCTCGTCTAAAAAAATTTGGTACATCGATAATTTGTATGGGTTCGTGCGCTGATCAGCAGAACCCACTTTTTTTTCATGGCCCTCATTGCGCTCTATGCCTTCCTTTCAAAGATGATTTCTCCAATTGGTTCGAGCCTTGATCGTGCTAGTAGATACGGTTTTAAAAAAATTGAAAATTGATCAGATAGTCCTATATGTTTTGATACATTGCAGGTCCGACCATCTTTGCCTTTTCCAGCAGCCTTAATTTCAATGCTCTTTGATTTTCCTGAGCTACAGACGGCTCTGCTGGCGGAGCAACTCCTTTCTCTTGCCAGATCTCGCCAAATATCAAATCAAGAATATGAAGGACACTTGCCCCTTGCGCTGCCAGGTTTCCTCTACATGATGCACAGTAAGTGACAAGATCATGCTTTGACTCTATGACGGTGCGCATCGCTTTCTTGGCGCTGAGGTTTGAATCGACCGCGAATGCCATGCCACCCAGGCCACAGCAATGAGTCGAATCTCTTGAGTGTTCCAGCTCACAAACCTCGTGCCCTGCGGCTTGAATCAGCTTTCGAATGCTGCTTTGGATATCCGGTTCAAAGCGCGTGGAGCACGGATCGTGGATGGAGAATGTATGCCTTTCTGTCGTTATCATTTCCGGAAGCCCTATCTCTCCCAGAATCGGATAAAGGAAAGTAACGCTAAGGTTGGGCAGATGGCGCTTCAGTACGTAGTGGCAATAGGGGCAGGCTGTAATGATCTCGGGGCAACCCAGCCCTATCATGTTCGACTCGATTCCATCGATCACCTCCTGAAAACGCGACTCTTCCCCGATCAAGTATGCCGGAGCGCCGCAGCAGCCCAGGAGGATGCCGGTTCCAGGAAGCTTCTGCTGGAGATAGTCATATGTTTTCAGCACCAAATCAGGGGAGTATGCAGACAGAGCGCACCCAGGGAAGAAGACTCTCTTCGTTGTGCTCGCAGAGGAAGCAGGAAGTACCGCCTTGAAAGCATCAGATTCGTTCCAATCCAGAGCCTTCATCAATGGCTGATGTTGCTCCAGTGGGCCCCGGCCCTCTTGCACGAGCTGATGGCGTGCCTCAAAGCACATCTTGCCGATGTTCAATTCATTGGGGCATCTCGCTTCACATAAGCCGCAGATGTTACATGAATAGGGAATCTCAGGATTCGTCCTGTGCTTTCCAGCTCTGAAGCTCTCGGCCAGTTCCTTGGGACTGCTGCAATACTTCTGCAGAAAGTCGCACTCTTCGACGCAGAGCCCGCAGCCGGTGCAGCTTTCCAATATTTTGTCAAGTTCACTCATGATTAGTCCATTGAGCCTGAACGGCTCTCATTGATGCAACAGAATGTCTCGATATCCGCGAAATACAATTGATGCAAAGTTTCAAAAGAATGTGGAGATATATATGGCAATAGAAACTAGCAAATTTTGCCGGAATATACACAACATTAGACCTTGCGGTTCAATTCTTTGATATCTGGGCCGGCCTGGATACCAACCTGTTCAGAGAATACAGAGCTGCCATTATCAGTGCCATGCCAAGAATCTGCATCCAGGTAAGTGTATCTCCTAGAAGGACGTAGCCACAGAACACTGTGACCACTGGAATCAGGTTCAAGAAGGCCGAAGAGATGGTTGCTCCGAGTCTCTTTACTGCGTAGATGTAGAAAATGTACGCAAATCCCGAGCAGAATACACCGAGAAATATCAGGTTGGCAAGTACCGAGAAGGATAGTTCAGATACATTTGGCCAATTTTTTATCTCCGAAATTACAAATGGGATGAAAAGAAAGATGCTAACTATAGATTGATAGGTTATTATGGTCAGGCTTCTATACTTTTCGGAGAGATTTCTATTGAGGATGGTATAGACCACCCAACAAATGATTGCTACCATAACCAATAAATTACCGAAAAATCTGAAAGAAGAAAGATCCACTTTTCCGTTGATAGTAACTACCATGACTACTCCTACTATAGACAGTATCAAGGAAAAGATCATTTTCCAGGTGACTTTCAGCTTGAAAAATAAGGTTTCGCCAATCAATGTAAAAATGGGAAGGGCCGAGACGATCATTGAGGCATTGGAGGCGGTTGTGTACTGGAGTCCTGAATTTTCGAAAACGAAGTACATCACTATTCCAAAGAAGCTAGCTGCGACGATATTTCTCAGGTCCTCCCTCGCAATTCTGAATGGGGTTCTGGTATAAAGGACAAGCAAAATCAAAGTTGTTGCAGCGATGAGTTGCCTGAAGAATGCTATGGATATGGGCGGAATCTGCGATAAGACCACCTTGGTGCTGATAAATGAAAATCCCCAGAATAGCACGTCAAGGATTATAAATAGCACAGCCAGTTGAAAATCTCTATGTCCTGCTGTAGAATCTCTCAACTACGGCCCCGTCCATTCCATTCATATGATTCCTATGATCGTGTGATTTCCTTGGAAGAATTCGATTTATCAACAAAAATATTTGGTCAGGAGGCTTTAGTCGCAGCTTCGCCATTGCTTCATCATAGCATTTCAACGATCTTCTCTGCTACTTTTTTTGCATTTGCCTTTATTTCATCTTCAGGCATTTGATCAATCCCAAAGAGGCTTTTATCAAAATCATAGAGTTGGTCGGCAAGTACTATCTCGGGATTGAGCTTTTCGATAACGCCCTGCATCATGCGGGATGAACATTTTATAAAACATCCCTCGATTGCGATAATCTTCTTGGAGTTTCTCACCAGGTTTCTCTGTCCCGTGTCTTTAGTAAAAGCACCGCCCAAACAGATTCGCACCGTTTTTTCGGGAGCCAGTTTATGGCATATGATATTTGCGGCCTGCCTTGATATCTCGCCCCGGAGACACGCTCCTTCGCAGGACATAATGGCAATTGGCTTTTGTGCCTGCATTCTAGCGTAATCCTCACACATGGGACAGAAATTGCCTGTTTTTCTTATCTTCGCCACCTCGTATTCGTCGCATACAAGATCCTCACATTCCAATCCGCACGCTTTTTTCTCTGTCATTTTCGCCACATCCTTTTGTGAATACGCTTTCGGCTTGCCAAAGAAGTGATGCCTCAAATCTTGACGAGCTCATTTTGCTGACATCAATTATATTAAGTACAAATTCATTGATTTATTTATTCATATTTATGAGTTTTGCTCCAAGAGATCTTGAAGATACGCATGGTAAATTTAAGCAATTCAGGATAATATACAATAATTTCTAATCTCTTTTGACCCAATTAAATACTATTTAATCCCTATTTGCAAATAGAGTTAAATGCCTTGGAAATGCTTATATATGAATAAATGAATTAGTTAGTAAGAGGGTGCACAGAACCTCAGACGGAAAAAAGTTACAATAGCAGTTCTGTTATGTAAAGGGTTTTGGGCACAAGCCGAGATCATGAATTAATTAGCCTTTCATTCCACACCCCAATGGAGGATGAAATTGCCGACTGAAGATAAAACTTGCAAGTGCATTGACTCATGTTGTGAGGCTGAGAAAAGCCTGATGAGGCTGTTGGGAGATCAAGATAGAGCTCGAGAGCGATGTCTCCGAGTTTGTAATCTGATGAACAGGATAGATGAAAAAGAATCAAATCACGAAGTAAAGGTCTTCAAGGCAGTCGCAGATCCTACCAGGCTTAAGATTCTGAAGATCTTAGTTGGCGGGGAACTCTGCATCTGCGATATAATGATTGCTCTAAAAAAACCGCAACCTTCAATCTCGCGCAATCTGGCGATATTGGAAGACGCCGGACTGATAAAAGAAAGAAAGGACGGCAAATGGTGTCATTATAGGCTATCGGATGGAGCAGTCATGGAGATGGTTAATCTGGCGAACCTGATTAAATAGAAATAATTCTATGGTAATATTTTGGTAATATTGGGTATTAATGGAGGCAAGATAATGCTAAAGGTTAAACCACATCCGGATTATCCTCCGGAGGAAGGCAGATATCTGAGGGGAAATGACGCGTCCCCGGTAGCTGTTGCGATTATTTTGAATACCGATGCGGACAAGATTCCACCACACATCGAAAAACTCGTAAGGGCCGGGATAGAAAGCGGAGCTGCGCTTTCGGGAACGGTGCAAACGGAGAACATCGGATTTGAGAAGATAATCTGCAACATCGTTGCCAATACAAATATCCGTTACTTGGTTCTTGGAGGACCGGAATCTGAAGCGCATTTAACCGGAGATGCTCTGAAAGCCTTGATGGCAAATGGCGTTGATGAAAAAAAGCATATTATCGGAACCGATTCGCCGCATCCGTTTCTATACAATTTGTCGATGGAGTTCATTGAACGTTTTAGAGAACAAATAACGCTAATAGATCTTCAATTCAGTCAAGATCCTGAACATATCAGACAAGCAGTATGGTCATGTTATCAGGAGCGACCAGTAGAGTTCCGTGGCTATTCTTTGTACGACATGGGAGCATATCCAAAGCCGCCTCTCAGCGGCAAAATAACCTGGCGAGTTACTCAACCGTGGTCTGAGCCGGAGAATGATGAGGAACGAGAAACACTGAAGAAAGTGAAAGAGCAAATGGAGCTGTTGAAAGCGAAGATGAATAAGAAATAGCTAACGAATTAAGCACAAATACTTCAGAAATCTTGAAACCTAAATGATGAGGGATGAAGATGGAATCCAAAAATTACTTTGATGAAGTTGCACCCGAATGGGACAGACTTAGAGAGAGCTTCTTTTCAAAAGCAGTGAGAGATAAAGCCTTATCTGTCGCAATTGTGCATCCGGGCCAGATCGCGGCCGATATCGGATGCGGGACCGGTTTCATAACGGAAGGGCTGGTTCAAAGAGGCTTGGAGGTCATCGCAGTTGATGGTTCGCAAGCAATGCTCTCCGAGATGAAGCAAAAATTTGCAGGCCAGGATTCTATTGATTACAGACTGGGTGAGGCAGGTTCACTGCCCATTCAGGACGAAACAGTGGATTATGCCTTCGCCAACATGTATCTGCATCATGTTGAGCTTCCGCCGGAGGCGATCAAAGAGATGGCGAGGATCTTGAAGCCGGGAGGCATTCTTGTAATTACGGATCTTGATTGTCACAGTTTCGAATTTCTGAAGCGTGAGCATAATGATCGCTGGATGGGATTTCCCAGAGACGACATCAAAAAGTGGCTTAAAGAAGCAGGACTACGGGGAACAACAGTCGGATGTGTGGGTGAGAACTGCTGCGCTTCATCCTCCTGTGGATCAGAAAGCGCTAAGATCAGCATATTTGTGGCATCAGGCAAAAAGTAAACTATCTCATCTCAAAACCCTCATTGCCTTCCGACAATCCTTTTATTTTAAGAATTCCGCAACTCGCCATAATTGCCAATCCAGCGCATATTATTATTGCGCCGATAAGAAGCATCTCAAAGCTCAGCTCTATGCCGAGACCCAGCAACCCGGCCACGCCCGGCATGATGATCAAGGCAGATCCTGTCAGGAGAAGGAAGAGGCCTTTGACCAGCTTCTTTTCCCGGGGCGAACATGCAGGCTCACTCTTCGGTCCGACCATCTCCAGCAGATACATGCGCCTCTTATATTCCAAATAGTAAATGAAACCGATTAGGGGAAGACCCTCGATCAGCAATATATTTACAGTCCAGGCATCCATTCCATTATCTCCCTGCAGCTTACATTAAGGAACTCAAGCATTGGATCAATAAACATTCGCATAGAGGCAATCTTTGCGAATTTCCATGAAGATATAAATGAAAAGGTCGAACCCGGTTGCTGTGCAGAATTTGCGTTTCCAAACTACTACCGCCAGAGGGCATTTCAGATCCCTTCGAAAAAACAGGCCAAGGATCAAGATATCCGTGGTCTGGGAATTTATGAAGCCGATCGAATATTTGCTGCTGGTGGTATTGGTATCGCTCTGCACGGCAGCCACCGTTGCGGCTGATGTCGCTATCGCTGATGATGCATCAATCGCAGATCATGCTGGCGCAAAAGCTGCAGAAAATGCTATAAATTCTACTGCGGGGTCTCTGCTGCATGAGATAAATCAATCCAAGATCGTCGAGACCACTGCAAACGATTCTCAAACAATTGGCTTTGGTCAATCAAGCCAAAATTCATCAAGCGCTGCGGAAAATTGGTCGGCGCCGATAAGCAAAGCTGAGACCAGGCTGACCGTGCAATCTGCAGACAATGAAACGAAAACATCGGAAAATTTTTCGTCCCAAAATGCATCCGCCACGAACGCAACCGAAACCTCCAAGACATCCGATGTGAATTCAACTGCATCCAAAAATGCCAAAAAAGCCGAGGTCGCAGCCTACGTTTATAACGATGATGATGACTCGCTGGACGTCTCCTTATACATAGATTCGGTGCCTAAAGGCAAAGCCGATGTCTCGAAAGGCAAGGAGGAGACCTTTGGAAATTTTACGTTAGATCAGGGCATACACAGGTTCAAGATCATCTGGAAGGACGAAGATACCGATAAGGTCTATGAGTCTGAGATCAAGAAAGAGATAAACGGCGACGATGTCGTCAGCCTATATACCACAGCGCATACTGAGCCTGAGAAATACGAACTTACAGTAAGTGTGAAGAACGAGAATGATAAAAGCACTAATGCATATTTATATATCGATGGGATCTATCAGGACAGGAAGGAGATCTCTGAAGATAGCACGAATGATTTTAGCTCTGCATCCATTGAGGAAGGTGTCCATGACGTATCCTTGAAGTGGCTGGATCCATATACCAATGATCAATATGAGAAGACGAAGCGCGTGACGATCGAAGGAGACAGTGCAGTAGTTTTCATCGCCGGCAAGGGCACGTCTTTCCAGGATTTAGGCAAAACGGTAGAGACGACAGCGGACACCGCGAGCAGCGGTTCATCCTATTTCAGCAGCACTAGCTCAGGGAGCACGAGCAGTTCGACCTCACAAAGCACGATCTCAGAAGCCTCGGATAACCGGATGATAAGTGATTCTGAGAATAGCAGCGGGACTTATGGCAAAGCGGAGAATTCAGATAGCAGTGCAGAGAATAGCACTGGGAATAGCGAGTATGGCGTAAACGCTCACGATGATTCGATCGTTAATAACACCGCAAACGACGAGATGACGGGGACCGGATCTGAGAGTGCAGGAACACAAGATGCCGCCAAAGCCAAAGAGCCCTATTTCTTCCGGACTATGAGCATGATAGATAGTTTGTTTGCAGATAATGCAAATAGTGCCAATGGTGCAGAGGCAAAAAGCGGCGGCGGGGGCAATATCTCCCTCGTTTACATTCTTGTGCTCGTTGGGGCGGCATATCTTGTCATAAGGCATTGAATATCGGGTATGGATGTCAGGCATCGGAGATGTTGCTTATTCGCATATTTTTGCTTCTGTTCGTTTTGACGGCATTGGCAGGATTAGCTGTTGCGTCTGAGAACATAGGAGATTCAGCCGCAATTGGTGATTACGTCATTGGAGATTCGGTTACCGGAGATTTGCGCTGGGGAGAGAATTTGAGCCTGGACGGATACAGGCTGGTGGCAGAAGACTTTTCCCGAGAGAGCGCCAGTCCTTCCGTACTTCTCAAGCTCTACCAGGGAAGTGCTCTGCTCATGGAGCAGCCCCTTTGCCAGGGCGAGAACTTCACCTTCAATGATACCGGCATGGTCAACGTGGACAGCATATTTATGCCGGACCGATCAGAAGGGGACGAAGAGCCGTCGGCCAGCGTGAGACTCGCGCTTTATGCCGCTCCGAGCATCCAGCTTCACCTTACATCGGATAAGGATTCTTACGATCCCGGTGAGGAGATCCGCTTGAAGTTGATAGCAGAGAATGATGGAACAGAGAATGCCGAGGGCATCCAAATCAACCTGTCTTCGCAACCCGAATTTTTCCATTTTCACGATGGATTCTCCGAGCTTGGGGCAGGCAATTCGTCCGAGGTTGGGGAGGGTGGGGAAGAGAAATGGATTCGCCTCAAAGCTCCCCTCTTGCCCGGCCCGTCTCAGATCCGGTTGAAGGCCGTGGCGATATATTCGGATAGCAACTGGAAGGAACAAGAGTCGACGGGATATTGTTCGCTTGACGTCTCCGGCCAGATCTCTCTTCATAAGAGCGTGACGGACGAGATGGTGCCGGGAAAAGAGTATCCTGTAATTCTTACGCTTCGAAATTTCGGTCAAGGAAACGTCTATGTAAATCTTGAGGATTCAATTTCCGAAGAATTTGACGCTGAATCAGAATTATCTTGGAAGCTTGAATTGGAGCCCGGCAAGACGGAGACTGTGAGCTACGATATAAAGCCTAAGGGCCCCGGTGTAGGATTGGTCTTGCCGTCTGCGTTGGCGACTTATGATATTGGAAACGAGAGCTACGAATCCAGGTCGGAGAGTCTATCGGTTGATGTATCCGGGCCTTTCCTGGAAGTGGAAAAGAAGATCAGCTCATCTGCCGTCAATCCGAGAGATGACATCGTTGTCTCCATCAATGTCATCAATCGAGGGAACCGGACGGTCAAGGCATCTTTGAATGAAGCCGTGGCTGATTGGGCAAAGCTCATGGGCGGAGAGACTCATTTGAGCCAGATCTTGAATTCCGGTGAAGAGGCATCTCTGAGCTATCGCTTATCTTGCGACAAGCCAGGAGATTATGAGATACCTGAGACGATGGTATTTTATTCAGATGCGAGAGGCGACCAATATAGCGTCAACTCATCGTCCTTAAGTCTGGAAGTTCTTGAAGAAAAGCCTAATGTGAACAAGACCGTGGCAGAAACGACTTCAGGAACGACTCCAGCAAAACGAGATAATTCAACTGGCCAAGACAGTTCCATGAGCCAAGGCATTTCAGTGGATCAGGTTACTTCTACGGATATGACCCGCTCGGACAGCCGTAATGGTTCTGCTGGTTCAGATGATTTTGGCAATTTAAATCATCTCAACAAGTCGGCATCGTTATTAATCTCATCAGCCTCAGTTCTCGTTCTGATTTATTTCCTGCTTGGCAGAATTCTGTAAATCTATCAGCAAATTGCGGCAATAGGATTTGCGACATTGTGCCCAGCAAATCATCCTCTTTAAAAGCATTTCCGTTGTAGCAAGATTTGCAAGTTTCTGCACTCATATATACAATGCTAAATGTCAATAGTTGTCGGCAAATCTGCAAGAGAATCGGCCATCACTGCAGCATTGCGGCGCATTCGATTTGATCTAATTTGCTTGAGGCGAATTTGATGATAAAAATGGGACCAATCTTAACAATGGCAAGCTTTGACGTTACAGAAGCATTCGGCTATCTCAACATTGGCGCAAAGCGAGGTGTAAACAGTGACGGAAAATAATCTAAATGGGGACTTTTCAAATGCAGGAGCTGAAGGAGCATCAGAGGTAGCAGCATCTCCACCCGAAGAGAATCCCTCATCTGCGATTCTTGGGAAGTTGAAGCAAAAAGGATTGGATATTGTCCCCACTCGCGAGGAGAGGCTCGGCACCATCATTGCTTATGGCGGAAGCTGCCAGGGTCTTCTCAAAGGCTGCGGCAGAAAGTGCCGCAAACATCAGGAGCGCAGCTTCTCCCAGTCCGGGCCGTGCGATGAGATGATGCCGCTCTTGAACTCGGCAATGATCAACGGAAACGTGGTCATAGCTCACTCGCCGGTGGGCTGTCCTTCCATGATCGATGCAGTCTATCTGCTCAACAAAATAGGAAGATCGGCCCGAGGCCAGCCGCTTGAGCCATTACGATTCATCTCCACAAACCTCTCTGAGAACGATGTGGTCTTCGGCGGTGCTACTGAGCTCGGAAAAGCCATCCTTGAGGCGGACCAGCGTTACCATCCAAACCTGATAACCGTGATCACCTCATGCGCCTCGGGAATCATCGGAGACAACATCGAAGCAGTGGTGAACGCACTTCAGCCGGAGGTAAAGGCGGCGATTGTTCCCATGCGCTGCGAGGGTTTCCGATCCGGAGCTGTGGCCACAGGATATGATGCCTTCTTGTATGCGCTTTTGCGGGTCATTGAGAAGCCGGAGAAGAAGAGAGAGAACACTATCTTGATTGTGAACCCGCTGACCATCGATCGCAAGAATGAGGTGGAGATAGAGCGGCTGCTATCCAAAGTCGGAATCAAAGTTCAGTGGTTCCCGCTCTTCCAGGACTTCGAGAATATT
>Ga0182027_10015257_pt1 | contig 10580 bp, 5 predicted proteins | sample 712E1DmetaG_FD_121300 | JGI IMG/M metagenome (GOLD analysis project Ga0182027, IMG submission 121300) | Permafrost microbial communities from Stordalen Mire, Sweden - 712E1D metaG (Illumina Assembly) | ecosystem: Environmental > Terrestrial > Soil > Wetlands > Permafrost | place: Sweden... | reverse complement strand
CTTTAAAAGGAATATTCTCGATACTGTCACACTCAGCAGGAAGCTTATTCCTGGTCACCGTTCTTATAGCCTGGGAAATATCTGCAAAGATCTTAGAATTGAAATCAATGGAAGGCACAGAGCTGGTGGTGATGCTTTTGCAACGGTCAAACTATTTGAAAAATTACTTGAATCAGGACATGAAATTGACGGGCTTGGACTAAAACCATTCAGAAACACCAGGAATTCAAAACTTCACCCTGCACTCGATCTGAACAAGCTGAACCAGATCCCTGAAGAGGCCGGCATTTATTATTTTTATAACGAAAAAGGTGATCTTATCTATGTCGGGAAGAGCCGGAATCTTTTGCAAAGAGTGTCGACCCACCTTTCAAACAACACAACAAACAGGTCGATGGAGATGCGCGATTCGATTGCAGATATAGGATGGGAAGAGACAGGCAGTGAATTGATTGCACTGTTAAAGGAATCTTTTGAGATAAAGGCGAATAAGCCTCTTTACAACAGGGCTCAGCGAAGAACAGGGTTCAGATGGGGAATTTTCAGTATCTATGACAATAAGGGTTACCTGAATTTTAACTATCACCTGATAAGGGATGAGGAAAGCCATCTTTCGGTCTTCACCTCAAAAGAAAAAGCAAAAGGTAAACTGATCTCACTCACTGAGAAATACAATCTCTGTCAGAAGCTTGCAGGACTTTATGAAACAGATGGTCCTTGTTTTCATCATCATGTGGGAATATGCAAAGGCGCCTGTTGCGGGAAAGAACCGGCAAAAGATTATAACGAAAGAGCCGAAAAAGCTCTGCAGGAATTCGTTTTTGCTCAGAGAAATTTTCTCATTATCGACAAAGGAAGGAATCAGGACGAACGTTGTGCGGTGAAAATTATTAACGGGAAGTACTCAGGATATGGTTATTTCGATATTAATGAAATGGGATTTGGCTTATCAGCTGTTCATGAATGTATTAAAGCTTCACCTGATAACAGGGATATCCAGGTAATACTTAAAAGCTATCTTAAGAGCAACAGGGTGGAGAAAATAATAGAATTCTGAAATATTTATCAAAAATGACCTAAAGACTTCACTACAGTGAGACTACAAGACAGCAAAACACTTCTATTCATGAAACCTGTATCCAATACCTGATTCGGTAATCAGCAACTTAGGTTTCGCGGGATCATCCTCAATCTTTTTCCGTAGCTGGGCCACAAATACTCTTAAATACTGAGTCTGTCCGGTATATCCGAAACCCCATATTTCCTTCAGGATATTCTGATGAGTCAATACCCTGCCTGAGTTTTTTGCCAGCATCGCCAGAAGCGAAAATTCCGTTGAAGTGAGCTTAAGAATTTCACCATTTTTGCGTGCAATATGATTGGCAAGGTCAATGGTTAACGAACCGAAATTAAGTACGGGATTATCTTCAGAACCCTGGCTCTGCCTCAATGCAACCCTGATGCGTGCAAGTAGTTCACCCGTTCTGAATGGTTTTGTAAGATAATCATTAGCTCCGTTATCCAATGTATGAATTATATCTTCCTCCGAGTTCCTTGCAGAGAGAATTATAATCGGTTTCTGATACCATTCTCTTAATTTACTCAGTATATTGACACCATCTAAATCAGGTAAGCCTAAATCAAGAATTATAAGTGAAGGGTTATTTGTAGCCGCAGCAATAAGTCCATCCTTTCCAGTTGCAGCTTCAGAAATCTTATACCCGTTTGATGCAAGCGCAATTTCTAACAAACGGCGTATTTGCACTTCATCATCAATAATCAGTATTGTTTCGGGTATATTCACAAATTATTTTTTTATTCCTTAAAATCTACCTGTGGTATCTCAACCGGTATTTTAATTGTGAATTTAGCACCTCCGTTCTGCCTGTTTTCAGCAGTTATTGTTCCTTTATGTGCTTCAACAAAACCTTTTGCAATTGATAGCCCAAGACCAGTACCACCTGCTTTGGATCCTTCGACCCTGTAAAACTTATTAAATATAAGGGAAATTTCCTTACCGGGAAAACCCGGACCCCTGTCCATAACCTGTAAAGTCATTATTCCGTTATCATAGAATGCTTTAACTCTCAAGTTAATTGAAGTGGAAGCATACTGTGTGGCATTATAAATCAGGTTATAGAGTACCTGTTCTATTAAACCGAAGTCGATTTTTACAAAAGGCATGTCATCAGGAATAACAACTTGAAGGTGGAAGGGTTTGAGTTCATCCTGAAGGTTTTCCAAAACTTTATTTATCAAATCATGAATATCACACCAATCCAGTCGTGGTGTTATCCGTCCGCTTTCGAGCCTTGACATATTCAGGAGGTTTTCGATAAGACGGTTTAATCTTTTAGATGCCTTCAATATTTCCTGTGACAGTTCTTTCCGTATCTCCTCCGGATGCTGCATTGTAAGCAGAGAGTCGGAAGCGCCCATAATAGTTGCAACCGGAATTCGCAACTCATGCGAAATGGAGCTAAAAAGTGTTTTGTACAGCTTGTCAGATTCGGTGAGTAAAAAGGCCTGCTTAGCCATATTACGCAGATACTCCCGTTCAAACTTTCCTGATATCTGGGAAATAAACGCATCCCAGAACTGTTCTTCGCCCTGAGTGAATACAGTTCCCTTTTGAATTGCTATAACTCCAAGATTCATCTGATTTCCTTTTAAAGGATAAAATGTACAATTACTCGATGGTAAAGTATCGGTATTCTTCCCTGCCTTAGTAGAGTGTTGGAATGTCCAGGTAGCTACACTCATATCATTTTTCGACAGACTGATGTCTGCGTTATTCTGGTTACTGAAGTCGAGCAGGTTTGATTCATTTCTAAGTAAGATACGACTCTTAAGGTCGAAATATTTTTTTATATCGTTTTTAGCAATATTAATAACCTCGTCGATACCTGTCGCTGTGGATAGTTCCCGGGTAAGCTGGTAAAGAGCATTTGTACGTTCTTCGCGTGTCCTTATTTTCATCTCTTGTCTCTTTACCCTTGATGTCAACACACCGTTCAGCAGTGCAATGATGAAAAACATTATAAGCATTAACATATCCTCAGGCTTGTCAACGTGAAGTGTATAGAGTGGTGGTATGAAAAAATAATCCCAAATAAGGGCGCTCAATGTTGCAGACAGCAAAATTGGCCCTCTTCCAAAGAAAAATGCAAGTGTTGATACAACAAACAATAAAGCAAATGAAACAACCTGATAACCTATAATTTCTTTAATAGAAAAACATGTAATCGCAGTAAGTATAATTATTAGCGAAACGGTGAAGTATTGCCTGATATTTGAGGTGAAAGATGGCAAAGAGACGTTTTCCTTAAACCTGTCTTTCGTCTGAATATCGGATCCTAATATGTACACATCAATATTGCCACTATAACGTATTAACCTGTTCACAAAATTACCCAGACGCAATAGAGTCAACAGGTTACGTACACGTGGTTTACCGATAATAATATGCGTAATATTTTCTTTTTGGGCAAAATCCACTATCGCTTTAACCATATCATTATTAGTAATAAAGCGGAACTTAATCCCTAACTGTCTGGAAAGATTGATATTCTTATTTAATTGTTCGCTCTCCCCGGAATTAAGCTTGTATGTGGTCTCTACATAAACTGCCTGCAGGTCAGCACCCATGGTGTAAGAAAGGTTTTTTGCCCAACGGAGTAATTTAGCTGATTGCTGGGTATAGCTCACTGCAACCAATAAATGTAATCCCGATTTCCATGGACCTTTAATACGCTTTAATTGCATGTAATCGTGTAGCTGTCTGTCCACTCTGTCGGCAACTATACGCAATGCCATTTCACGCAAAGCTGTTATATTTCCTTTGCGGAAAAAATTCATGACTGCATCTTTCGATCGTTCAGGAGCATATACTTTGCCCTCAGAAAGTCTTTTCAGCAATTCATCAGGGGTAAGATCAATAACCTCGATTTCATCGGCGTTTTCAAAAATTTCATCGGGGAGCGTTTCCCGGACAATAATTCCGGTAATCTGTGCCACAGTGTCGGAACGACTTTCTAGGTGTTGTACGTTTAATGTTGTATATACACTGATACCGCTTTCGAGAATTTCCTGAACATCCTGATACCTTTTTGCATGACGGCTACCCGGGGCATTGGTATGAGCTAATTCATCAACTAATACAATCTGGGGTTTTCGGGCTAAAATTGCATCCAAATCCATTTCCTGAACAGTAGTAGATTTGTAAGTGTAGGTTTTGCGTGGAATTAGTTCAAAGCCCTCTACCAGCTCCGCTGTTTCCATTCGGTTATGCGTTTCAACATATCCGATAATAATATCACAATTTTTTAATTTTTCAGCATGGGCTGTTTTAAGCATAGTGTAAGTTTTACCTACACCGGCACACATACCGAAGAATATTTTCAGTTTGCCGAGTTTGCCTTTCTCCTCCTCATACTTTAAAGAAGCTAAAAGTTCATCGGGATTTGGCCTGTTCTCATCGTTAATCATTACCTGATGTTATCCAAAGCCAAATTTAATTCAAATACATTAATCCTCGGTTCTCCGAATAAATAAAATTGTGGTTTCTCAGTCATGTTTATAATAAGTTTTTGTATTTGTTGTGTTTTTGTTTCATCCAGGTTTCTGGCAGTAGCAACTCTGGCTAATTGAAGCATTGCTGCTTCAGGTGAAATATGCGGATCAAGACCACTACCTGATGCAAAAATCATTTCTTCAGGAATAATCGTTATATCCGTCATTGAATTCTTTACTGCAAACGAAACACGTCTTTCTGTTACCAGCTTTTTTAAGGTATCGCTCGTTGGTCCGTAGTTGGATGCTCCTGATGGAATTGGGTTATATCCAATGGCTGAGGGTCTTGACCAGAAATAGATACTGCTATCGAATTTCTGGCCTATTAACTGGGATCCTATAATTTTACCATCTTTTTCAACCAAACTCCCGTTAGCTTTGGCAGGAAAGATAAACTGAGCCACCCCGGTCATTAAAAGAGGATAAATGATACCTGTCAGGATAGTCATTAGAAGTAAAAATTTCAGTGCTATTATTGCTTGCGTTTTCATAATAATCTTTTTAAAAAATTCGTTTTTTGTCCTGATCCCTAAATCATGTGTGTGGACACAAGCAGCATATCTATCAGCTTGATCCCGATGAATGGTACGATAATTCCTCCAAAACCATAAATAGCAATGTTAAGTGCGAGTACCCTGTTGGCAGATATAGGTCTGTACTTCACCCCTTTCAGTGCAAGCGGAATAAGTGCAATTATTATCAGGGCATTGAATATTACTGCACTTAAGATAGCGCTTTCAGGTGTACTCAGTTTCATAACATTTAGGATACTTAAAGGAGATACGCCTGAGGCTGTCACATATAAAAGTGTGGCAATAGCCGGAATTATTGCAAAGTATTTTGCTACGTCGTTGGCAATACTGAATGTTGTCAGAGCGCCACGGGTCATCAGCAATTGTTTACCTGTTTCAACCACCTCAATAAGCTTTGTCGGGTTGCTGTCCAGATCAACCATGTTACCTGCTTCACGGGCAGCCTGGGTACCGGTGTTCATTGCAAGGCCCACATCAGCCTGAGCCAGCGCCGGTGCATCATTTGTACCATCACCAATCATTCCTACCAGATGGCCGTTAGCTTGTTCTTCCCTGATTCTTTGCAATTTATCTTCAGGTTTCGCTTCAGCCAGAAAATCATCAACACCTGCTTCTGCTGCAATAGCTGCTGCTGTCTGTGGGTTGTCTCCTGTGATCATAACTGTCCGGATACCCATTTTCCGAAGCTGTGCAAACCGTTGCTTTATGCCACCCTTCACAATATCTTTTAGATGAATGACACCCAGAACCTGATTATTTTCTGCAACCACCAAAGGGGTAGCTCCCTGTCGTGAAAGATAGGATACAACCTCTTCAACATTTTTAGGGAAGAAACCATCGTTATTTTCGATGAATTTTCTGATAGCATTAGCCGCACCTTTACGTATGCAACGCATTTGACCACCAGATCTTTTCAGATCTATACCACTCATTCTGGTTTGCGCAGTAAATGGAATAAATACAGCATCCGAAGGTTGCATTTCCCTTCCTCTGATGTTAAACTGTTCTTTTGCCAGAACAACAACAGAACGACCTTCAGGTGTTTCATCTGCAAGCGATGCCAGTTGAGCAGCGTCGGCCAGTTGCTCTTTCGTAAAACCTTCTGCAGGTATAAATTCGGTAGCCATTCGGTTACCAAGTGTAATAGTACCCGTCTTATCCAGCAGCAGCACATCTGTATCACCTGCTGCTTCAATGGCTTTACCACTTGTCGCGATAACATTCTTACTTAACAACCTGTCCATTCCGCTAATTCCTATTGCACTCAATAAACCTCCTATCGTTGTTGGGATGAGACAAACCAGTAGTGAGATCAAAACAGGTAAAGTGAGATTGTGATCTGAAGATACATGCGATGCTCTCAAGCTGTAACCAAAATAGGCCGGCATACATACAACCACTAACAGGAATATGATAGTAAGCCCTGATAACAGGATAGTTAATGCAATTTCATTTGGAGTTTTCTGACGTTTGGCTCCTTCAACCAAAGCAATCATACGGTCAATAAATGTATTACCCGGTTCAGATGTGACTATGATAATGATCCTGTCACTTATCACCTTTGTGCCTCCTGTAACGGCGCACCGATCACCTCCGCTTTCGCGGATAACAGGCGCTGATTCTCCTGTAATAGCCGATTCATCCACACTGGCAATTCCTTCAACTACATCTCCGTCTGCTGGAATTATATCTCCTGATGTGCAAACAACTATATCACCATGTCTCAGATCTGTTGCAAATACAATTTCCTCTTTTGAATGAATTATCCTGCGGGCTTTTGTCTGGATGCGACTCTTGCGCAGACTTTCCGCCTGTGCTTTTCCCCTGCCTTCAGCTATTGCTTCTGCAAAATTTGCGAACAGGACCGTAAACCAGAGCCAGATTGTGATCTGAAAGTTGAAACTTGAAAAATGGCCACTGAAAAGATCAGCAGAAACGACAAATGACGTTAGCAGTGCACCAATGCCAACAATAAAAATAACAGGATTTTTTATTAAAAGACCCGGACTTAATTTAATAAAGGAATCTTTAAATGCCTGGAAAGCTATTTCTTTAGTAAACAGGCGACTCATATTTCGTTTTTCCATACTTTTCTTCTTAAAAAATTAAAACCCCACTCCCAGATTCATTAAAAAATGTTCGACAACGGGCCCCAATGCAAGTGGCGGGAAGAAGGTCAAGCCACCGACAATGAGAATTATACCCATCAGCAATAGCACAAATAACCAGTTGTCTGTTTTAAAAGTACCAGATGAGACCGGAGTGATCTTTTTCTGTGCCATACTTCCCGCAATAGCCATCACCGGGACTATTATTCCGAAACGGCCTATCAGCATGCCAAAACCCAACATCAGATCATAAAATACAGTGTTGGTATTTAATCCGGCAAAAGCGCTGCCGTTATTACCCGCCGCAGAGCTGAAGGCGTAAAGAATTTCAGAAAGACCATGCGGCCCGGCATTATTGAGACTTGATAGACCTGCAGGAACTGAGCAGGCAATTGCTGAAAACAATTTGATAACGACGCTTGGGGCCAGCACTGCCAGAATAGCCATTTTAATTTCAAACGCTTCCACTTTTTTTCCAAGGTACTCAGGAGTGCGCCCAACCATGAGACCTGCGATAAAGACAGTAAGAAGGATAAAAATGATTATCCCGTACAATCCGGAGCCTACGCCTCCAAAAATGATTTCCCCAAGCATGAGATTGAACATTGCAACAAGCCCTGACAAAGGAGACAGACTATCATGCATTGCATTCACGGATCCATTTGATGTAACAGTCGTTGTGACCGACCAGAGTACACTGTTCATAACTCCAAAGCGGGTCTCCTTTCCTTCCATATTACCTGAAACATTCAACACATTGTTATGACCATATTCCGCCCAGAGAGATATGGCTATGCCAATGGCAAAGAGGATAAACATGGTAATAAATATAGCCCATGCCTGTCGTTTAGACTTCATATAATGACCATATGTAAATACTAAACCTCCTGAAATGATGATGAGGGCAAACATTTCTAAAAAGTTGGAAAAAGGTGTCGGATTTTCAAAAGGATGAGTGCTGTTGGCGTTAAAAAATCCTCCTCCGTTTGTACCAAGTTGTTTGATAGCAATTTGCGAAGCTGCCGGACCAAGTGGAATAACCTGTTCGGCTCCCTGGAGTGTGGTTGCTTTTACATAATGCGAAAATGTCTGCACGGATCCCTGTCCTACCAAAACAATGGTGAGAATAATAGCGAGTGGTAGTAACAGATAAAGCACACTTCGGGTCATATCTGCCCAAAAATTACCCAAAGCATCAGTCGTTTTCCTGGTTAACCCGCGAATCATGGCCAGAACAACTGCAATACCGGTTGCCGCGCTGACAAAATTCTGAACAGTCAGCCCAAGCATCTGAACCAGGTAACTCAGAGTATTTTCACCGCTATAGGACTGCCAGTTGGTATTGGTGGTGAAACTCATAGATGTATTAAATGCCAGATGCCACGAAACGTTGGGCAATTTTTCTGTGTTCAGCGGCAACCAGGCCTGCGTCATCTGTATAAGAAACAAAAGTGAAAAACCAAACAGATTGAAAAGGAGGACGCCATATAAATAGGTCTTCCAGTTCATCTCATCCTCGCTTTTAATACCGGCAACACGATAAACTGAATTTTCCAGCCAGCCAAAAACCGGCTTCATCACATGCTTTTCACCCATGAAAACCTTTGCCATGTATTTGCCTAACAAAGGCGATAGGACAGCCAGCGCTACCAGGAAAAGAATCAATTGTATTGCTTCATTCATATTTTTAAGCATTTAATGTAATTTCAAAATCAAGTATATTAAGTCTGAAGACGGGAGACGGAAGATAGAATCAACATGCTTTTCACTTCGGTCCTAGGACTTCGGACTTCTAACTTCTTAAAATTTTTCAGGTCTTAATAAAGTATATATTAAATAGCCCATGATCATCAGAGCCACAATACCTCCAATCAGATAACTCAGAGGTCCATTTGAAACAGCTATATCTGATTGGACTGGTATAACTACAAGAGATATGAATAATGACGAAATTTTTGATTTCATATTGTTAATTTTGATTAAGTTACAAATGAAGCAAACTATAATCTAAATAAGAGAGCCAGAATTATCCTGTTTTCTGATTTTACCAGGTCAGGTCTCCAGCTTGGATCCAATGGAGTAGTAGAATAACCTGTTTGAGATGTAACACCTCCCTTTCCTGCAAAATATGGAACACTCGAAGCCCTGTGAACCAATTCAATCCGAAAGGTTATGCTCTGGTTAGGCATAAAATCAATGTTTGTAGAGCAATCCCATCCCTGAAATTTATCACCCGGATTTGCACTAAACGGAAATGCTCCTTCAGTTTGAGTGGGATTATTTGGATCAGGTAAGGGACTTGCCTGTCCAGTTGGATAAAGTACAAGATATCGTCCGGGATTTGTCATTAGACCACCACCTAATGTCCATGCAATCCTGTTCTTAGCAAACCAGATACGATTATAAAACATCATGCTTGCAAAGTATTGTGCAGGTCCCTGAACACTATTACCGTTTTTGAAACCATTTACACCATCTCCTTTTTCAAAACCAATATCCCCCGTCAAAGAAAATGCTGCCATGCTGACTCCATCAGATTCGGGAACATTAAAATATCTGACCAACAAACTATTATCTGAATGATAACGTTTTCTTGCCGGTAATCCTCCAGTGTCCGTACCATAATAATCATTTGTAAGAAGCTTTATATTACTATTTGGCATCCATGTTATATTCCCCCCAAAACCAGGCATGCTGTTGAATGCGCCATAACTCTGCCAGCCATTAATAATCCAGGTTTCAATTTTTAAATATTTAGTCGGAAAAATCTGCAAACGGATTCCATTAAAAAACCAGGGAGTATTATCAGATGTATAAGATGCCTGATATTCCCAGTTTTCAGGCTGGTAATATGAATTCAATCCAATGTATGACATAAATAAACCAGCATCAATATTGATCCCATACAATATATTAAAATGATAACCGACATTCGCTTCACTCAGGTAACGATAAACATTGTTTAACTGATACTGTCCATGATATGGGCTAAGATCATTACGTGGAACAACTACGGAACGGGTACCAAACTGGGTCATAAACCTTGCTCTAGCATTTTGGTAATTAAAGTCACCACCAAAATGTAAAGCAGAAAGCTGTATTTCATTATCGCGGGCCAGCGCAGTTGACCCTACCACTGTATTATCGATTGGATTATTAAACGAATGAGTATAGCTTATATCCATTAGTAGGCTGGGCGTAAAAAATTTCATATTCTTAAACACCGATGAATCTCTGCGATCATTGCCATTTTGCCAGGTCATATCTATTCCATCAAATGGGATTTTCTCAGGTTCGCTTACCTTTTGTGCAAAAAGATTTATACTAAATGTAATTGTAATTATAAGTACAACAATTGTTTTCATTG
>Ga0182027_10015256_pt1 | contig 10580 bp, 11 predicted proteins | sample 712E1DmetaG_FD_121300 | JGI IMG/M metagenome (GOLD analysis project Ga0182027, IMG submission 121300) | Permafrost microbial communities from Stordalen Mire, Sweden - 712E1D metaG (Illumina Assembly) | ecosystem: Environmental > Terrestrial > Soil > Wetlands > Permafrost | place: Sweden... | reverse complement strand
TGTATTCTCCTCAATATTTTCCCATAATATTGGTAAATTGCCAATATTGTCATATAAAGCTTATCCTTCCTCCAAACATTATCATAAATAATTATATATTACTTTATTTTTAATAGTCATTGTCGACAGCAAAATAGTTGAATTGAAGTTTCCCATCGCCAAAGACGGCTAATGGACACAACGGAATCGATTGTGCGCGCATTTCTTTCCATTATTTCTATTCCCGTCAACGTTGACCAGACGGGATGAGGCGGAAAATTTTAGACCTTCGGGTTTGATGAAAAAAGAGGATAAGGTTAAGCCGCATCTGATGTTGTTTTTGTCGTCAGCATTCAGTGGTTTGATTCTCGATTTAGTTAACGGTAGATAGTCTCCACTATGCGTCTTCATCAAGTGTCTTCTTCAATATGGAGATGAACTCGTCCCAGTTGATCTGCTTCTCTAATAAACGCTTCATATCCCTTGTATGATATTTCATGTGCTTGAGAAATTTTGGCCAGGTGAATCCTGCTTTGGTCAGAGTGTGTTTCCAATTTTTCCACAGATAAGAGGGAATCATATTTTTGAGCCAAATAGCCTGAGAATCCGAATCCCAATCACCATCTTTTTGTTCATTTAGATGCTGTTTGAATGTGATTAGGTCGTTGAGCATGTCCTTTGGCTCTGCGGGCGATATTAGTTCTTGAATCAAATCCATATATTATCAGCTCCACTTAGACATTAAGGTTTATGCCATAGTACTTACGGGTATTGGGTATAGGCATATAGAGCTTACGGTCATACGGTCAAAACTATGGAAGTGACCCAACAAAAGACGAAACAGTAAATCTTTATAGGAATTACACAATAAGACAGGAAATGAAAATCCTAAAAGATCGTGGCAATTATCCTGAAACCAAAATGGATAGTGGGCATGAAAATAATAAGGTTTTATTTATCTTAATGATCTCAGTAGGCATAGTAGCACTTTGGGGAATTATTATATATAATATTATAATAATAGTTGCATCTGCTGTGCTAATGAAAATTATCTGGAAGATATATAAGAAATCTCGTAAGAATGACGATGCCTACAGAAAAGGGATGGCAGGAGAGCAAACAGTAATTAATGCATTAAAGAAATTAGATGATAATTTTTATTTGATCAATGACATAACATTGCAACAACCCTACGGAAATATAGATCACATCCTTCTTGGACCGAACGGCATCTTTGTCATTGAAACAAAGAATTACCGAGGTAATATAGAATGCAATGGGGACGAATGGCATCGTCTTTATAAAAACAGAAAAGGCCCGAAAGATTTTATAATGACAAGCCCAAGCAAACAAGTCAAACGAAATGCAGTAGACTTAAAAAATTTTTTAAACAATGCCGCAGATACTGTGAAGAATAAGTCCTACATATTCATAAATGCTATTCTCGTTTTTACCGATCCAGAAATTCATTTAAAGCTAAATAATCCTACGGTGCCTGTTTTGAAGGCCAAGGAATTGCATGATTACATAAATGATTTTAAAACTAACAACCTATTCACAATTGATGAGTTAGAGTCCACAGCAAAATTGATTATCGATGCTTCAAATGAAGCAGGATCCTAACAGGTGGTTATGGCCCTATAAATAAAAAGATCCTGTCGAAGCAAGGATTCACGTCTCTACTCTGACATATCAACTTGCCAGGATCCTTTGGCAAACGCCTGAAGAAGCCCACCAAGCTCCCGGATTTAGTGAGCACGCATCAAAGAATACACCAAGATAGAATCGCCTCTCCTCCTTTAGGGCTGGCGTTCTTGAATTGACTCCAGGACGAGTTAGGCTACAAGTCCTTCTTTAGAAAACCTGAGGAGGAATGAAACCGGATGCATTGGACCTCATGAACGCGTTTGATGAATAAGAAGGAGGGAGGCAAAAGTCATCAGGGTTAGAGGGAGAAAATAGTCCATCGACCTTCGCCGATATACTATACGTCAATTGCTATATTTAAGGGGTTCGATCCATACAGATCGCGAGCAAGAACCGTCATCAAAGGAAAGAAACAAAAAGAACAGTATAATCGATTCTCAGGCGGGCCAATGCCGATATCCGCAGCGCCCTTTTAAGAGGAGCCAGTCACCTGAGCGACCGCCTGACCCTGCCCAAAGCCCGACTATGATTAAGCCATGGCTCGAAGCGGCATTTGCGCTGGAATCGAACACAGCGTCCAAATTGCAGGAACCAGAACTCATCGGGCCTCATGCTCGCCTCTCGCCTCTTGGCTTTGTGCCGCAACATGTCCCGGTCGTGTATTAGCGCGAGACCCTTTCGACAGATTACTGCACCAGTTACAGTGCGCAACTTTTTTTGGCTGCCGAAATTCAGTCCCACAGGCCCCAAGCCCGAATGCAGTGCCACGACGGCCTAGCATCTCCTGGAACAAGGAAGCGATCTGATACATAAGCGACCGCAAGATGCCCCTCGGTTGGGGCAAGCCACTAAGATATCCTTGCCAAACTGAGCATTATCGGAATCGGGTTTTGCCCACGACACACCCGCCACCCTTTGCATGAAGCGGCAAACTACCTATATAATCGTTATAGATATTTGTAGTTTGCGGTTGAAGTCTGAGCTCCGGGGGAAGTCATCGCTTCAGATCGACATTCTGGAGCCGGAAAAGACAGCATAAGATGCGTCCGGGGGGAGATATTCGGCAGCGTGGAAGGGGCTGGTGCGCGATAGAAGATTCTGCCCGATCTTGCCGCAGACGGATGTGATGTTGCCACGATGGCCAACTTCGCAGATCTATCGATTACGAGCTCCTGACTTTTCCTGCAGCAATTCTTGGGCATCCGTATGCATGCCAGCGAGCTTCTTTGTGATCGGATGCTGCGGGCCGTATTCCTGCTCCGCCAGCCCCTTGATTCGCCAGATCTCGGATAGAAGCTTGCCGATTTCCTTAGTTACGTACTTGCGATTTTGCTCGGTCATGGGTCTTGCAGCTCCGCTAGGTCCTTCAATGCCATTGCATTTTACCTCTTTCGTTTAGGCCGTCGGTCTCCGTCACCGTGTCTTTGTAATTTATCAGTAAATATCAAATATAGCGTATCTACAATGTTTTGCAATATCTTGATCCTCTTATCTTGTGACAAAGCTTTGAGGGCACATCGGGAGGGAGAATCACCATCTCATCGAGTAGACGGAGGGGTACGCTTTGAACCAGGAGGCAATTCTGGCAGTGCTTCCCAGCAGCAAAGATGATGCCAAGTCTTTGAAGAAGATCGCCAAAGAGATGGGCCTGGACATCACCACCTATGTCGATTGGATCCGCGTAGAGATGCGGATATCAAGCTCTCTGAGGGCTTTAGCGAGATGGGGCTTTGTGGCTCTGGAACGGAAGCAGAGAGAAGAGGGCCACAAGTTTTGGTATAATGCCTACTGGAAGACCGATCCGGCAGAGTAGGCGGGCAGGCTGAAGCGGACGCGTGCGGCCTGCTGGCAGGAGGGCCTGGGGGCTGGGATCAATATGGATATATATTATTATGCGAGAAAGTCACTTGACAGTTCAGACAAGTAACCCGAAGTCAGGGAATTGAATTTGGATCTATGATACCGAAAAATATTGGAAAGGATCATATCTTCAGTGCTGTTCGAGATATCGATAGAGATGGTATCCCCCCTAGCAAAGACTCAAAGAAATTTAAGCTCTTTTTTGAAGGAAAAGAATACCCTCCAAAGTATGTTATCTCAATTGCAAACAAATATGCAAATGGAAAGGAACTTGAACCGTCGGATTTTAGCGGAGGGCAGGAAACAAATAACTATTTGAGACAATTGGGATTTGAGATAACAGAGATTTGTCTAAGTCCAAGACGACCTCAACCCCAATTTAATCTCAGAACCAACATAGATCTAAATCCATCTTTAGCTCGCATCATCATTGCTGATGAATGGTATGAAGTTGATATTGACAGATCAAAACTATTATTGCGGGAGATTTGTAACGCTTGGCCCAGAAGACAAAAGGTTAATTGCTTAATTACATGTGGTGGTTTTCTACAATTTGATTGGCCAGATGGTTTAAGTCTAAGCGACATAGGAGATAATAAATTTCCAAAAGAAGAATCAATAAATAGGTTGATAGCTGAAGCAAAAAAACAGTGCGATTTGTTGATAGACGATGAATTGAAGAAGGAGCTAATCGCTTGCACGGAGTATATCACGATTGGGATAGATTCCTTTATGGACAAAGAATCGACCAGTGAGACTCAGCCTCATGTTGAATTAGTTGCATTAATTAATTTAAAAACAAGACAATATCATTGGACAGGCAAGTCATATCCACTTACAAGTCAAGAAAAGGGATTGGTGAGAATTAAAGACCTTAGAACCCATTTTGTGGATTTGCCATTTGGCAAGGTTATGATATTAGGTTGTCATGACTTGAACATGTTTAGTCCAAGAGGAAACGCGGTAGTAAAAGCAGGCTGGCGTAAAGAAATAATACACGAAATGGAACAAAAGGTCGCAGAAGAAAAGCCGAAAATCGTGTTGCAGCATCCACATACAACAGATTCCCCTAATATATGGACTCAAGCTTGGAATAAATTGGCCAAAACGACCTCAACCATTGAAAAATACGTTAGTGCTGGCAGGTATTATTATCGAGATGGTGCGCGTTCCGATTTGGATAAGGTGCTTATAAAGACAAAAAGAGGTAGTACTATCGACTTTATAGTAAGTATTGTGGAATAAAAAATAGTATGTTAAATACAGATCAGAAAAATTCATAAATCTCGGATAGAAGCCTGCCGATTTCCTTAGTTACGTACTTGCGATTTTGCTCGGTCATGGGTCTTGCAGCTCCGCCAGGTCCTTCAATGTCATCCCCCTAAAATCGTCCTCGCATTTTACCTTTTTCGTGATACTCAAACGCCAAGATGGATATAATGACCTGTTCTTACGGGTAACACTTATATACCATTGAATCCATGTCACTATCAGGTGAGCACTTGGTTAAACCTGATAAGTCCAGATATGTTTGGCTCTATTTGCCTTCGAAAGCGGATAAGGACCGCTGGCAAGCCCTCGCAGATAAGGCTCAAACCCCCTTGTCTAAGTTTTGCATATCGATCATAGAGGAAGGTCTGGCCGAAGAGGAGGAATTTAAGCCGCGGCGTGAACTGTCCCAGGAGATGGAGACCTTGAAGGCAGAAAATAAAAACCTTCGAGATGATCTCCATCAGAAGGCCATAGTAATAGAGAGATATGAAGGCGAATTAAAGAAGTACCGTTCTCAGTCTTTTCTTGGCGAGGATTATGCAGGCGTGCGGCGCTATAACAAAGAGATTGTGAACTTGCTGAAATCTCGCGGCCAGGCCGATAGTTACCGGATTCTTGAAGATCTTGGTATAGATCCGAGAGAAAGTGACCTTGTTAAGGCCGTGTCGAGACAATTGGAGGAGCTAGAAGCTTACGGGATGGTAAAAACCGATGGGAGGACCTGGCGTTGGATCGGCTAATAGAGGACTTCCTGGTGGATCTGGACCTAAGCGGCAAAACAAAGATAACCGTTCTGCAATATGGTTATTGCCTAAAGAATTTCACTGTTTATCTGGCAGGTAAAGATCTCTCCGATGTTGATAAGGAGAGCTTGCGGGGATTCATTGGATACCTGAAAGCACAAGGCAAGACACAAACGACGATAGAAAACTATTTTTCAGTCCTATCGAGCTTTTTTGAATATCTGACCTATGAGGAGATCGTGGATAAGAACCCCGTTCTGGCGGTTCGAAAGCGATACCTCCGGCGCTACAAGGATAATGACGATGGTCAGGCCAGGAAACTCATTTCTGTGGAAGATATGACCAGGTTGATCAACAGCACTATGGATGTCAGAGACAAAGCGCTAATTACATTGCTCGCAAAGACCGGCATAAGAAGACATGAACTTGTTGAGTTGGACGTCTCCGATTTGGATCTGGTCGAGATGAGAATCAGGTTGAAACCCACAGCGAAGAGAACCAATAGGACCGTATTTTTTGATGATGAGGCAGCATTCGCCCTTCGCCGGTGGTTGAAGATCCGGGAAGGCATGAACAAGAAGAGCATTCCGGCCTTATTCCTTAATGCCGATGGAGATCGGCTTAACAGGAGCGGCGTCTATAATCTTGTGGTCGAAGCTGCCCGACGCGTAGGTCTGCACAATCCAAACTCTGACCGACTCGAAGACCATTTCGGCCCGCACTGTTGCCGACATTGGTTCTGTACACATTTATTCAGAAATGGCATGCGAAGGGAGTACATCAAGGAGCTTCGGGGTGATAGCAGGAAAGAGGCTTTTGATTTGTATAACCACATAGATTTAAAAGAATTAAAGGAGGCATATCTGGCATGCATACCGCAACTAGGTGTTTGATAGGCCACCCAGACAGGTCCGCTGTCATCCCTGAGGAGATCTCCGATATCGAGGATTAAACTCTTGCCCACTGCTCACTTTTTAGAAGATAATACGAATTAGCAACGCATTCAAAATTTTCCTGATTTCTCATAACCATAAGGATTGCGAAAAGGTAGAGATCCCCCTTCACGATACTCCGTCAAGGCAAGAAGCAAGAGGGCTGAAGAGCATTTAGTAAAGCAGACAAAGAAGGATGGCGAGAGGACCTATTACAGGTGGGTGGGCGGCCTCCTGGAGAGGGGGCAGCAAGATCCGGAAGGTCTATTTGGGAAGCTGCAAGACAATGAGCTAGGCTGAGGCGTTACAGAAGGCTAGGAAGATGAAGGCGGCGAAAATGCAATGACAAAGAAAAAAAAGGGTAGGCCAAGGAAGTTTGACAAGGACGTTTTTTTGGAGATGCTGTCTAAAGGTCTTTCGCGCAAAAATGCCTGTCTTCAAATGCGTGTATCAGGCAAGACCCCATTATATCACCTGGGAAGAGACAAGCGGTTTAAAAGTCAAGTCAAAGTGGTTGAAGGAAATGTATGGTATAATAAATATAAGAGTGAGATAGAAAAAATTGAAAGAAAGCTCAGAGATAAGGACGCATTATTTGAAAAATGCATGGAACCTGGTACGAAAGATCCTTTTAAATGTTATCTACAGTACGAATCAGAGGCATTCCCGGATGTCTGGGGGGAAGCCACTTCCGAAATATTGAAGTGGTGGAAGTGGGCCAGACCAGATGAAAAGTGGATTTTCAAGATGTTGTTCCTTACAGCCCTCAGGATGGAAACGAAAGTTGACGAAGAATATCTTAGTGTAGTGGACGAAATTAGAGATGTAGAAGCGACTTATTGTGATGAAGGTGATGAAGAATCTCTGGCTCATGCCCTTATTCGCCCCGGAAAACGTCTGAGAAAGGTATTGATATCACATAGACCCCACTATGCCAAACCTTCGGATCTTCCAAAGATATCAGACTTCACCAAGTTCGCGGAAGAACTCGCGCAAAAATATCGTTCTGATCACACCGTTCCGAATTCCACAAATGGTACTCAAAAAGAATTCTAATATGTGCAAAAGATTTTTTATACCGCCTTTGATTAATTATTAGCCATTTTTTTGATGCAGTTTTCCAATAATATTTTGCATATTGCTTGATATATCAAAGGCGATTTTTAGCATATTCGTCCAAAAGAGAGATATGTTAATGTATTCATGCTGTATGTATGCAGAAAATGAAATTCATGGGGTATCTTGGAATCAAAGTGTCAATTAGTCAGAGAGAAGCAATAATCTCGTTAGCTGATTCTGAGGAAATCAGTATGGCTGAGGCCGCTCGACGATTATTGGATGTTGGAATTAATTCGCTAGATATCGAAACTAATGGGGGACGACCAAGTGACCGTCTTTGAAGTGCGCCGCCTTGAGTTGTGGGAAGAAGCCCGTGGACCTCTCTCAGATCTAAGGGATATAGACGGTCAATTAATCGTAACTATTGCAGGCTTGGTAATCTCCCTGCCTTCGGATTTTAAAGCCCGGCTGAAGGGTCATATAGGCCATAGCATTGCGGTTCTAAGGACAGATTCCGATTACCGGATGCGGATTCTTGGATGAGATTACCATGAAGTTCTCTCCTGAGTCCATCCCACTCGAACTAAAGCCTTTAAAGCAGTGGACGATGTGGATGAAACCTTTCGGAGCCTGGTAATAGGAGCTCCTGATGGTCGAGCCGATACCGCAGCCCTTCACCGCCTATCTCCCGCCTTGCCTTGAGACGCTCTATAGCGAAGGCGCGGCCTTCGGGAAGGATGACACGAAAGCATGCCTCCGATGCATCGCCCTCTATTATTATACCTTGGCGAAGAAGGCAGAAATGGATGCGGACTTTTATAACCTCATCCCTATGCTCCAATTCATCAATGGCAGATCGCATGGTAAGCTCACCGACGAAGAGATTGAAGCTATAAATGAGGACGTGCGCGCCTCAAGCCGCGCGAAAATCACATGCCGCGAGCTCAAGAAGTGCCCAACGTTAAAGGCATGCTGCGTCTCGGATGACTGCCAGTTATCTGATGGGTCTATTGACGCCGATCCAATCGCAAAAAGGGCGGCGGAGGTCATCATGGCGCGCGGGGATGTTCTCAAATTCTTAGTGAACCAGGCCCAGAAGAATCACAAGGGGGATACAGACATCATAAAGCACCTCATGGCCTCAATTACCTCTTCGTGTTCTTTAACCAGCGCGGGGATTCAGCCCGAGTTAAATGGTACCAAGGGTCATGGCAAGACTGATGCCGTCCGGGCGGTGGTCCATCTCGTTCCTGACCGGTGGAAGCTTGCAGCTTCGATATCGGCGAAGGCCCTTTATTACTACGAAGATCTTCTTGCCGGGACGATTATCTTCTCCGACGACGTTCAGTGGAGTGAGGATCTGATATCAACTGTCAAAAGATCAATGGGCAGTTTCCAAGAGCCTCAGGTCCATTTCACCCTTGATAAAAACCGCGAGCCATTGCCTCAAGCCATGCCCCCGCGCCTGGTCTGGTGGCTATCTTCGGTTGAGAGCGTGGCAGATGACCAACTCAAAGACAGGCAGTTTTCGCTAGATATCGATGAAGGAAAAGATCATTCCGTTGAAGTCTCTGACTATCTCAGAGTGAGCAGGTCCAAGAAATGCGTGAGGTTCTCTGTGGACCGGGGGGTGGAGACTGCCAGGGCTATAATTGAGAAGATCAAGACCCATGAGCCCTTTAATGTTGTCATCGATTGTGCGAAGTTTGCGGACTGGAAGATAAAGGAGGATCACCGGACTCAAAATAAATTCTGGGACCTGGTTGAAGCCTTTGCGATCCTGAGATATGAACAGCGTGTCATGGATGATGATGGCTGGCTCCACGCAACGGTTGAGGACTTCAATGAAGCCAAGACTATCTTCATGAGACGCAAGACCAATCACCGAACTCATCTCACGAACGCACAAACCAAGATAGTCAAGTCGGTTATCGCCCTGCAACATGCCAGCGAAGGCGCAACCCAAGCTAGCATAGCAGAGGATCTAATGATCAGTCAACAGGCCGTGTCCAAGGGCCTGAAGGCGATCGTAGCTAACACGAGATTCCTCGTTCACTCTCCTGGCGTGCATGGAGAGGAATTTTACAAGTGCACTGTAATTGGCTTGGAGGTCGTCTATGGTGAAGGCGATATAGTCGCGCTCCCAGATGGTTACAACGACCCACAACCACCTTACAACCATGATACAACCATCCATACAACCAACAAAACCACTAACAACAACTACAAACAACACACTATACAACCAAATATAGAAGAATATAGCAAAGGGAATAGGGTTAAATCTAATCTTTGCTGTGCCCGGGAAAGTGGTTGTAATGTTGTGAAGGCATCTCTTGATATCTATTCGCCTAGTTGTAAGGGGGTTGTAAGCAATGGTTGTACAACCATCTTACGGTTCTTGGAGTCGGTTCCTGCCTTCGTGGCTACGGACATGAGAACCTATGGGCCCTTCCAGCGAGAAGACGTTGCAACAGTCCCGAGCCTGAATGCAAACGGCTTGATTTTCAAGGAATTAGCAGTGCAGATCATCCCCGAAGAGGCGAAAACGTGAGCCATCCAGGAACCAGAAAACACTATAGGACGCGCCAATGGCAGGCTGATAGTGCACAAAACAAGCGAGGCAGAGGGAGGGCCTATGATCAGGCAGATTTCGATGGCATCCAAGCTGAGGGGGTCTTAGTAGATGGATAAGAAATCAGGCACGCCCGCCCCGGCCGGTGTAGGTGAGGCCCCCCCCAACAAGAGTCGATACCCCTGTACCCCAGGGAGTTTCATGAAAAAAAGCAACAGGAGGTAGAATTAGGTGATAAAGTGTGAAACGTTTTACAAAAAGTTTAAGAATGTTAGGGAGTTGTGCGAGAAAGATCCCCAAGCAAAGGCAAAGATCGAAGCATATCTTGACAAGATCATGAAAGAATTGGAGGCAAACCAGAACCCAGAGGGGGGGTCGTAAATGGTCCGGTGTGATGATTTCTACCGTAAGTGGCTGAAGGTCGGGAATTTCTGCGAGAAGAATCCTAGAACAGTGGAACAGATCGAGGTATATCTGGATAAGATCGTGCCTTTGCTAGAAGAGCTATCCGCA
>Ga0182027_10015255_pt1 | contig 10581 bp, 10 predicted proteins | sample 712E1DmetaG_FD_121300 | JGI IMG/M metagenome (GOLD analysis project Ga0182027, IMG submission 121300) | Permafrost microbial communities from Stordalen Mire, Sweden - 712E1D metaG (Illumina Assembly) | ecosystem: Environmental > Terrestrial > Soil > Wetlands > Permafrost | place: Sweden... | reverse complement strand
CCGCGCTCGCGGGGAACATTCGGATAGATCGTGGTCGGACATGAGATACGCCGGTTCATCCCCGCGCTCGCGGGGAACATAATCAAATTGAATATTCACGACTTGTGAGCAACGGTTCATCCCCGCGCTCGCGGGGAACATACTAATTATTTTCCCATTGATTTCAAACGAGTTACAAAAACTGAAAAAAGCTACCAACGTGCTTTTAGGTTTTTCGGTATTTCAAAGAGCTCGCAAAATTATTTATCCACTACGCAAAAAGGCCCCATTTTATCATAAGTTGAGTGCGCCTTCTGCTACGGGATGTCGCCGTCGACTTCAGTCGTCGGGGCTCCACATTACAGAAATATTTCCAGGCCTTTTCTTGAGCAATGCGCTCGCCGGAATTCCCTTCTCCCTTGCCTCCAATACGATTTTCGCACAAGCCAGCGCGTCCGACGCCGCATCATGATGATTGAGCGGAATACAAAAATGTTTGCATACATCGGATAACTTTGTAGGCCTAATGCCCCATACCCTTCTTGCTAATTTCATTGTGCACAAAAAATCATGATCGGGCGGTTTGATACCAGACTTGCCGCAACATTCATGAAGAACGCTTCTGTCAAAAGAGGCATTGTGCGCAGCAACAAAGTCTATGCCTCTAAGTTGCTTCCTGATTTTCCCCCAGACTTCCCCGAACGCCGGTTTGTCCCTGACATCACCCCAGGTTATTCCGTGCAAATACGAAAAGACAAATTCCTTCCTGGGAGGTCGAATCAAGGAATATTCTTTGCAAATGATGCGGCCTTCTTCCGCAATGACAACTGCTATGGCGCACGCGCTGTCGCGGCCATAGTCCGCGGTTTCGAAATCCAGGGCCGCGAATTTGGAAAACCGGACAATGTCCGGGAGACGTTTTTTACTTGTCTTCTTTTTTGTCATTTTTTTCCGATTCGGGGCTAAAAGATACAAGTTTCATTCCATCGAAATCCACCGGCATACGCCTGTTCTTCCCAACAGTCTTGAAGTCAAACCCCGATTCCGTATTAGTGCTCCAGATCATCACGGCATTGCCGTCTTGGGCATAGAATTCAACCTGCTCCCACAACATTTCTCTCACACGCTTGGACACGTCGCCTACGTAAACACCCGTGCGCGCTTCGATTAAATATACGCCGAGCCTTCCGCGCAAACGCGGAGGCACGTTTTCAACTACGATGACCAGCATCGCCTATGCTTTCTGGATTGGGTATGGCCACGGGGACAGCTTCCTCGTGGGGTTCCGGTTTCGGTAATTCCCCTGAAGCAAGAACCTCTTCAATGGTTGGTATGAGTTTTTCGAGAATTTTGGTTTCCCGAAAAATGTCGCGACAAGCAAGCCGGACCTCGCGCTCCACTTCCCCGTCCGGCTTTTTCGCCGCGATCTTGAACGCAATGGGAACGACGGTTTCGAACTTCATGATGTCGGCGACATCGTAAACAAACGACTGCGGTTTCCCCGTATGAATAAAACCGATCGCAGGCGCGTACCCGGCCGCCAAAATTGCCGCTTCACATACGCCATACAGGCATGAAGTGGCGGCGCTGAGACACCGGTTGGCAGCGTCACTGCCTTCCCAATTATCGACATCATAATCGCGATGCGTCCATTCAACCCTGTATTTCTGAGCCAGCATTTTGTACATACTCCGTACTCGCGCGCCTTCGATTCCCCGCAGTTGTTCTATGCTGCGGCGCTCCGGCGGCTTTTCGCCAAAGCGGATTTCATACATTTTCCGAACGACTTTAAGACGTGCCGCGTCATCCAGCGCCAACTTTGCCTGATACAAAAGCCTGTCGGCGCGTGCGCCACCCGGCTGGCCCGCGGCATAGACGCGAACGCCGCCGTCACCGACCCAAATAAGCAGGCACCCCACGTACGCAGCAAGCTTGACAGCCGCATGCGTCACGCGGGTGCCGGTTTCAAGCATAACGCAGGCGATGCTGCCAACCGGTATGTGCGTCCGTATTCCAGTTTTGTCAACTAAAACAAACGAACCATCGAGAACGTCCAATTCCCCGTACTGAAGGAACACCATTGAAGTGCGTTCTTTCATCATGATCGGTTTGGGCGGCGGAAGACCTTGCATCATTCCAATAGCCCTCTCATTTTCTTTTCAGCCAATTGTTTATAATTGACGGCAGAAACGACCTTTTTGCCTGATTGTTTTTCAAGATCTTTTCTGGCGTTGCCTGCGACTGTGCCGCCATCATGCGCGGCCTTTTTATTGGGATCAAACCCTATCACATCTCTTTTTTGCGCTATTTCCGTTGTTGCCGCCTCGCCAAGCATATTGAAAATCAGTTCCAAATCTGTCATGTGGTCGCGCAGGTTCTCGTTTGGCTTATCGAGGCCTTTGTGCCTCTTGTATTCTTCTGGCGTAAGCCCGAATGCCGCTTTGCTGATTTCCGATGTTAGAATCGAGTATTCATCTTCCCCTTTGACACCTCGTTTTTTCCATTCGTCGGTAAGGTTCTTTCTAACATCTATGCCTCGCATCCGTTTCTCAATCCATTCATCACTATAGCCTTTGAGTTGGTAGGTGGCGCGTGTGCGCTTTATGGCAAGCTCAGGGTTTTCTATTTCCTGAATCCGCTCGTACCCTACTTTTGCAAGCCAACGTTTGAACGGTTCAGCCTTGGGCGAAGGAATGGATTGGATGATACGGAAGATGCCTTCGGTGTTGGCGCAATTCAGCTTTTGATCTCCCCCAGACGTGGAAATCGAAAGGGGGGTGACAATTTGTCCCCACCCTTTGCCGAGTTCAATGTCACGGTCCCGCATTTTCCGGATATAATCTTTTGCGTTAGGTGTATCGATCAACGCTTCAACGACATCACTGATAACAAACCACCATTCGTTATTATGCAAAGTTTTCCGGATTTCGCGATTCTTGAAAACCGCGATCTTGGCCGGAGGCAAGGAGACATCGTCTTTCTTTTTGAGCATTTATGAAAATTCCTTTCTTAACCCACCTGCTTACTTCGACAAGCTCAGTACAAGTCGCTGGTGGATTGCTGTAGCTGAGACTATTATCTACGCAGGAAGCGTAGATAATCCATGTATAGTTGCTAAACAGGCTTCACCAGCATCAGGCCTTGGCACGGCTGATGCCACTATTCTTTCATCTCTTTCAACATCACTCTTCTCGGTGCAAATCTTCTACCATGAATATTAAACGTTATGGCCTGATCCATGAACGAATCAACTCCGTCTCCGAATGAGTTCACCTCTTCAACGCGGCTGAATTTTTCAATCGAGGTTCCGCCAAACTCTGGAATATCCTTAATAGCCTCGGATTCCGAGGAATAGAGACCCGCAAAAACCGGAGCAGATGGAACACAAGCTTTCCGTCCCAACCATATTCCCCAAACTGGATTTTTCAAACTTTCGGCGACACGGATCAGAAAGGCTTTTTCCCCTTCAAGAAAAGCGATGAAACCTGCATCATTAAGATATTGCCGATAGGTTAGTACGGCATCACCTTTAATACCTCCTTTGGCATCGCGGGTATTCTGAACTGTGTGGTAATCCTGCATTCTCTTTACGGATAGTTCACGCTTTTTTTGTTTTTGGGGTATCGCGACACAGAGAAGCATGGTTTCTCCAAATTTCCGTAAAGCTTTTTCTTCATCCTCTGACCCTCTATCCAGACCCATCGCCGCGCAACACAACCCGGCAAGCGCGCTTTTTGTAGGAAATAGCGCCGTGTCTCGCCGATTGAATTGGCTATTAAAGCCCCAAGATTGCATCGGACCCTTGAGACGAAGTGCAAGAACAGCGGTTTCAATTGACATAAGCTTCGACCTTTTCCAAGAGTACATCAAGCTTTGTTCCTGGGATTCTGACTTCGTCACCGCCGAGGCCCCAGGTATCTTTCAAGGTCTGATATTCCTTTTCAATTGCCTCAACGGATTTTTTAACAATCCCGTTTCTGCTCTGTATGGGTTCCTCAAAAGCATTGACAAGCTGTATGGGGTGTCCTTTTTCGCGAAAAACACAAAGAACGAAACTAGGAGGAACGTTTCCGTTCATGGAATTCTTGCGGGCAACCGGAACAGCCTGAAGGGTTGCTTTGATAAATGCCTTTACCACTTCTTTACGTTCTTTACTCTCAAGGCAAGCAAGATGGTCCTTGTCGAAAAGCATGTCGAGATTAAGAGCAGCAAAACGATAGTAGGTGGCGGAGTTGAATTCGAGGGTGCTCGTCATTGCCGCACCTGCATCAGCAGTCGGCCAATCTTCCATCGCTGAAAAGTAATCAATCTCGTTTTCCACCTTGTGCGTGGAAAGTGCATGGCTGAACATGGCTGCACCTTCGATCGTCAAAGTGTGGTCACTTGCGACCATCCGACCGAATAAGGAAATGTCAGCAGCATCTTTCAAATCCTCCGGCTTTAATTCCTTAATGGCTTTCTTCACTTCCCCCTTTTCTTTGTACGCTTTTGCCATTTTAGCTATTTCCTTGGGTGTCGTGAAATATGCCGTTTTGACTCTTAGGACGCCGCTCTTGCTTTCCGCATCAGCGTCATATTTCGCCAAATAATCTCCGAATTCCCTTGCGACTTCCAACGCCTTGGGCTCATCAATTCCTTCATTTATAAGGGCAGCTTTCATCGGTTCTATGAACAATCGCCCGCGCTTGCCGGTAAAGAATGTTGGCAGGTCTTCTTTGGCAGCATCCCTCACCGCTCTTTTCCAGCACTGGCTCGACACTCTCGCCCTCTGCACACCGCCAAACACCGCCGTCTTCGGAGAATTCAGATCGTCACGATTCAGGCAGGAAACCGGAAAGGATTGCAAAATGTGAAGCTCAATATGACGCATAAGTAAACTCCTTATGTTTATGGTTATGAAATCGGTTTTAAAACAAGCATTCCGAACCCGAAACCCCGGGCGCGGCCAATGCCTTCGTTTGCAACTTTCAAAAACTTTGCCTGGTCCGTCACTTCCAGGCAGCCCTTGAATTCCACGCCGACCAAAACACCTTCATCCTTTTTCCGAAACAATTTGTGGAAAACAGGGGGTGACATTTCCATTTCTGGTTCTTCAAGAACACGAAAGCCATTCTGTTCACTCTTTTGAACAATCCAGCTGCGGAGCTCCTCTCGCTTTGTTATCGCATAGTGGCTTCCGTTTTTTTTCTTGTTTCCTTTGGGGTCGCGCCCAGAAAGCGTTTTTGTCGGGTTTGCAAAAATCTTAAAAAGATAGCGGTTCTTCTGGAAGAACGATTCCGGTACTTTTTTTTCTTTCCAACCCTCCGATGGACACCAACTCGGCTTTTCCGGTTTATCTGCCGATAGAACAGTAAACTTGAATTCATTCTCAGCAATGTCGAGTCGGGTTATGAAATCCCGTTTGTCGTCTTTCTTCTTTTCCGGAAAAAGCTTCCATGACAGGCTGTGCCATTCATAAAAACCATGCAGACCTTGTCGGGCAGCTGCAGCACGGTCAAGATTGATCTGTGCAAGGTGGCTCATAAAGCCGCCTCCTCAAGGTTCGGCACATTCCAGAAACTGCCTGCCCAGCGGTTCTTGATTTTATCTCCCCAACCCATAAGGCCGTTGTATAACTCATGATAATTTATCGAGATTTCCTTGGCTTTCATGCGCAGCCCCATCCTTACAGCGCGGTCACAGATTTCTTCTTTTTCAGACGACAGTAGATGCTGAAATCTCCGGGCAACAGGACCAACATTTTTAGTATCCTCTGGATTCTTGCTAAAAAGCTTTTTCCTTTCGTCCTCATCCATCAATTGCTGGCACGCAACGCCAAAATCACGATCCGACTTTGTTGAATGCAAAGCAAAAAGACCAGCAATGGTCTGCACCACCCTAGCCTCGTGATCGTAATCTTTCATTTCATCCTCAATGCCTCCGAATCGCGCAAGAAAGGGCCACGCCCTGTGCTTCAAGTCTTTTCGCAGAGCGCAACGCAGGTTGGCGAGGGTCGCGCGATCATCACGCTCAGCGCAGCTATTCAGGAACGAGATAAACAAATCTCTCTTTGAGTCATTACTCATTCTTCACCTCCATCGCTGTTTTGGTCTTCGTTTTCTGTTTCAGGTTTTTTCTCCATGAACAATTTTTTCCATCCCAGGGCAAAGGCGCGGATTTCACGAGGAGTCTCCTTCCCACAGGCGGTGATATAAGCTTCGCGCGCGGCCTTATGGATTGCGCCGCGCCAAACCTTTTGAGCTGCTTGATATTTCTCGTCAACGTCAAAGAGGTCTACATAGGCCATCAGAAGATGGCGCTGTTTTTCGATGGCAGTCCAGTAGGATCGGGTGGCTTTGGAATGTAACAAGTCTTTCTCTTTGAAGGCATTCTTGTTTTTCTTAGGATCAGAACGTGTATTCCAATAGCCATCAATATTTTTACGGTATTCTTCCATGGCCCAGCCTAAATTTGAGGAAATATGCTCTGCGTGTGCAACTTCATTCTGATAAATCGCGCGACATTCATCCCGGAGCATTTTAGAAGAAACATTGTAGACGGATTCCATGGAATTAATATAACCGCCTTTGGTTGTCCATTCAATTCCACCACACCAAACATCAAAGTTTTCATCAGTAAGATTTTCTAAAGCCCTTGGGCCGCTTGCCAAGCTATTATTGTCAGATTTACGAACGGTGATTGCATGAAGTTCCCGCCATATTGCATTTGAGTTTACTTTTAACACAACTCTTTTATTATCCCTCACCTTCAAAGTAGCACTGGTCTCATACATACCGTCTTCAGATAATGGATATCTCAAGCCATTTGCTAAAAGCAAATCATTTTCCTGCTTGCGTATTTTGATGGCCCGCGATAGTGGGACAAGGCGGCCCAAATATGTGTCAGTTGCATTTTGAATTGCCTTTTCATCGTCAAAGCCCTTAGGAAAACTTTCCCATATTGGTTTACCCCAAGCGTCCTTTTTTCCGAAGTGTCGTTCTATGACTGGTTTCGTCAAGATATTCTGGCAAATACTGTGCAGGAGGTTCTTCCCTCGCAGGAAACAGTGAACCATCAGTTTATCAATGCCAGGGGCTGGAAAACTAGCGCCTTTTCCGGGACTTTCAACACTATTCCACAACGCAACTCCAATTCTTCCACTTGCCGAAAAGTTCAAGTAAGTGATTAGGCCTAAAGCAATCTGTTGATCGTCAAGAACCCGTTTTTCAGTCGCTGAGGCTTGATGGTCAAGCAATGTTGAATTTGCACCTGTAGCCAACGAAATGTCCAATTTGCTCAACGAAGTGAACGTTTCCACTTTTTCTGTTTTCTGTTTTATTTTAAGTTTCTTGTCTTCCTTTTCATCTTTACTATCTTTGACCGTGGGCTTTAATACTGCAATCTGTAAGAACGGCTTCTCTTTGTGAAACAGTTCAAAAACTTCTTCCTTATTCCATTTGTCCAAATACTTCCTTGCAGACTCCGGCAATTTCTTCGGCGTCGCTTTCCAATCATCCTTGCCAACCGGTCCATCCAGCGCTGACTGCGCGATGCAAATCAGCAATCTCATCAATGCAACCCGCTCATGCGGCCGCACCGACAGATCAGCATATTTTTCGCCCTCGGTAAATACCTGCATGAGGTTTGCGAAGTGAGGCTTTCCGCCGATAGTAACAACCGGAATCCAAGGATCAATCACAAGGTTCATTATTCACCTCGTTTTCCTGGTCGGTTTTCATAATTTCGACTCCTTTTTCAGGGGTGTATCGCATTTTGTAGGCGTTCTTCAAATAGGTCGATTTGACATTTGCTCCTTCTACGAATCCGATTTTCCAGTTGCCGCGAATGAGAATGTGGAGTTTTTTATTTAGTGGTTGCGTTTCATTATCAAAACAATACTTTGGCACTTTCACAATATTCTTTGCAACAGCACGGGCCTCGGCCAAGTTGAATTTATCACCATCCAGAGCGATAGATTCGCCATTCAAAAGGTTCAAAGTGCGAGCAGCTTGTTTGACACATAAAACAAGTTGAGTTGTTTCAAAGCTGCTCACACGGGTTCTTGCCTTACCCTCTTCATCATCCAAGGCAAGATTCCAAACGCTTGTTTCAAATTCAGCTGTCATTTTCAGCGCAAATTTCTCGCCTTCAATTTCTTGGCGTAAAGTCAACCAGGATGGTGCTTCATTTTCCTCATCCTTATATGTGGATTCCAATAATTTCCTGATGTCTCGTGGTAGCTCTATCGAGGAGATTCCCTTCCAAAGTTCAAGACTTTTGAGAAGAATATACGGCGAATACACCATCGCCTTTGTTCCGAGCATCTTTTTTATTTTCTGCGCCGATGCGGTCAGAAAATCCTCATAAGGGAATTGCTCAGCCACAATCCACATTTCGGGAAATCGCTTTCCACGTTCATGTCGGCACAATCTTCCCATTCTCTGTAACAGCATGTCGGTCGGCGCAAGTTCAGTCACCATAAAATCAGCATCAAGGTCAACGCTCTGCTCAACAATCTGGGTGCTGAGAAGCAAACACCCAGATCGATTTTTCCCCGCTTTCCCGAGTTTTTCCATCCAGTATTCCTCAAGTTCCTGCCTGCGGAATACCGGAAAACGTGAGTGCAAGAGACCGATTTCGACCACTTCACCAACCATCCCTTTGGCCTGATCGTACATTTGCTGTGCTTTATTTACGGTATCACAAACCCATAAAACGCTTGCACCATTCTTTGCTCTGGTTAAGGCCTCCGAAAGACTTTCGCTTTCATCCTTCACCTGAATTCTTACGGTTTTCGGTTCTGGCAGCGGTACTTCCACAGGGGCAATATCTTTCCCGGTAATAACCGGGTAATGATTTTCCCCGCCAGCATCTTCCAACGTTTCAATGAACCTTCTTTTTATTCCCTTGGTGAGAGTGGCTGAAAGAAGGATTATGGTACAACCAAGGGGCAGAAGCCGATCGCACAACGTCTTAATCAGAGTACCGGTGTACAGGTCATAGGAATGAACCTCGTCGAGAATTACGACTTTGCCTGCAAGCGCGAACTGCCGAACGAAGAAATGTTTGACTGCAATAATGCTCATGAGAGCCTGATCGATTGTTCCAACGCCGAATGGTGCAAGAAGGCCACGCTTGCTTGAAGCGAACCAGTCAATTGCGTCACGGTTCGATTCCTTTTCGTCAGAAGTCGAAGGCTTTAATGTCGGGATCATTTTATCGAGTAGCCAGGAACCGGCATGAACAAGACGGGCTGATGACGTACCATCAACTATTCTTTCGAGAAAATCGTTAACGCGTTCATGGATTCGATTGCTCGTCGCTTGCGTGGGAAGCGCGAAATAGAATCCCGTTGCTAAGTCTTTCTGCATAAGCTGGTACGCACACCAAAGGGCGGCCTCGGTTTTCCCCAGCCCCATCGGCGCTTCGATGATGTACAGACCGGGTTTTTGAATTGCACCCTCTGCTTTTGACTGAAGATCGTTTTGTTTAAACGGTTGGCCTGTGGTCGGTTCAATAAAAACATCTCCAAACGAAAGGCCTTTCTTGATTTTGGGGATGTCAAACCCGATTTCGATAAGCGCAGTTGATGCGTTCTTTCTGCTCGCGACAGGAGTTGTATTATTTTGAACGGGAAACCAGTCCTCCGCTGAACCAATCCAATCGGATACGGACACTAGGCCGGCCAGCCACCAAAAATATTCCCATTGGTTGTCTACCAAAACGGTCGGTAGCGATACGTTATTGAGAAATGAATGCGCAACCGCTTCACGTTTTTCTTCCCAATCATCATCGCTACACCTCAACTTAACACCCGGCTTATGTAGTCTGCCGTGATGCGCCCCCAAGATTGCCGCCCACAATTCAGCCGATTCTGTACTCATGCTACTTTTTTTCAGAATTTCCTGAATTGTGAACTGTGTGACAATCGAATGGTCCGATTCATACGGTTCTCCGTAGTTCAGTCGGAGCTCGTTGATATTCAACCACTCGGGGCATTTTGCTTGGAACCCTGGAGACATTTTGCCAATATCGTGCAAGCCTGCAAAAGCCGCAATTTGATCAGACGAGCAGCCGGTTTTTTCAATGAGCCTTCCATGATTTTCCAATAGCAATTTAGCAACCGCACGTACATCGTTCAGGTGTGAAAGAACGGATTTCCCCGGTTTGTCATCGGTCGTGGTTTTCGCCCACAAGTGTTCAGGAATCATTTAGTTCTCCCCACCGCCGCCACGTCCAAACAATGATACGGCAACAAGTGATAGTCGTATCCGCTACCATCTTCCTTTTTCCTAGCGTTGCCCCGATATTTGTGATAAAGAGGTTTATCGTCCATGCCTTTTCCCTATCAGTGTTGAAATGAATGCTTCAATTTCATTTTCCATACTCCGCCCTCATTTCCCGAACCGATGAATCAAAGAACTCATGCAACTTATCCTGCAAAAGTTTCTTGTCCGGCAGCTTGGTCGTGTAGTCAGCAATAGCAGCAGGCGACAGCGTGCGGCTCAACGAATATTCAACGACTTCGTCGTCCTTGCCTTTGCATAGGATAATTCCGATGCTTGGGTTTTCATGCGGCTTTTTGACATCACGGTCAAGCGCTTCCAGATAAAATGAGAGCTT
>Ga0182027_10015254_pt1 | contig 10581 bp, 4 predicted proteins | sample 712E1DmetaG_FD_121300 | JGI IMG/M metagenome (GOLD analysis project Ga0182027, IMG submission 121300) | Permafrost microbial communities from Stordalen Mire, Sweden - 712E1D metaG (Illumina Assembly) | ecosystem: Environmental > Terrestrial > Soil > Wetlands > Permafrost | place: Sweden... | reverse complement strand
TGTAACACCGGTTTCGCCGATTGTCTACGGCCTCATCGTCATTCTTTTTGCGATAGTTCTCTGGTCGCTCAGCCGCTATATTAGAAAAAAACCTGTTGTTACGAAGACATAGTTCAGGCATTTAATATTTTTCGTAGATACAACCAAGTCCATTCTCTAATAATAGAGAGTGGACTTTTTTATTATCCCATTTAACGGTTTCATTATCTCTTTGTCTTCGATTGGAATGAGTTCGCCATTATGTTGAAGCAGAACCCTTGTGGAAATATATAAATCCCTTCTGCAGCACCTCTATTATAGTGATATCATGATACTTCGGGATATCGGCACATTCTTTCGCAATCGGTTCAATGTCGTCACTTTGCTTCATCCGTCCAAAAGAGATTCTTTCAACAAACTCTTTATGAAGAAAGTGAAATAATTGGCAGTCTGAAGTGTAGAAAGTCCCGGAAAATATTTCTATATTTGCTGCGCACTTCGAACCTACACAAACACACGGAGCAATATCATGGCTGGTGTCTATGAACTCAATTATGAAGGTAAAACAATTCTCTGCATGGATATTGCTGGTTTGCAATCAAAAGATAAACCAGAATTTCTTGAATATGTAAAACGCGCAAAAGAAATAATCCGGAAGCAGCCTCCAAAATCACTTTTGGTTATTACAAAAGTAACAAATACAGGATTTGATACGGAGGTAGCCGGCATTATTAAAGAGTATGCACAGCACAATACGCCATATGTAAAAGCGAGCGCAGTAGTGGGAATAGCAGGCTGGGCGAAAATCATTTTAACTGCAGTAAAAGCTTTGACAGGAAGGGATTTCCATATAACAGATACAATGGAAGAAGCGCAGGAGTGGTTAGTTAAGCAATAAAAAATTTGGATATTCACGCCGGCAGTCATGCATGGTTGAGAATTTTAATATTGAGACAGAGTAACCGTCATTTTCTTTGTTCAAGTACGTGAAGAGATGATCGCTAATGCGATTATGGTTATCATTCAAAAAGAAATAAAACTTCAGGCACGCACCCGCGGATTTCATCTGGTCACGTCGGAAATAATTTCTCAAATCCCGGAGTTGAAAACAATTCAACGCGGAGAGCTTCACGTGTTTATCAAACATACATCAGCATCACTCACACTCAACGAGAATGCCGATCCCACCGTGCGTGAAGATTTTGAAAAGCACTTTAACAAATTAGCTCCAGAGAATGCGCCGTACTACGAACACGACACTGAAGGATCAGACGATATGCCTGCACATCTCAAATCATCGATGCTTGGAAGCAGTGTATCCATCCCTGTGACAAACGGCAGATTGAATTTTGGCACGTGGCAGGGAATTTATTTCTGTGAGCATCGCAATTATGGCGGGGCAAGAGAATTAGTGCTGACACTTATTGGAGAAGAAAATGGTTCTTCGAAATGAATCTAGAATCCTTTGTAATTATTCAGTGGTGTTACATATTACCATGTTATTGCTGATGAACATGGAATATAATAGAATAAAGTACACCACCCCCGCCTGCTGCGGGCAGGCCTTTCTCCCCTCCTCGTTTGAGGAGGGGAGAGATCCCGTCCCGCTTGATAAAATCAATCGGGACGGGAAGGGGGAGGTGGACAAACATAAAAAGAACTTCAATCCTCCATTAAAAGAATATCGCGCGTAACATCGGTCAAAAATTCCATTCAATTAAAGCTGCACTTTTTATACCTGCAAGCTAAAGCACTCCAGCGCGCAAGCACGAAACGTTATGTATAGTGAAGCAAATCTGACGCTATTGGAAACATTTTTTGTTTTTTGAGAGACTTTCTATGGGCGCTAAAGCCAATTGCATGAAGTGTCACAAATGGGCGGTTTTTTGAAGAAATTGCCAGCTTGATTGGGACTCATATATTACTCAAAAAAAATTCAGACAAACAAAATCGTCAATAAAAAAAGCCGTTTTGCATTTGTTCAGTAAGGCGGGGAAAAAAGTTCTGAGAATGCATAGATGAAAAAGTTTAGGGTTTGTCAATAAATAGGTATCAATTTTAAGTTTCCGTAAATACTTAACGAGAACACATAAATTGGACGGAGTTACCGACAACGTTTTACTCAAAGATAGGCGTGCTTTTTTGTGAGTTAGCGCACAAAAAAGACTTGACAAGTTTGTTGAATTCTCATATATTGGTTCCAATCAGTTGCCGAAGGAATCGAGCTGTTTTATAAGCTTCCCTCGGTGTCCTTATCTAAGTAAAATAACTCGGCGAGGCATGCCGGGTAAAAATTCCCTAGAATATCATTTCATGAAATAAGGAGTTTGCTATGATAAGATGGTTGAAGTTCAATTCTAGCTAATTCTTGTTGAAGTTCGGAATTCTTCAAAAGTTTTTTAAGGGATGCCAAAGAAGGCATTTTGAAATTTCAAATAATCTCTAATTGGAGGTACAAATGTTTACAAAAAAACTTTTTAATTCGCTTGTTCTTTTAGTAGGACTTATAGTCCTCACAAGTACAGCAATGTTTGCCGCCACTTCGTGGTATGTCAATGCCGCTACCGGTAACGACAACTACGATGGTACGCAGTCTGCATTTTCTTCGGGACTTGTTGGACCGAAAGCTACTATCTCAGCTATGCTGGCGAGTTCCTATGTAGTTAACGGCGACGCTATTTACATTGCAGGAAATACTTATAATGAAACAGTAGTTCTGACCAAGAGAGTTCAATTAATGGGAGTAGGTAGTGCGGTTACAATTCAGAACTTGACTCTTAACACTGCTTCTACCACTAGTACGGCTATTGGATCAACCACTGATGTTACCGGTCCCGGTACACAAATTATTAACATTTCAGGTACACTCTATTTGCAATCTGGTCTATATGCACCGGCTACAGGTAAGTTAAACTTACTTGCAAGTGCCGTTGAACAAATTGCCATTGGGTACGTCGCTGCAACTTCTGGTTTTTCAGCCACTCCAACTGCTACTGGTGTTTACGATATGGTATTTGTCAATAGTACTGCGATAACTTTTACAAACACAGATTACCCGAATGCATCTGGAAATCCACGTGATGTAGTTTTTCAAGGCAGTGGAAACGTAACATTACCTGGCGCATTCGCAGCTAATCGAGACCTAACAATTACTTCGGCTACTGTTGTAATTGCGGGTAATACTTTATCTGTTGGGCGCAATTTTGTTAACAATAGCGCTTATACAACTACAGGAACCGGCTCGGTTACTTTAACAGGTGCTTACGCCAGTTCTGCCGGTAATGTTTCCGGCACAGGTACTTTCGAAAGTTTGACAACTTCAGCCGCTGCTATTACTATTACTCTTACAAGCAACATTACATTTGTTAATATTGGTTCTTCAACAAATTCAATTTTGACTTTAGGTTCAGGTTCTACATTGGCATTATCTACATTTACATTGACTACACCAGGCGATATAGTAAATAATTCCGTTGCCGCTAGTATTACTAACGGTACAGGTGGTGCCATTGTAATGAATGGTTTGCTTACTGAAAATTTCACAATCGTAGATAACCAGACCAATACATTAGCTAATCTTACTATTAATAAACCAACTGGTAGTATTCTTAATTTTAAAACTACTACAAACTCAGCGGGCACAGGTGGTTCTTATTCGTTCACAAATAATTTCAATTTTGTTAGTGGACAATTAGAAACCAATTTTAATAGTATCGTTATTGGCGCTGCTCACGGTGCAACAGCTAATATTGGTGGTCCGATTAATCAAACCGCTGGATCAACAGGCGTATTTTCTTTAGTTAATACGTCGAAGAGTGTAACATTTGGCGGCACTGGTCAAATCAACATTCCTGTTAGTAACGCTTGCGGAGCCTTATTGACAAATCAATTTTCATCTTTATCTACTATCGGAAGCAATTTAACAGTTACATCTGGCACATTACAAACTTCAAGCTTAGCTTTAATTAACGGAAATGTTTCTGTTAATAGTGGCGGTATACTTGTAATGAACGGTTCTGCAGTCTCTATAACCGGCAATGTGACTGTTGGTGAAGGTGTTGGCAATACTGCCGGAACAATTAATGGAACATCTAATGTTACTGTTTCCGGTGCGTTAACATACTCCGGAACATCTGCAAGTAACGCAATTGATTTAACCACCGGAACAACACCCGGTAATTTAACTATTACAGGCACTTTAACAGATGGTGCTGCTGGTACCGTACTAAAAGCTAACACTCTTAGTATTGGTACATTAACTCAGACCGGAACTGTAATTACAACAACGCTCGATTTAATTGTTGGCACTGGTGGTGCAAATTCTGGTGCGGCATTGACTGTCGGACGTAATTTCCAATCATCGGGCACAGTTACGTTTGGCGCCGGTGCAAAAGCAATTACAGGCACATTTGCAGCTTCGGGCGCTGTTACAACAGGCGCTGGTGCAACAACAGTTACAGGCACATTTACAGCTTTAAGTACTGTTACAACAGGCGCTGGCGCAGTAACAGTTACAGGCGCTACTTCTATAACCGGCGCTTTATCTCTAAGCGGCGCTGGATTGGTTTGGTTTAAAAGCACGGCAACTTTAGCAGGTGGTGTTACTACTGGTGGTGCTAATGGCGGCCTAAAAATTGACGGTACATCTACAATCACCGGCAATGTTATAGACAACAGCAATTCAACTGCATTTACCATTAATAAAGCTACTGCAATTAGCGGTAATTTAACATTTACAAATGCTGGATCAACATTTACTTTGGGTTCTGCTGCAAGTGCTGGAGTTCAAGCGTCTACTATAGGCGGAACGGTTTCTACAAATGCCACAGCAGCGGGCGCTATTGTTCTTCAACAAAACTCAACTTCAAACTATACAACTCTTGCAATAGGCCAGAATCTTACTTTCGGTGCTGCAAATAACGTTGGTGCTATTACAATGGGTGGTTCTAAAAATAAACTTACCTTCAACGGATCCGGCGCTTTAGCAACTGCTGGTGTTCCACAGGTTATTACTTTGGGCGCCGCTCTTACATTGGCTAACGGAACTCTTGAAATAGCTAATACAGGTACTGGAACAGCCGCACTACAAAGTGCATCAGTTTCTGTAACCGGTGGTACTCTCACCGTTCCAAACTTATTATTAACAAGCAACGGTATTAGTAACGCTAGCCTTTCAGTTGCTGTTAACGGCGTAGTTACTATAGTAGGTGGCTGGGTCGGAACAGGTACTCTTGGAGTGGCAGGTGCATATGATTTAGTTTTCAATAATAATTCAAACTGGCCACTTGCCGCGTCAGCTACAACTCCAACTACATATGAATGGCAAGCTGGAATTAGAAACCTAACGTTAACAACAGGTTATACGGGAACAGTAACTTATCCATCTGCTCAAACTCTTAGCGGGATCTTGACAGTTGCTTCTGGAAGAACTTTACAGACAGCAACAGGTTCATTTGATCTTACTATTACAAACACGACTGCTTCTGCAGGCGTAGTTGTACTAGATGGAACGTTTGCTGGTGCTGGCAAAATCATTGTCACCGCAGGTGTCGCTACTCAAACAATGAGCGGTGCCGGAACAGTTTCTAACCTTACAATCAATTACACTGCCGATGTTGTGTTCACGATGAGCGGCCCGTCTGCAGTGAGTGGAAATTTTGTGACAGCCGGCGGCGCTGGTAATGGTACTTTAACATGGAGCGGCACAACGGTGTTCACAAGCGTTGCAGGAACAACCACGTTTAACAATAAAATAGTTAATTTGCCAACTGCTGGTTTCACTGCTACCGGTGCATATACACATACCGCAGGTAGTGTTGTATTCCCAACAGGTACAGGTAATTTAACATTGTTAGCTGCTGCAACTATAACCAGCGGTACATATGACTTTACGACTAACACAAATGTTTTTGGTAGCTTAGTATTTGGCGGTACAACAGCTCAAACGTTAACGCTCGGCGCTGCAGCGACAGTTGCTAGTGTTACTATTAATAATGCCGCTGGCGTTACAATTACTGCTTTCACATTGACTACGACAAATCTTTATTTAACTAATGGTTTGTTGACGCATAACGGTCTATTGTCTGTAACTTCTGGTACTATTACTAGAAAAATTACTGCTACGACCAATGGTCAAATAGCTACACAACCTGCAAGCGGTCCTTCGAACGTTACGTACGTAGGAAATACAAGCGGTTCAACCGGGCCGGAATTACTTGGTGTTCTTACAAATTTGACAATTAATTCTGATATCGGTACTAACCCAACAATTACATTAGCAAGCGGAACAACGATTCTTAACGGCGGTACATTGAACCTATCAAATGGTACACTTGCAGCCGGAACAAGCAATTTGACTTTCGCATCTGGGACAGAAACAGTTATCCGTGCAAATGGTACTTTAACCGGTACACCTACATTCAACGGAACTGTTAATCTACAGTACTTGAATTCTACTTCAATTACAACCGGAGCTGAATGGTCAAGTCCAACGAATATTGGCACAGTAACAGTAAACTGCTTAAACGCAACACTTACACTCAGCCAAGCTTCTGCAACCACCGCTCTAACTGTATCATTCGGTACATTAGATTTAGCCGGTTATGCTCTAACGATTAGTGGTGCATCCGGTTCTACAGTTAATGGTGCTGTTACTGCAAGCGGTGTTGGATATTTAAATTACACTGCAACCAGTACAATGGTTGGTAGTGCAACCTCTTATCCAAAGATAGTTGTCAACGGTAGTATTACTCTTACATCACCCAATTTAGTAGCTGATACGATTAAGGGTGACCTTGTAGTTACTAAGGGTACTTTCCTTGTTAACGCTGGCACAACAACTGCCTTGGTTATAACGGGTAACCTTACTGTAGCTACTGGAGCTACTGCTTTTACTGATAATGGACTGAAAGTTAAACTCGGTGGTAACCTCTCAATTGTTGGAGATGATGTAACACCTGCTGCAGGTCCAAAATTTACACCAGCTAACGCCGGTTCATTAGAGTTTAACGGCACAGCAGCTCAAACTATTACTACAAGACAGAATGCTGCTACGATAACAGACAGTTATTTAAATAATGTTACCATTAATAATGCTGCAGGTGTTACATTACTAACAAATGTTATATTAGGTAATGCTAAAACCTTAACTTTAACAAAAGGTATTCTTACTACCGGCACTTATAGTATTCAAGTAGGTGTAAGCGCCGCTGGTACAGTAACCCGAAGTGTTGCAACGGGTGTTGTTTCACATATTAATGGTACCTTAAGCCGTTGGGCGGATTCTAACCCACTATTAGCTGGTCCAACTTCTACTACTGTATCCAATTTGTTCCCGTTGGGTACCGCTAGTGGTTTGTATCGTCCAGCTACGATTACATTTACAGGGGTAACAACGGCGAACGCTGGTGCCGGTCAAGGACAATTAATTACAGTAACACATACAAATGCAGCTCCAACAGGTACGGTTGGCATACCATTTACAAATGCCGGCGTTACAATTAATAAGTTAGCACCACTTTATTGGACAGTTGCTGTGTACAATGCAGCAGGTACTTCCTTCCTTGCACCAATAATTAACCCGACAATTACATTAGGCGCTGGTGGTGTTACATTTGGAGATATCACGTTAATTCGTGCGGTCTACAGACTAACAAACCCGCTTAATACATGGCTAATGCCTGGCACACCTGGAACTCCATATTATGATGTTAATGGTGTACCTACAATAGTTCATAGCGGAGTTCAAGGTTGGACGTCAGAACCGTCAGAACTGTTTGCAATCGGTTATGCTTCCGCCTTAACTGTTGCAAATCCTATTACAGCACAGACGCTTATTTTTGGTGGAACAACAGCTACTTATACAAAAGATGTAACAGCTGCACCTGCAGTATTCGCTGGCAGCCTTGGCACACTAACCTATAGTGTCGTCAGTTCTGACCCGACAAAAGCAACAGCTTCTATTACAACGGCTGGAGTTTTAACAGTTACATCAGTAGCAATAGGTCCAACAACGGTTACTGTTACTGCAACAGATGTTAATAGTGAACAAAAAACATCTGTATTTGTTGCTACAGTCGTAACTAAACCAGCATTTACATTTCCTGTTGCAAATGCAGGATCAGTAGTAGAAGGTGGAATCATGTCAATTCCATTCACGGTAACGGGTGAAGCAGGTATTACATTGTCTATGGTTCCCAATGTCCCTGCTCTTTCATGGGCTTCATTTAATGCTACAACGAATACATTAACCTTAGCTCCTGCTGTCGGTGTAGCAACCGCTGTAACAGGTGGTATCTATACAATCGATATCAGAGCAACCGGAACTTTATCTGGATTATCCACAGATAAAATTATAACAATTACTGTAACCAAGTCTACAAATGTTGACGATTTAACTGTTATACCGACAGAGTTCTCATTGTCACAGAACTATCCGAATCCGTTTAATCCGTCAACGACGATTGAATTCGGATTGCCAAATACAAGCAATGTAACTTTGAAGGTATACAATGTGCTTGGTGAAGAGGTTGCTAGCGTTGTTAACCAAACAATGACTGCTGGATATCATACTGTTACTTTTGATGGTTCAAAATTAACAAGTGGTATGTATATCTACAGAATTACAGCTGGTAACTTCATTCAAGTTAAGAAGATGATGATGTTGAAGTAATATCCTCTTAGCTTAGAAGTAGTTGTAAAATTGGCGATCCCGACGAAAGTTGGGATCGCCTTTTTTATGTACAAATTGTGGAGTTTCTGCCTGCGGCCAGCCCGCTCGCTGTCTGGCGGGCGGGCTGGCGATCACCAGATCGGACAACATTAAGGTAACAGAGAATGTCTCCATCTGCCGAGGGGCAAGTCGTCGGTGACTAGAATTCTACCCTCGTCATTGCATTGATATTATTGGTAGGAATATGAGATTGAAAGGAAGATTGCCGTACGATGTATGTATTATTGTCTAAGAAAGGATAATATCCAAATTCTTGAGACGCAATAGAGATTCCCCGCCTGACCGAAGGCGGGTAGGTTCAATCGTTACATTCTTTCAAAATGACAGACTTTTCTTTTTGATAACAACATTTTTCATCTAAAATACAAAGAAAATGAATCTCTTTACCGCAAGTTTTAAATTATTACAACTCTGATTCTTTCCCTCGCATCGAATCCCAAAGTGCATAAGCGAACAATAACACGAACATCACTAGACCTGCTATCTCGCCGTTTGTTGATCCTGCCCACTGCTCGTTATTCCAACTTGCGTATCCAAACGACCATTGCTGGTCGATGAATTTTAAAAATGCATTGAAGACACCAAATAGCGCGCCGCCGGCAATGAAACCTGAAGCGATCAATGTACCGCGTTGTAAGCGGGCGTTATTCAATTTTTCATTCTTTGTTCGTGTTGAAACGAACCATGCAATGAATCCTCCAAATAGCAGCGGCGTGTTTAATTCCTGCGGAATGTACATTCCAAGTGCAAATGCCAGCGGTGGAACTTTCAAAATCACAAGTAGAAAGGCTATAATCGCACCGACGATATAAAGCACCCAAGGCGTTGGGGCGTTTGACATTAACGGCTTGATGACTGCCGCCATTGCGTTAGCTTGAGGAGCGACCATTGCTTTGTCGCCTGTAAAGCCATAAGCTTGATTAAGCACAAGAATAACACCGCCTACCGTTGCCGCTGAGACAAGAACACCAAGAAATTTCCATGTTTCTTGCTTTCTTGGCGTAGAACCAAGCCAGTAACCAACTTTAAGATCGGTAATGAAACCTCCGGCAACCGATAGTGCTGTGCACACAACTCCGCCAATGATAAGCGCACTCACCATACCGGATGTGCCGCTCAAACCAATTTGTGTCAATACGAGAGAAGAAAGAATCAATGTCATTAAGGTCATGCCGGAAACCGGATTTGTTCCGACAATAGCTGTAGCATTTGCCGCAACAGTTGTGAAAAGGAAAGAAATAATCGTTACTAATAACAAAGCCACAATTGCCTGTCCGATAGTAGGAAGAACTCCCAGCGCAAAAAATGCAAAGATTGCAATTGCCGTTAAAAGAATTAAGACAACGACCCAAAGCATCCGAATGTCAGATTGTGTGCGGATAGTTTTCTCTTCATCTCCAGAAGTGTGATGTGCGATTTCTTTGTAGGCAAGTGAGAATGCGCCGGCAATAATTTTTGAGGAACGAATAATGCCGATTATTCCTGCCATTGCAATGCCGCCGATGCCAATCTGCCGAACGTATGTACGGAAGATTTCTTCCGGGCTCATTTGTGCGATTAGTTTTGTAGCTGTTGCGCCAAGTGGAACAGTGAGATACTGACCGACTTCATATACCAACGGTATCATCACAAACCAAGAAAGAAACGAACCTGCTGCAATGATTGCCGCGTACTTTAGTCCAACAATGTAGCCAAGTCCGAATACCATTGCCGAGACATCTACCTTGAATACCATCTTTAATTTATCGGAAATTATTTGTCCCCAGCCGAACATCCTTGATGTGATAACTTCCGACCATGCTCCAAACGCACTGAAGACGAAATCAAATATTCCACCGATAAGACCGCTGACAACAAGCACCATTGCCTGC
>Ga0182027_10015253_pt1 | contig 10581 bp, 9 predicted proteins | sample 712E1DmetaG_FD_121300 | JGI IMG/M metagenome (GOLD analysis project Ga0182027, IMG submission 121300) | Permafrost microbial communities from Stordalen Mire, Sweden - 712E1D metaG (Illumina Assembly) | ecosystem: Environmental > Terrestrial > Soil > Wetlands > Permafrost | place: Sweden... | reverse complement strand
CCGTCCTCCAGCATACCTGTTGGGTTTCTCCTCAACAGCGGGACGGAAAAAGGCGGTACCGGCCGGAGAATGTTAATCGGCCACAGGCAGAGTGAAGTAAAATGTCGATCCCGCCCCAGGCGTGGACTCCATCCACATTCGGCCGCCATGCCACTCGATGGCCCTGCGGCAGAATGCGAGGCCCAGTCCGGAGCCGGGATATTCCCTTCCATGCAGGCGCTTGAACGCCCCGAAAATACGTTCCTGGAACGCGGGATCTATGCCAGGGCCGTTGTCCTGCACGGAGAATACCCAATCGGGATCCACCCTCTTGAATGAGATGTGAACGCGCGGAGAAGTTGCGCCGCAATACTCGATGGCATTCAAGATCAGATGGCGCAGGACCTTGGTCAATATCTCGAAGTCACCCGTGACCGAAGGCAGTGAGTCATGGGTAACGGTCGCGTTCCGTTCCACGATCTGCTTGTCCGTCAAGAGAAGCGCCTGAAGAAGGACCGCCTCGATCTCCGCCGTGGTAAGCGGCCGGCCGCCTGTACCCGTGGCCCAGTAGTCCACCACGTCGGCGAGCAGCGACTGCATCCTTGCCGCCGCCTCCCGGATGCGATCGAGGAACGCGCCGGCATCGGAACCGAGGCGGCCGTCACAGGTCTCGGCGATCAGTTGACTGAACGATGCCACGTCGCGGAGAGGCTCGCGCAGGTTGTGAGCCGCCATCGAAACAAACTCTTCGAATTCCGCGCCCGCCCGGTCCAATTGGCCCTGGACCTGGATGCACCGCCGGGTTTCCGCGTCGAGCGCCTGGCGTAAGCGCTCGATTTCATCTTGCGTGCAGTCTTGCGTAACTTGTTCCATTTTCAGTCCGCCCGCCGCCTGCGGCGCTCCTGGTGGCCCCCGGGGATTGTGAACTTGAACGTAGCGCCTTTTCCCGCTTCCGATTCCACCCAGATCCGTCCACCCTGGCGCTCCACAATCTTCTTGACCAGCGCAAGACCGATGCCAGTACCGGGGATTTCGCTGCCGTGCAAACGCTTGAACATGCCGAACACCCGGCCGGCATCCTGCGGATCGATGCCGATTCCGTTGTCGCGCACGGCAAACAGCCACTCTCCCGCGTTTTTCTCGGCCGAGACATGGATTCTGGGCGTTTCCCCGCCGCGATACTTGATCGAATTGGAAATGAGGTTCTGGAAGACGCGCATCAGCGTGACCTCTTCGGCTATCACGGTTGGCAACGAATCGGAGGTCACTGTGGCGCCACTCTGCGCAATGGCCGCATGGAGGTTCAACAGCGTCTTGGCGAGAACGGCGCCGGAATCGACGGGGGCGAAGCCGTCCTGCTCGCGCTCGGTAACCTCCCAGTAAGAGAGCAGGGCCTTCAGCAGGGCCTCTATCCTCAGGGCGCCCTCCACGGAATAGGAGATGAATTTGTCGGCTTCCTTGCCCAGCTTTCCCGCATACTCCCGCCCCAGGAGCTCGGTAAAGTTCACCACCATCCGCAGCGGTTCCTGCAAATCGTGCGTGATCGCATAGGCGAAATGCTGCAATTCGGCATTGGTCGTTCGGAGCGCTTCCTCGGCCTGCTTGCGATCCGTTACATCCTCGATCGCCAGCAGGATCGTCCGGGCCTGCGAACTCGGATTGAAGATCTCGCTGGCGTTGAGGAGCATCACTTTACGGCCGACATGTTCATATTCGTGAGTCACCTCGAAGTCGCGGAAGGTTGCGTGCGCGGGGAGAAGGTTCTCCAGCAACTCGCGCAGCTTGGGGATATTCCATTGTCCGTTCCCGAGGTCGTAGATAAGCCGCTCCTCGGTCTCCTCGCGGGAGGCATGAAAGGTCCCGTAGAACGTCTTGTTGGCTTTCATGACCTGCAGGTTCTGGTTCAGGATCACGAGAGGCTCGCGCACGGTTTCCACGATAGCCTCGGCGAAGTCCAGACCGCGCTTTGCGGAGTCGATATCGATCAACATGAGGACGGCGCCGTCGATCTTGCCGTTGGGACCCACGGACGGGAGGACGCGGACCGAATACCAGCGGCCGTGCGGGTCGCGGATATCGCGAGGTTGCCGGTTGCCGCCTTCCATCGCATCCAGCAGCAGACTCCGCAGGTCGGGCAGTTCCATTCGAGGCTGAAGATCGATGATCGACCGTCCAACATCGGAGGCGATCAGATTGAACATGGGCTCGATGGCGCGCGTGAAGCGGCGAATGCGCAGATCGCGCCCGACCATCACCAGGGGTATGCTGATGCTTTCGAGAAGATTGGTCAGATCCCGGTTGACTTTACTGAACTCCACGTTGCTGATCTTCAGCTCTTCGTTCAGCGTGTTCAATTCCTCATTGGCCGATTCCAACTCTTCCTGCGCGGTTTCCAGTTCCTCGTTGCCCGCCTGCGCCTCTTCGTTGGCCGCCCCCAGATCTTCCAGGGTGGCTGCATTATCCGCGACGATGGATTGCAGATACTCTCTGGTCGCCACCAGCTCGCGCCGCAACCGGGAGATTCCACGGTTGTCCCGCGTAGCGAGCTTGGGAATGGCCTGCGGGCCACCGGCCGGCGCCGCGTCTTCGAACAGGACCAGGAAATAGCGTTCCTTCGAAGAGGGTGAGGCCGTGAGCGGGATTACGGTGATCTTGACGTCTATTATCTCGCCGCCGGCTTCAATCCGGAATCCGTCCGCCTTGGCCATGGCGCCCGTTTGCCTGGCAGTTCGGATCGCCTTACCCAGACCTGCAATCAAGCCTTCGCGCGCCAGTCTTAGAAGGTTATGCGTCGGCGCGCCCGGCGATAGCTCGAGGTACGGAGCCGAGCAGCCCCGAAGATGCACGATGTTCCCATCGTCGTCAACGATGGCGCCGGGGGGGCCATGTTCGGCCAGCACCAACCGGTCGGCTTCTCTCAGCACGTCCGGCCCCACCCGGCCGTTGGCAAGTTTCTCCCGAAGATCCACCCGGCCTTCGGCGCGGCGGCCTTCGCGTACGGCTGGCGCCGGGATGCTCGGGGCAGGCCGCACGCAATAGATCTTGTGGGTTTTGTCCACCTGATGAAACGCCTCGGAGAGCGTGCCGATGCTTTCCGATGGGCCGAGCACCAGAAAGCCGGAAGGCTTGAGGGAGTAATGCAGGGTCGACAGCACCTTGCGTTGTAACACGGCGCCAAGGTAGATCAGCACGTTGCAGCAACTGATCAGGTCCAGCTTGGAGAAAGGCGGGTCCTGCGCCACGTTGTGCCTGGCGAAAACGCACACGTCGCGGACGATCTTGGCGATCTGGTGCCGGCGCTCCGTGCGGATGAAGAAGCGCGCCAATCGCTGCGGCGAAACATGCGCCACCTCGGAGTCCCTGTAGATGCCGGAGCGGGCTTTTTCGATCGCCGTTTCACTGAGATCGGTGGCGAAAATCTCGAACGGCACGCTCACACCAGCGTCGCCCAGGAATTCCATCAGGCAGATGGCGATGGAATACGCCTCCTCGCCAGTGGCGCAGCCAGGCACCCAGATGCGGATCGGATCCCCGGGCGCCCGATTTTCGACCAGCGTGGGGAACACTTTCTTCTTCAGTTCCTCGAAGACCGCCGGTTCCCGGAAGAAGGCCGTGACGGTGATAAAGCAGCTCTCGCACAACGCCGTGGCTTCCTCGCGGTCCTGCTCGATGACCCGGCTGTAGTCCGCCAGCTTTTCGAATCCGCGGAGGGCCATGCGCCGCCTGATGCGCCGCAGAAGGGTGCTGAACTTATAGTGGGTGAAGTCCACGCCGGTCGAGTTGCGGATCAGCCGGAGTATCTTGACCAGTTCCGGATCCGCGGACGCATCGATCGCCTCCGGAGGCTCGATCAGGACCTGAGAATGCCGTCCAATGGCCACCAGTTGCCGGGCGATTCCTTCCGGTGGGAGGACAAAATCCACCGCACCGGCGGCGATGGCGCTTCGCGGCATGCCGTCGAACTTGGCGGTTTGGATCTCCTGAGCGAAGGTGGCGCCGCCGGCGGCCTTGATCGCCTGGAGGCCCAGCGTCCCATCCGACGCGGTTCCCGACAGGACGACGCCAAGCGCCTGGTTGCCCCGGTCCGCCGCCAGGGCACGGAAAAAAGTGTCGATCGGCATGTTGCGGCCCCTGTCTGGCCGGGGCGGGGTATGAAGGACTCCATCGGAAATGCCCAAACCGCATCGTGGCGGAATCACGTAAACATGGTTGGCGCGGGCGCGAGTATCGCCCTTCACCTCCGAGACAGGCATCTTGGATGCTTTGGCAAGCAACTCCGTCAGATGGCTCTCGTGGCTCGGATCGAGGTGCTGAATCAGCACGAACGCCATGCCGGTATCGTCCGGCAGATGGTTGAGCAACTCCGTGAATGCCTCCAGCCCGCCGGCGGAGGCTCCCACGCCAACAACGAGGGGCGGGCCGCCTTCGGCGCCATCCTCGGCCGCTGGCCGCTCGATAGCCCCCGCGGAAACGGGCCTTACGGTCGCTGTGGATGCCTTCCCAACCGCGGTCGTTCGCCGCTTTGGGCGGGGCGAGTCAGGCGCACGTGGAGAACGCGCAACCCCGCCGGGCCGACGACTGCCGGTCTTCTTTGCCAAACGCCACCATTCCCTTTCTCACCAAAACGCCGCAAACAGAGCACGTGACGTGCCATTCTCGCGCCCCGGTCTGCGCCGGCGCCTGGTCCTCTCGGCCGGCGGCCAGCCAACTGACCGATTGTAACGCCGTCGCGCCGTCAGCCGGCCCTGGGACCTGCCAGCAGATCCTTGATGATTTTGCCGATCTGCATGAACTGATCCAGACCGGCGGGCTTGGCGATGAACCGGGAAACCCCGAGGTCCTTGAGCAGCGCCGCGTCCCGCCGGGACTGAGAAGAACTCCACGCGCACACCGGGACTCCGGCCAGGTGTTTGGCTGCCCGAATCTCGTGCAAAATGTCTTCGCCAGTGTACTTGGAGAGGTTCAAGTCCATCAGGATCAAGTCCGGAATGGCCGCCGTGGCATAGGCCCCCTGCCGGCGGATGAAAGCCAGGGCCTCGCCGCCCTCCAGCAGGTGAACCAGTTCAAACCGGAAATCCTGCTGCTTCAGTGCCCGATCGAGAAGGAAGACGTCGGAGGCATTATCTTCGATGACCAGTATGCGGGCTGCGGGAACAACCGAAGCGTTTTTCAAGTGGAACTCCCGGCGGCCAGCTTTCGCCGGCCGCTCTTCATCATGTTACAGCCGATGGTGGCGCTATTCACGGTGACACCTGCCTGGCCCTGACGATCCACCGCTGGGGCGCCGGCCCGACGTAGTAGAACGGGTAACAGGTCACCAGCGTCAGCACGTTCTCGCGCGACGCGGCGAGTACCCCGACGTCGTCCGGGTTGACGATCGTGATCGACGCGACCACGTACTTGAAATCGCCTTTCAGCGTCGAGAGTCGAATCTCGTCCTTGATCCTCAAATCCTTCAGCGGGCGAAAGAATGTGTCCCGGTGTCCGGCGAGACCCACGTTGCCGGGGTGTCCCGGCAGCGCCGTGCCGGGAATATGTCCGATCGCGCGGCGGAGAGTGGTTCTGTCGATCCCCTCGATGACTACCACGGAAAGGAGCAGACGCGGAATCTCGATGCGGCCGATCAGCCCATCCGCCGCTACGGCCTCCGTGACCGCCGGGATGGCGGAAGACTCCGGTTGCGGCGTGACTTGGCTGGCCGCGCGCCGGTCGCGAAGCAGGCGGTCCAGATCCCGGCTCTCGCGCCTCTGGAAAACCCAGGCGTCCACCAGGGCGAAACCGGTATAGCCGAGAAGCAGGACGGCGCAGACTAGTAGCGCGCGCTGGGCCCACTTCAGAACCCGCCTGAGTGATGCTTTCCCGACTACCAGCCTCATTTGGAGCCCTTTTCGTCAGGCCCGGGCTGGCCGCCGGCTATGTAGCCGGTGCGCGTGCGCACGCTCAGTCCGCCGCGGTCCTTCGTCCGGGCCAGCACCCGAATGGCGCGATACGCACCGTCACGAGGCGGGTTGATGGGAACATATCCGATGGTGTACTGATGGCGAATGTCGCGGGCGATGCGCTCGCAGATGGCCACCACTTCGCTGAGTTGGCCGGGGAGAAAGACTTCGCCGCCGGTAGCCCGCGCCAGGCGCCTGAGCACGCCCGGGTTCTGGTCCGGATCTTTTTCGTCGAACAGACCGACGGTGTAGATGACGGCGCTGGATCGCTCGGCCAGTTTCATGACTTGGGGCAAGGTGCGCGCGCTGGCGTTGTCGCCGCCATCGCTGACGACGATGAGGACTTTTTTGTCCCGGCTGCCTGCCTGTAGTTCCTCCAACGCCTTGGCAATGGCGTCGTAGAGAGCCGTTTGGCCCATGGTAGGCCTTGCCGTAATCGCGTTTTCGAGTGCGGCGGCGCTGTTGGTGAACCGGATGGCGCCGGGCAGTTCCAGCGTCACGGTCTCGTTGAAGTTGACGACGAACATTTCGTCGCCCGGATTGCTCGACCGCACGAAGGTGCGGGCGGCGGCGGTCACCTCCGCAATTTTCGGCTGCATGGTGGTGCTGTGGTCGACAACCAGCCCCACGGTGACCGGAACGTCTTCGTTTCTGAAGAGCCGGATGCGTTGCGGGACGCCATCCTCGTGAACTTCAAAGTCCTGTTCGGCCAGATCGGAGACAAAGCCGCCTTCCCGGTCGGTCACGGTGGCGTGCAACACCACCAGGGAGACGTCCACCGAGATTCGAAAAGACCCCGGGTCGCGATCTTGCGGCGCCTGTGGGGCCCGATATCCGGCGTGGCCCGCCAGGGCGAGCAGGAAAAGGGTTGGGAGAGCGATGGTCTTACCCCTTCCACGCTCTCCCGCCTCCGACAGTCCCCGCCTCATAATTGGTCATCTCTCCGATGCCGCCGCGGACGTGCCCTAACAGTCCAGCCACGCACTGCGAGCGGCGCTACACGAGCCTGTTCCGACTCTTATTCCATCCGGCGGCCATGGCGCCGGGCTTCAACCGCGGCGGCGATACCACCGCCGGCCGCCGGCGCGCCGAAAACAAGGCGCGCCGCGTGGTGGACCCAGTTCTCTACCGAAGGCGCTTTTGCACCAACCCGAGAGCCCAGGCTCCGCCCAAAGCCAGTAGTCCGAACAGCGCGATCAGCGGCAACCAGCTCGACGTGGCTGGAAGCACCGCCGCCACCGCTACCGGTGCTGGCGCGAGATCCGGCTTGAGTTCCAGGGCTGGCGGCGGGGTGACCACCGTGGCGATTTCCACCGACTCTCCAGTGGGTTTAACCGCCATAACGGGCGCCTGCGCCAACTGCACTACTTCCGGCTCGGTCACAGTTAGAATCGGCTTTGTGACCTCCACCGGCAAATCGGCCGTAGTATAGAGAACGGGCGTGCCGGCCGTCTTGGCCAGTTCCATCGCTCTGGCTTTGGGATAGACAAATTCTTCGCCATAGTTTCTGCCGGGATAAAACCATGCCCGGATGGCCTCGGGCTCACCTGCCGGCCGCTCCCGGAAAGTAACTACGGTTTGGTCAGTTGATTGAAGGCGATAGTTGGGGATGGCCAGGATGGTAGCAAGAACCTGAGTTTGGTCCTCGTTGAAAATCTGGACGATGTGGCGGTCGCCCATCGAGTCCAGGATTTTGAACACATAGGTGCCGGCTGGCAATACGGCCCACCCCTTGAGGTGGACTCCCGGAATCTCCACCGGACCGCTGAAGGTTATCACGGTTTTCCTGTTCCACTCATCCGCCTTTGCGGCTGGTGAAAATGCTGCGCCCACTAGCGCCAGGCAAAACACGGTAGTCGTTACGGTTTTCAGAACACTCATCTGCTTCTTCTCCTTTTGCTCCAGAAATCTGGGCGCCCGGCTCTTTGCTGTGCCGGGCGCCACGCCTGCAAACCTCGGCTGGCTGGTCGCACGCGAGGCTAAGAGAAGCACTCCGAGGTCCATCGGCACAAAGTGCGCCAGGAGCGCGGCTGCCGAGTCATCTCAAGATCGTGCTTGCCGGACCTTTGGGGACGTGGGGCCCCGCGCCAGAGCGGGGAATTCGGCAAAGCGGGTCTTGCCGGCCGGGCTATCGGTGGATGCAACTATTGCCGCACGGAATGCAGGATCTGCAACGAATCTGGCCCCAATAGAAAAGCCGCATCGGAGCGGCTCATAGACCAGCATGAGCTGCTGCCGATGCGGCTCGCCCGGGTGTGGGCTGGGATCCGGCGTCGGACCATCCGGAGTGGTGCGTTAAAACGATCCGGGCGAAGTCCGCTTCCTATCATTCCATCGCCAGGAGCGCCAGACGGTTACCGCAATCGCGATCCCCGGACAAACTCTTAATGCAAACATCTATGCAAACATCGCGCGAAAAGACCCTCTGCAACAATAGACAACGGAAAGTCAAGTGAGCGGCCGTCGAGAAACCAAACACCGGCTCCCGCAAGCACGCTGTTGCGACAGCCACTCTAGTTCCGCCTGCCAGTTGCGGCAGAGGGCAGGTTTGAAAAGCAACTTCGTCAATTCAACCCAGGAATAGCAATTCGACAGCCATGCAGCGAAGACGTCTTTTATTCTTTGAGAGCGCCAACTTCGTATTCGCGATCTCTAAAGGTGAGTGGCAGCGTGCCTATCTGGCTCGGAGTGCTTCAGAGCGTGCGACCATTCGTCGGCCTGTTTTTCGGCCTCGGCTTTCGCGACCCCATACCGCTCCTGGATTCGCCCGACTAACTGGTCCTTCTTGCCCGCGATGGTTTCCCAATCGTTGTCGGTGAGTTTTCCCCAGCGCTCGCGAGCAGAGCCGGTGAACCGCTTCCACTTGCCTTCGATTTGGTCCCAATTCATGTCGTTTTCTCCTGTTTCTTCCGGTTTCCCGGCCAACCTTGCTATGGCACGTTTGCCGCCGTTTGGATTCGGGAGGCTTATGGGCCGGGGTTGCCGCAAGCCCCCCATGCGGCCTCGTGGCGGGACGAAATGTGCATTTCGAAAGGCAGATTCTGCATAGACGCGGGCCGTGCCACTCCGCATCTCCGCATAGCCGCGGTTGGGGCGCTTGGCCCGACTCGTGCACAGATGCGAACTTGACAGTTCCAAAAGGAGGAACACCAAGTGGCCAAGAATACATCGGTGATGGGAATCTACTCGGACCGCACAAACGTTGCGGATGCCGTCAGCGTACTGCATAAGACAGGTTTTCGGGCGACGGACATCTCGGTCCTGTCCTCGGACAACTCGGGCTCGAAGGATTTTGCGCATGAGAAACACACCAAAGCCCTGGATGGAGCGGCGGTGGGCGCGGCAGCGGGTGCGGTGATTGGCGCCGCATTGGCTTGGTTCGTTTCCGTCCAAACAGTCTCCATTACGGCTTCGGGGCCGCTCGTCGCGGCTGGTCCGGTGCTGGCTATTCTGGCCGGCGCCGGCGCCGGCGGGGCGCTGGGTTGGATCGCGGGATTGCTGGCGGGTCTGGGCCAAACCGTATACGTCGCCAGGCGGTACGCAGGCAGAATCAGGCATGGCGGCATTCTCCTCTCCGTTCACTGCGACAGTGCGGAGTGGTGCGGCCGGGCGAAGAAAACCCTGGTAGATACCGGCGCCCGGAGTATCTCCACCGCCTCGGAAGCTTCCGCCGACTACGGGACGACGGACATGCCGACGGAGAGGGCGCCCGTGGTCGTCACGAATCGCGTCGAAACGCCTGTCGAGCAGACGGCGGAATGCGTCGTTCACGAAACCAAAAAGTAGGAGCTATGGCCATGATTGCATATGTGGGACATCTCGAGAAACAGACGCTGGAGAATACCTGCTTTCGCCGGGTGTTATTCACCGGAAAGCATGCCCAGCTTGTGGTGATGTGTCTGGGACCGGGGGAAGAAATCGGTGACGAGGTGCACCAGAACGTCGACCAGTTCTTCCGTATCGAACAGGGGGAGGCCAGGTTCGTTTTCAACGAGGGGCAAGAATACGCGGTGCGGGAGGGCGGTGTGGTGGTGGTTCCGGCAGGCACCTACCATAACGTGATCAACACGTCGAAGACGGCGCCGTTGAAGCTGTCCACGCTCTACGCTCCGCCCAACCACCCGGACGGGACGGTGCACAAGACCAGGGCCGAGGCGGAGGCAGCGGAGGCGGTGGAACATAGCTAGCGCGGACTGGCCGTCCGCATGCATGCCCGATAGCGACGTTAACGGAGATGATTACTATGCAATTCGTTCGAGTTACCAGTACCGCCGCCCTGTTTCTGCTTTTCGGGACGATCGTCACTGCCCAGGAGAAGGAAAAACAAGGTGCGCCGGCCGCACAACAACAGCACGCGCAACCCGCGCAGCAACCGCAACAGCGGGCGCAGCCGCAGGCGCAGCAACAGCACGCGCAACCCGCCCAACAACCGCAACCGCGGGCCCAACAGCCCCAGCCACAGCGGGCGCAACCGCAGCAGGCGCAGCAACAGCACGCGCAACCGGCGCAGCAACCGCAACCGCGGGCCCAACAGCCTCAGCCGCAGCGGGCGCAACCGCAGCAGGCGCAGCAACAGCACGCGCAACCCGCCCAACAACCGCAACCGCGGGCCCAACAGCCCCAGCCACAGCGGGCGCAACCGCAGCAGGCGCAGCAACAGCAT
>Ga0182027_10015252_pt1 | contig 10581 bp, 5 predicted proteins | sample 712E1DmetaG_FD_121300 | JGI IMG/M metagenome (GOLD analysis project Ga0182027, IMG submission 121300) | Permafrost microbial communities from Stordalen Mire, Sweden - 712E1D metaG (Illumina Assembly) | ecosystem: Environmental > Terrestrial > Soil > Wetlands > Permafrost | place: Sweden... | reverse complement strand
TGGGGAGGCCACATTTCATGCAGCGTCGCCTCGCTCAACCCCGGACCGCCCATCCCACGTCCGCCCGCAAAAAGAACGCTCTCGAACCGTGCCAAATCCTTGACCGTCGTGTAAAGGCTACCGGCGGGAAATGTGCCGATTTCAAACGTTGGGGCCGGGAATAGGCGTCCGTCGTAGGTCCAGATTTCCGCTTTGGCCAGGCTACTGGTGAGGTACGGGGCAGGTTCAAATCCACTCGCATCGAGCCCCATCGGTTCCAGGACGGCACTCTTCAGGTACGGCGCAAACGCCTGGCCTGCGCGCTGCTGGAGAACGTAACCCACCACGGTTATACCGGCATTCGAATACTTGGTGTGGGCACCAGGCGAGTAGACCAGCGTAGTCTCATTCAACGATTGGACGACGTCGGAAAGGCTGGGGGGATGCGAGTCGAAATAGTGGCCGACTGGCGGCTCCCGCACCAGTCCCGAGCGGTGCGACATCAGCTCCCGCAGCGTGATGGGGTTGCCGAAAGGATTATGAGGATGGAAGTCGGGAATGTAATCCGAAATAGGAGCGTCAAGATTCAACTTGCCTTGCTCGACAAGTTGCATGATGCCGACGTCGGTGAAAAGCTTGGATACGGAACCTGCCCGGTACACCGTGCCGGCAGTTGCATCCACCTTGTGAGCGGGGTCTGAATATCCGAAACCCTGTGCCCAGACAATTTGTTGGCCATCAACAAGGGCGACCGCGATCGAGGGTATTCCCTTCTCTTTGAGCTCGTGCTCGATGAGTGGCGTGAGCGCCTGAACCACTTCGGCGTAGTCGGCACTCGGTTCAATATTCGCCGAATCCGGGGGTGCCGCAAGCATTCGGCGCAGGCCGCCGCTTGCGACCAGCCCGAACATCGCCAAGCCGGCGGCCACGACAAGCAGAATGCATTTTCTGGATCGTCCTCGACTAAGTGCCATTGACCCTCCTCGGAGTAAGCTACACTCATGGCGCCGCCCCCCAGCGATCATTAGCACTCCAATTGAATTTGGAAACCCAACGGTAATAGTACACCAGCTCACAAGCTACGTTCAAAAGGACTGTCGCCTACCGCGCACCTTTTTGGAATTGGAAATTCCGGACTCGGCCGGTATTGAGAATGAACCCGGTAACCCGGTGGGCCGGGCCACGGACAAAGCGCAAAACACCCAATTCGCTGTTGAGCAGGTCGGGCCCCTCTACCTCTAGAGTCTCGGGCAGATTATTAAGCCGTCGCAGGGCCAATTTGCCGTTCTCGGCATCAAAACGGTAGAGTGCATCAATCTCGTCGCTGTGATAGGTTCCAGCGTATTGCGCCAGGTCGGCGGACGAAACCACAAAGGGCGGCAATTTGGCATATACCGTCGGTTTTTGGTCACTTCCGGTCACCACTAATTCTCTAAGGCCGTCAGGACGGGTTCGAAACAGGTACTCCACTGGAGCTGGACCCAACCGAAAACGGTCGACGGCAACGGGAGTGAAAGGGTGGCTAGGTTCGTCGCCGTCGGGAGCCAGTTGCAACTTCCCTTCCTTGAAGATGATCTTCATGATCTGATCCCCGTCGGAATCCAGAAAGACGCCAGCATTGCTTTTGAGCTGGTCCTCCGTGAGCCGCACGGGTTTCGCCTCCACGCTCACGGGCTCCGGCTGCATTTTATCGGCCAGGTAAATCTCCGCCACCTTGCGTGCAAGCCCAGAGGGGTTGGCGGTAGCCACGTTGCATAGGACTGCCGCAGTGAAGTGTTGGTCGGGGAACCGAATCATCTCGCTGCGGTAACCTGCATCAGCGCCGGCATGAGCAACCACATGCAGACCCCTGTACATGGTGATATTTAATCCAGAAGCGTATTTGAGGACCTCTCCATTATTGAGCTTGCCAGGCCTTAGCATCTCGTCCAGCAGGCTCACTCCACCCACGTGCGGATTATAGAAATTCTCGTCCCACTTTTGGAGGTCCTCGACCGTCGTCAGCAGACTGGTGGCGCCCACCGTGTCAAAATTAGTGATGCTGATCTCAAAGGTTCCGCCCGCAGGGGCATAACCTATCGCCATACCTTTGACCAGCTCGGCGTGATTGTCACGAAAGTGTGTGTGGTCCATGCCGAGGGGCCCGAAGATGTGGTGGGTAGTGTATTCGCGCAAGGACTCCCCACTTACCCTCTTTACGATTTCACCGAGGAGTGTATATCCCGTGTTGCAGTACATGTAACGGGAGCCGGGAGGGAAATTCAGGGCTTTCTGGCGAGCCATAAGCGTGAGCACGTCATTGTTGGTAATCAGATCGAGCGAGTAGCGCCAGCCGGCGATCTCGAGCAAATCCCACTGGTCTCTCAGGCCGCTGGTATGGTGAATGAGCTGGCGGATGGTACTAGGCACGCCAAAGTCGGGCAACTCGGGAATGTATTTCCGCACCGGGTCGTCCAACGAGAGTTTGCCGGCAAGGCTTAGCATGATCACCGACGCCGCCGTAAATTGCTTCGACATGGAGGCGACGTGGAAGTCGGTGGAGGATTCGATCCGCGCGTTGTGATCAAGGTCCGCCATCCCGTATCCATGCAAATAAATAGTGCGGCCGTCGCGGTAGATGCCCAGCGCACAACCGGGAGAGTTATAGTTGTCCCAAGGGGCGAAGACCTTGTCGACGCGCGTCGAGATGTCATCCGCCTTCGGCTTTGGCAAGTCTTCGGCGGGCACGATCACCGGCACCGAAAGGAGCAGAGTCAATACCAAGGCAGCATAGCGCATGACGATTAACCCCAATCTTTATTGATTTTATTGAAGTGCGATATCCGGCTTGTTGCCCCGCTTACACCGCGTCATGAAAATATTGAAGGGCATAAATCGCGATCCAACCCTGCAAATCCTCCACATTTTAAATTGCCTCGCAATGTTTCCCTAAACCTTTCCGCGAATTTCCGGACTGATTGTGGATCAGATTTTGGTAGCAGGCGCCGATGAATCTTGTAAACTGGTCTCTCGATTTTCGGCAATCAATATTGAGAACGCAAAAAGGTCATCCGCGCCGGGCTGTTGCCTAGGGAATGCTGCCCAGCGCTGCTCAACGATCGGGATTGACAATGCACTGCGATTCGGTAAATGTTTCCATTGTCCCACAAGGGATCGAGGACTAACGCTCAGCGCGAGATCCTGACTTCGCTCGGCCGGATCTCCGCTTAACGTCCTTTAACTTCAACGAATCGTTATCAACTGGGATCGCCGCGACTCGCTCGCCAACATGGACAGCCGAAAGGCTTTAGATTTAAAGGATGAGTGTGGTATTTACATACCATGTCGACATACAAGTTCATCATGGAGAGCGGGCCGGGGCCGGAGACGGCGATCAATGGGAAACGCTACCTGTATTTCGCGGGCACCGGCTATTTCAGCTTTCAAACCCACCCAGACATCCTCCAGGCAGCCCAAAAGGCCTTAGAGGAGTTTGGAATGGGAACCGCAACTTCCCGTAACCAGTTCGGAACTTCACCTCTTCTTCTGGAAGTGGAGAAGAAGGCCCGGGAGTTCATGGGGAGCGAGGATGCCACCTACCTCCCTTCCGGGTACCTGATTAACCTTGCCGGATTCCAGGCGCTTGACCAGTTGCAGCGGTTCGATGCGATGTTCGTGGATGGAGATGCGCACTGGAGCATTACGGACTTCATGTATGCGCTACGCAAGCCGGTTTATACCTTCGCCCATGGCGACCCGGAGGATCTCGCGAGGCAGCTTAAGGCCCATCTACAGGCGGGGCAGAAACCCTTAGTGGCAAGCGACGGCATTTTCCCAACGTTCGGGAAAATCGCGCCCGTTGAGGCTTACCTCCCGCTGGTGGAGGCCTACGATGGCTGCCTGTGGTTGGATGATTGCCACGCCCTCGGTGTTCTGGGCGAACACGGGCGCGGCACATACGAGCATTATGGCCTGGGCCCACAACGTGTCTACTCTGGTAGCACGCTCAGCAAGGCGGTGGGGGCCCACGGCGGAATCATCACCGGCAATGAAGATTTCATCTCGCCCATTCGTGCCGGACATATCTCGAACGGTGCGAACGCTTGGGCATCGGCAGCGGCCGGCGCTGCGGCCAAGGGTCTGGACCTCTTGGTGGCCCAGCCCGGGTTGCGCGCGCAGCTCTGGCACAATGCCCGCCAGCTCAAAAGCGGGCTGAAGGCGATGGGCTTCAACCAGGATGATACGCATGTGCCGATCGCTGCCTGGGCGCTTGCGACTGGCGAGGACATGGACCACGTGCATGCCGAATTGATGAAGCGTGGCATCGCCATTCAACGCAGCGCCTATGTAGGCGCGGGGCCAAAGGGTGTTTTGCGCACCGTGGTGTTCTCGAACCACACGCCGGAACAGATCGCGCGCTTGCTGGCTGAACTGAAGTCGCTGGTATAGAAAGGAGGATATCCCATGGAATACACAACCAAGGAACGAAGCATCGCCCGCCGCATCGCCCTGGCCATTACCCTTATCGCGCTCGCCGTGATGAATCTTCACGGGCAGTTGCCGCCCGAAAAGGCCAGCCAAATTGATGCCATCGCCGCCAAAGTCCTGACCGAAACGAGCGCACCCAGCGTTTCCATTGCCATTGTAAAGGACGGCAAAATCGCCTATGTCCATGCCTATGGGAACGCCACCATCGATCCCACCACTCCAGCTCGGCCCGAGATGCGATACAAGATCGGGTCGGTCAGCAAGCAGTTTATGGGTATGGCGATTTTGCTGCTCGTTCAGGATGGCAAGCTCTCTCTTGACGATCCCGTTGGGCGTTACTTACCCACCTTGACGCGGGCAAACGACCTTAAGATCCGCCAATTGCTGAATCACACCTCGGGCTACCAGGATTACTATCCCCTCGATTACGTGGCACCGTTCATGACACAAGATGTCACCCCCGATGGCATCCTCGACCGCTGGGCCCGGAAGCCCCTGGATTTCGAACCGGGTACCGAGTGGCAGTACAGCAACACCAACTTTGTCGCCGCCGGAAAAATTGTGGAAAAGGTAAGCGGCAAAACGCTGATGGCCTTCCTGCGGGAATGCATCTTCAAACCTTTTGGCATGGAGAGTCCCGTAGACCTCGTGCACGAGCACATTGCGGATTCCGATGCCAAGGGATATACCCGGTTTGGGCACGGCCCAATACGGCCGGTGCAGCCAGAGGCTCCAGGGTGGCTTTTCGGGGCCGGAGAACTGGCCATGACGGCGCACGATCTGGCCCTATGGGATATCGGGCTGATTCAAGGCAAACTACTGAAACCGGCCTTAATGGCGGAAATGATTAAGCCCGTAACCCTGAAGAACGGCGCGCCCACCAACTACGGCCTGGGCATTGGCAACTCCAACGCCGATGGGCACCCGCGGCTCCAGCATGGTGGAGCGGTGGCCGGATATGTGAGTTCGAACACTGTCTGGCTGGATCAAGGCATGGCAGTGGTGGTTTTCTGCAACCTCGATGGATCGAGCGCCACGGGCTCCATCACACGTCAAATCGGCCCCCTACTGCTGGCCGATGTCGTGGACCCCCAGGCAACAACGCAACTCGAAAAGGCCCGACGGATTTTCGGACAGTTGCAGGAAGGGACGATCGACCAATCCTTGATTACCTCCGACGCCAGCTTCTATTTTACCCCCCAAGTGCTGGCCGACGCGGCAAGCAGCCTGAAGCCGCTGGGAACGCCGGAGAGCTTCGAGCAAACCAGCATGACTTTGCGTGGGGGCATGACCGTGCGGACCTTTCAGATCAAGTTCTCTGGTGGTACTACCCTGCACGTGAGCACATATGGGATGGATGACGGCAGGTTTGCGCAATACTTGATTCAGTAAGGGAGGGCGGATATGCGTTATGCGCTCATGCTTCTGCTTTTGTGCCTTCCGGCCGGGTCTTGGGCGCAGACGCCGTCCACCAACCCGCTCGACCCACTGGAACTTCCCCGCCTTAAGACCTTCGCGGCCTATCGTTCTTCCAGCAACAATCTCTATGTGGACAGCAACGATGACTCAAAGCATCCCATCCCCGGTGAGACCATCGTCCTCGCGGACTTGAGGGGGCCGGGTATCGTTACCCACGTCTGGGTTACGGTTGCCGACAATGAATTTGCCTGGCCGCGGCTGCTGAGGTTGCGCGTTTACTACGACGGGTATAAAACGCCAAGCGTGGACGCTCCCCTTGGGGACTTCTTTGCTGTGGGACATGGCTACGAACGCAACGTGAACTCCCTGATGGTTCACGACGCCTCCTTTGGCCGCGCCCACAATAGCTATTGGCCCATGCCCTTCCGAATATCCTGCCGCATCACCATCACCAATGAGGGCCGGCGCCGCGTCTCAAGCCTCTATTATCACGTCGACTGGCAGAAGCACGCTTCACTGCCGGAAGATATTGGGTACTTCCACGCCTATTACCGCCAATCCCTGCCGCCAACACCGGGGGAGCTCTATCCGTTTCTGAACGTCCGGGGTGAAGGCCAATATGTTGGCACGGTATTGAACATTGTGCAGACACAAATGGGTTGGTTCGGCGAGGGCGACGACATGTTCTACGTGGACGATGAGTCCAAGCCCCGCATCGAAGGCACCGGGACAGAAGACTACTTTAACGATGCGTGGGGACTACGCGTTTCAGACGGCCCATGGACCGGCACGCCCGTCGCGGAAGGCGAAGGGTTTGGCGCACGCCTTACGGGCTATCGCTGGCACGTGGTTGACCCAGTTCCTTTTAAGAAGTCTCTTCGAGTGGGCATCGAGCACATGGGTTGGACCTACAATCCCGACGGCGCGGCGCGCTCCGGCTTCGAAGAGCGCTCTGACTTTTTTTCCAGTGTGGCCTTCTGGTATCAGAAAGGAGTGAACGAAGATCTCTCGGAGCCACCCTACGGCGCAGCCCGCTTACCCCTCGGCAGCACCTTGCAGATTGAAGTTCCGAATAACCTGAAGGATGTGACAACGGAGCTCGGTAAGGTCTCGGTGCAAAAGGAGGTTTTCTGGTCGAAGGACCTTCTGGTCCTCGAAGGGAAAGGCACGGGAACGAAGATGAACGTTCCCTTCGATGTTCCCAAAGAAGGATTTTACGAGGTGGTCGCCCAGATTGCCCAGGGACCTGAATACGGAGATTACGTGGCCCTACTCGACGGAAAGCAGACGAACTCGACGATGCTCACCTGGGGGCCCCTTGAAGCGCAGACCCCTCCGGTGGAGATCCTTCACAACTATCAGGCGGAAACCTTCGTATCCATCGATCACCGGCTCGGATGGTTCCGTCTTTCGGCAGGCCGCCACATTTTAACATTGACCTGTGTGGGCAAAGACACTCTCTCTACCGGATTCAATCTGGGAGTGGAGGGCGTAGTGCTGGAGGAAACCCCCAATGGGGAAGCGCTGGTCCATGCCACCGGCGCCGGTCTACCTCATTACGAGACAATGCCTGCGGGTATCCCTGCGCACGCACCGGCCGCCGGGATCGTCTATCGGGGCGAATTTCTGAACTTTTACCTCGCGCAACTCAAGCGAGCGACGGACGAACAGCGTGCGGATGCGATCCGCTCGATTGGGGCGTTTGGCGAGGACGCCGCCCCAGCCGTCCACGCGCTCGCTGCGGCATTAGCCGATCACGGTCCGGAGGCGCGCGCTGCCGCGGCCATTGCACTGTCGAAAATTGGCCCCAAGGCTTCCGAGACCGCGCCAGCGGTGGCCAAGCTCCTGAGCGATGGTCATTTGCAGGTACGGGAATCCGCGGCACTGGCGTTACGTGAAATGGGCAAGGGGGCGGCAGCAACTATTCCCGAACTCTGCGCGGCACTGAAGGATCCTGCGGGTTCGGTGAAAATGACTGCGGCGCTGGCACTGGGGAGGATGGGTGACGCGGCTACGGTGGCGGTTCCCGCTCTGGCGGCCGCTTTCGAACTTCCCGACCAAAATCAACTGACCAACGAGGACGTGCAGGTGCTTCGTAACATCGCTTACGCCTTGGGCGACATTGGCCCGGGCGCGCGCAGCGCCATCCCGGCTTTAAGCAAGGCTCAGCACCTTCGGGTCAAATACATTGCAGAAGAAGCGATTGCCAAAATTGGAGGCCACCCGGTTCCCACCTGGCATTGAAGGGGAAATGACCGCAAGGGCCTTGGATTGCGATCCCATATCCTTCACGCGGATTTCGTACCTAAAACCGGGACCTTCTTCCGGGGTGTGGCCCCGGTCGCGACGGACATTTTTTCATCTTGACAAAAACAGATTAATAGCCTACAATTGAGGTGAGGATCGATCCCGATCCTTCGCTTCATGGATGCGCAAGTGCATGGACAAAGAGCCTGAATTAAGCAGACCTTTATGACACGGTTTTCTCGCCTCATCCCCCCAATTAATCCCGACATTATGTCCAAGAACCGCTCCGAATTTCCGCCAACGCCAAACCTGGGAACCTATTGAAAACAAACGTAAAAAATTGACTTTTCTCTCTCCAAAACCTGGGAACATGCTGAAAATAAAACCAGTTACGTGAAATATTAAGAATCATAGACACACCAGATTTCGCAACGACAAAGTGTCCCGTTCTTGAAGAGTCAGAAGACCAATTCCTTGCTGTTACTGCGGCGCCGCAAGCCTTTCGGCCATCTGCTTCTCGATTTCAGCACGATGAGGGTCACCCGCCTCGCCATAGACCACGGCCAAGCGCGCATGCACCTGGGGGTCCTGCGGCTTCAGTTCCTCGGCGGCATTCAGGTATTTCAACGCTTCCAAGTAACTTTTTGCCTCGTAGCTCTTCGTTCCCAGAACGGTGGCGGTTTTGAAGAGCAATTCGATGGTGTCAGCGTCCTCGGGGTTTAACCGATGAGCATGATTAAGCACGCTGTAAGCCTCTGAATCCTGCCGGAGAGCGAAGAGCGTGGCGCCCAGAAGGGCGTTCGAGTCGAAGAAATCCGGCCGCAACGCCACGGCCCGCTCCAGCGGCCCGCGCGCTTCCTGATAGAGCTTCAATCGAAAGTAGGTGAGCCCCAGGTTGTGCTGAATTTCATACGAATCGGGATCGAGCTCAGCCGCGCGACGGAGGGGCTCCACCGCTTCCGTGTAGTGCGCGTGCCGGCCATAGATCATTCCGAGAACGGTGAGCCGGTCGGGATCGTCAGGCTGGTCGAGCTTGGCGCAGGCCTCGCGCTCAGCCTCCGCGTCACCCTTATCCAAAGCCGCGCTACATTTCTCGCCGTCTTCCCCGGCCTCATTGTAGTTCTGGCGCAATTTCGCCGATTCCGCATACTCATTTTCCGCCTCCGAGGAATGTCCTTCGCGCTGGTAGATTCGGGCGAGGTGATCCGGAATGCGAAAATCGCGGGGATTTAACGGGCGGGCGCGCTTGAACCATTGCTCGGCGGAGGGGAGGTCCGCCTTATCAAGATAAGCCGAGCCCAGGTAGTAGGTTGTATCGGGAAACGGCGGGTTGGCTGCAATGCTTTGGAACTCGTGGATGGCGGCGTCAAGCTTGTGCTCCCGGAGGTCGAGGCGGCCGATGAAATAGATCACGCTCGGGTCAGCGTGAGTATCCGCGCGCAGTCGAACGAACTCGCGCCGGGCGTCATCCTGGCGTCCGAGCGCGAAATAACACACCGCAAGCTGGTAGCGGGCGCGGGGCAGCTTCGGATCGAGCGCGAGGGCAGCCCCAAATTCCGCCGCCGCATTGGCAAAGCGGTCGTCCTTCTCAAACTCATAGCCCTTCCCAAGATGAGCTTGAGCGGCCGTAGGGTCAGGCACTCGCGCCTGAGCGGGCGCGTCCTGGCTGGCCAAAATCAAAAGCAGCGCAAAAACGTGACTCACCACGGTGCCGCCTCTCGATAACGCAATTCATTTTGCCATAGTATAATGCCGATAATGGGACTGCGATCCAAGCGAACCTGCGTTTCACTTTGTCAGGAGAATGAAACCTATTCTTCCGGCATTCCACGAAGGGGTCGCAAGGCTTTCGTAACTTTCCCGCCAGTGCTGGCCGTTTGCCTGCTCTCCACTCTTTTTGGTTTCGGACCTCACCTAGCCATGGCTCATAGGACGCGTGAGATTTCGGAATCCTTTGCCGCGCGGCACATTGATGCTTCGGCAGGGCGTGGTTCCGGCTCGCAGGCGGATGTAGGCCTGGATGAACTTCTCAATCAGCCCCACCCGGATGCAGATGTCCTTTTGCGTACCGGAATTGCCTTTGCCCAGAAGGGTCAGTTCGGTGAAGCCGCGCGTGCCTTCTCACGCTGCGTCCAGGACTACCCTGCCCTGTTCGAAGGCCACTATAATCTGGCTCTAGCGGAGTTGGCACAGGACCACTTTTCACAGGCATTCGCGGCGATTGACCAGGCGCCGGCGCAATCGGATGAAGCGTTCACGGCGCGAAATTATCTTCGAGGCAAAATTGAAGCCAGTATGGGCCGGACCAAGGCGGCAGTACAAGACCTCTCCGCCGCATTTGAGAAGGATCCTGGGCAGGAGAACTATGCGCTTGATCTCGGCTTGGTCTACCTTCAAACGCATGCCTATCCTGATTCGGAACGCGTTTTCGCCCAGGGTTCCACGCTGAATCCCCAATCCACTTACCTC
>Ga0182027_10015251_pt1 | contig 10582 bp, 10 predicted proteins | sample 712E1DmetaG_FD_121300 | JGI IMG/M metagenome (GOLD analysis project Ga0182027, IMG submission 121300) | Permafrost microbial communities from Stordalen Mire, Sweden - 712E1D metaG (Illumina Assembly) | ecosystem: Environmental > Terrestrial > Soil > Wetlands > Permafrost | place: Sweden... | reverse complement strand
TGCCGAAGTCCATTGCCAGTATCCTGCATGCTGTGTCACCGCTTACTATATGCTGGTCCGCAACTCGAACGGTACCCAGATCGACATACAATTGGGCCAAACCGTCGACGGCGTTGAAAAATGAGGTGTCGGGCGAATAGTACCGTATGGGAATGCTGTCGGCTTCCTTCCAAGGTACGATATCGGTGTTGCTCAAAACAACTTGGGCGAGCGGAACCGTGGATAGCTGTTCGCTCGATGCTGGAGCTACCGGCGAGCAAAAATCAAAAAGCGACAGAATTGTCGCACAAAAAAAAGATACGTGAAACCATCGATGCCGAAAGATTTTCATCAGATCCGTCCTGTATGCCATTATTGTTTGCCCCGCCTTTCGCGCTATGAATTAAAACCACTATCCTAATCCTTAGCTCAATATAATGACATTTGCCGACAAAAGCTCAGAAAAAATGCAGCACTTTCCCACGTCACGGCCATGCAATGTTTGGAGCAAAACCCAGTGCTTTTAGATTGCGATGCGATTTTAAAGTAAAAACTTTTCCTGTCAATAGCATTTTCTTCCTCCGATTCATCAAGACTCAAGTTTGCGAAATCAGGAGTTTTCGTTTTCTTACTATGGTCGAATTCCTGCATAATTATGCGTCTAATCTTTGCAAACGCTTCCGGTCGACAAATCGTTTTCCAACTGGAAAACGAAATCTGCATGTGAAAATTGCTTAGGCATAAGAGATATTGTATTATTATAATGCAAAAGCAAAAATGCGCCTGGACAAAAAAACGTACAGTATTTTCAAGTATCTTGATTATCGCGAGCAAAGCGCGGGGTAAAAAGGTGAATATGCTTACCAGGCATAACACAGTCATTCTGTACCGTTATTCAAAATTAACAAAGGAGGTTTGATGAATTCCAAGCAAACAAGACCCATTTGTTTGTTCCTCGGGTTGGCCGGCGCTTTTCTTGTATTGATGTCGTCTTGCTCAAGGCAGGCTCCTCTTGGAGTTGAGGACCATTCCCAGGCAGCGGCATCGGCAAACAGTATAAAACCGACAATTAAAATAATATCTCCTGCAAATGGAGCAAGTATTGCACTTGGTGATTCGGTCGTTTTTATGGCGTCCGTAAACGATTCGCTCAATGACACTTTTTCTTCATGGTCGGGAATTGTCACTTTGTCTAAAAATAATGTTCTTTTAGCAAAAGACTCGTTTCCGCCATATATTTACATCTGGAAAGCAACAAGCGTCGGCAAAAACGTGCTTGTCGCAAGAATCGAAGCAAACGGAACAATAGTAGCTTCCGACAGTGTCAGCGTTTCGGTAAGGGATGCATTTATTGCGATTTCTTCGCCGTATAACGGGGAACAGTTTTCTCCCGGAGATACGGTTATGATTGTTGCCGAGCCGCTCGGCACTTCCGGACATACGGTAGCAAGCGTTGATTTTTATAGAAACAATTTGTTGCTTGGTTCAAAATCCAAGGCCCCGTTTATGTATACGTGGAAAAATGCTGCAAAAGGCAATTACGATTTGAAAGTGGTTGCCCACGATACAAAAGGTAAACTCGACAGTGCAAAGGTCAGCGTAACAGTTGCCAATATGCCTCCACGGATATACATTTACAATCCCACAGACGGCACAGTGTTTTATAAAGGGAATTCAGTAACCATAATGGCATGGGCATCCGATTCCAATGGTTATGTTTCGCGAGTGATATTTTACAAAAACGGAAAACAAATAGGTACGGTTTCGAAACCGAGCGACACGACAAATAATTTCAGATTTTCGTTCTACGATACAACGGTGGGCACGTTCACTCTATCGGCAAAAGCAATTGATAATAAAAATGATACCGGAATATCCAATTCGGTAACCATCACCCGCCGGGACGATTTTATTATTCTTACAACGCCGCGGGACAGTCAGGTGTTTCAGACCGGTTCCAATATTACTTTGGCCGCTTCGACAATGGAGGCCAAATTCCATACAGTAAAAAACGTTAAATTCTACAGAAACAATAAACTTTTGACTACCATTACAACCTCGCCGTTTCAATACGCATGGCAAAATGCGGCAACCGGCACGTATCAAATTATGGCCGTTGCCCTTGATACAAAAGGGAAAATGGATTCGACGAAAGCCGTAACAATAATTGTCAAGAACATTCCGCCTCAAATTTATCTTTACGCGTATGGAGCATCCGGTGGGCAAGGGAACACGGTTTCACAAAAAGATTCCCTCGTATTATATCCGTATGTGAACGACAGCACTGGTGTACCGGTAACATCGGTCAAATACTATGAGAACGGGAAACTCATTGCTACGAAAACCGCTTATCCGTATGTCTATACGTTTGCCTTAAAGAACACGCCTGTTGGCTCTTACTCTTTTTATGCCATTGCAACAAATTCAAAAGGCCTGACCGGCAAATCGAACACGGATACCATAAGCGTCGTATCGAAAATCCCCCACGTTTCATTGAATAGTCCGATAAACGGCGCTATGGTTAACCAGTACGATTCGATTAAACTAAGCGCAACGCTTACAGACTTCGATTCTGTTTCATCTGTCCAGTTCATTGTTGATTCACAGATGGTTGTTGCCACAGTGCATTCTATTCCGTATAGTGCCTCGGTTACCGGCTTACAGGTAGGGTTTCACATTGTAAGGGCCAACGTCATAACGAAAACAGGGCAAATGTTTTCAAGTGACGGAGTATATTTTTCGGTGACAGGCCCGCAACAACAGATGCCGGATATTGCAATTACAAGTCCGCTTGATAGTTCGATTTTTACCAGTACCCAATCGATTGCAATTCAGGCGGTTGTAAACGATACGAACCATGTTATCAGCCGGGTAAATTTCTATTCCGATTCCATGTTTTTAGGCACCGACAGCATTGCACCATATTCCTATAAATGGAGCAAGCCGTCTTTAGGGGCTCATTGGCTGCGGGCCGAAGAAACTGCATATACCGGTGATACCAAATCGTCGAGAAGCGTTGAGATCTTAGTTCGGTAATTTTATTGTTTTACTTGCCAAACCCCATGCTTCCCACTTGGGGACATGTCGCATGGGATAAGTTTATTTTATAGATTATACACTCGGTAAACCGAGTGTATAATTCAGATATAGGTACTAAAAGCCGCCGTCCTTCTTAGGGAAGTCCGGCGGCTTTTCTTGGTGGATGTGTCAGGGAATTTTCCGAAGACCCTCGAGTACTGTTGTAAACGATTCCGGTAGCGGGCAATCAACGGTCTTTTCTTCGCCATTTTGCAGTTTGAATGTTATTGAATGTGCATGCAGCATCATGCGGGGAAATGGTTTCATCGCGGATTTGTCCCCGTAGTGGGTGTCGCCGGCAATAGAATGGCCTATACTATAAAAGTGTACACGGATCTGATGCCTGCGGCCGGTTTTCGGGTAGGCCTTTACAAGTGAATACTCCGGCAGCTCTTCAATAACCTCATACTCCGTGCAACTCGGTTTTCCGCGTATCTCATCCACGCCCATACGTCCTGATCCGAATTTATGGATCGGTTTACTTATAGAACCTTCCCGTTTTTCCACGGATCCGTATACAAGCGCCATATAGGTTTTGCGTATTGTTCTGTTGAAAAACTGGTCGTTGAGGCTTTTGTGCGCGGCCGCATTTTTAGCGAATAAAATCACGCCGCTTACGTCTTTGTCAAGGCGATGCACAACGAAAATCTTTTGGGAATATTGTGCGGATAATAAACCGAGCAGGGTGTCTTTGCCCTGTTCACTGCCGGGAATAGTCGCTATGCCGTCGGGCTTATTGGCTGCAATAATATCGTCGTCTTCGAATAATATTGGTATTGTCATGGCATGAAAATACTTTTTATTTTGCTGATCATGGGCTTTATAATTTAGTGGAATTTTGATAAACGGTTCGAGGACACGTGCCGTTTTAACCATACCATGCACTTATACAAAAAAGATCGATCTTATAATCGCTTTCGGAGGGCAAGCCTTTAGCCTCCTCAAAGAAATTGAAGGTGCTCAAGGTACTTTTAGCGATTACGTAAATTCTAAAACAAAGGATTTCTACTTTCCTAATAATGGAAACAATATCACTTGTATAGTTTCATATTTCCAACTGGTAGAGGAAGCTTGCTGTTTAAAAATGAATATTTTGCCAAATTTTTAAAAAAAGTTGAATTCATTTTGAATAAGTAGAATCCAAATTAAAAGAGGTTTTAAACGCTGATTTTAATGGGTAAAACTAAGCTTGCTTATTCGAAATTCATCCCCCCCCCCCAAAAAAAACAATTGTCAAGACAAAGCCATTTGAACCGGACGGAAATATTAAGGGCAGGGGGTGGCTGGCAAAACAGCGTGCCTCCGCTTCTTTAAATAATATTTTTTATGAAGAGATTATAGGAGATTGCAAAGGTTTAAATATTGTTAAAACTGATTTCCATCTTGCTTAAATTGATTGTGCAGCCAGTGGATAAAAGGAAATCCATTCCTAAAATACCATTTATTTCAAAGCCATAATCCATTGCACCTATTTCAACTTCAAAGTCAGGAATTATGAAATTGTCAAGGATTATCTTATGAAGTTTTCGGCGATAAACAACTTCGGTCCCTCCAACGCCACGAATGGTCATTAGAACATCGTTAGGCTCTGGAACTATTCCAATTTGATTAAGAAGGTCGGCTGAGAGAATGGTTGATGCGGAACCCGTATCGATCAATATCGAAGGAATAGAAATTTTGTTTCCGTTATATTCAACAATCAAGGTAATAAAAGGTAAATTGTATTTAAGCTGAAATAGCATTCGGGATTCTTATTCCAATCCACATTTCTTCAGAAATATCAAGCTTGTCGCGACTTGTATGCAAATAATAGTATTCTCGCGTGTTGTCTTTTTTATGAATTTCTTTATATTTTTGGAAAGCAGAAAAACCATCAGCACACTGCTCGATAACCACTAAGGTATTTATTGCTCTCTTACCATTTGAATCAGTGAAAGCATCCAACGCTTCCACGATAATCCATTGATTTGGGTAAAGAGATTTAACTTTGTTCCAATCCACATAACCTCCTCGCTGATTACAAGAAAATAATTCATTAACACCTCATTAGCCACCATGTGGACATGAACATATATCCAGTGTCGGACTAAGTTAAAAGTTTAACGAAAAAACAGTTTTCAAGACAAATTCATTTGACCCGGAAATATGAAATATATTTCTAAAATGTCGATAGTTTTTTATTTTATGTCGGGGGAAAATAATGGGTAAAGATATTGAAGAATTAATACAGCATTTCAAGCAATTGCTCCAAAATGAATTTGGGAATAAGCTTTCTTTGGTACTATTGTTTGGCTCATGTGCCACAGGTTTGGCCGAGGCCTCATCGGATATTGATATCGCGGTTATATTGAATTGCACAGTGGACTGGCATGTAAAGCAAACAATTTATGATTTGGCATTTGAAGCGGAAAGTAATACGGGCAGACTGCTTAATGTAACCGTGTTTTCAAAAACAGAATACGAAGGTCGTTCTATTGAATCGCTCTTGCTTGTTGAAAACATTATGGAGCAAGGGATTCCTGTATGATTACCGAAGAAGAGCGGGCAGAGCTAGTAAAATATCGTCTGCAGAGGTCTGGAGAAACACTTGACGAGGCTGAAATATTATTGAAAGCAGGCAAATTACCAGGCGCGGTGAACCGTATTTACTATGCGGTTTTTTATGCCGCAAGCGCGCTCCTGCTAAAACATGGTTTAACTTCCGTAAAGCATTCGGGTCTTATTGCTTTGTTTCATAAGGAAATTGTGAACAAAGGAGTTCTTGAAAAGGATTTTGGCAGAATACTCGAGCGTTCTTTTGCAAATCGCACCGAAGGCGATTATAAAGATCGAAGGGTTTTTGAAGTGGAACAGGTCGAATCGCTTTTCCTTGATGGGAAAAAATTTATCGAAAGAATCAAACTTACCTGTTATTAAATTTAGTGACGTTAGTTCGGGAACTTTTCACCTATGCTCAACATAATCGAATCCTCCCTCGACGAATTTTGCTCGTCATCCTATTTCTTACTCCTTGATCCTGGTGTCAAAGAGCATGGGCTGGGTATACTCATCGAGTTTTTCAGACAATGCAAAAATCTTGGTATGCGCTTTCCTGATGATTTTTCAATTGAAAAAATCGAACAAATATTGTTTGCCGGTATGGCAAAAGTTGATCTCCCGCTGCAAGCAAAAATGGGAATTCCTTCATTGATAGCAACATTTTTCAAGTATCTTGGCGAGAGCGGCAAATTGCCTCAAGCATCTATATGGGAAGATTGGGTCAATCTTTTGGATGTCAAATATAGGCAGCGATTGAGAACCGATGGTTCGATTAAGGGCGATACCTATAAAAAGAACTACACTGATGTCAACCGCAATGATCCTTGCCCTTGCGGCAGCGGTAAAAAATTCAAGAAATGCTGCATGAACCTTATCTAACAAACAAAATAGAGCAAATAATTGTAGCGAAAAAACTGCTGAATGTGGTATAATTAGTACCGAAGCCTGAAGTATCTACGCTTTTTGCGTAGATACTATATAAAATAAACTTATCCCATGCGAAGCAAGGGATAAGAATAAATACGGAGGCCCATTATGTCTATTTCCATGAATGCTGCAATTTCTGGAATACGCGTTTCGCTTGCTCGCCAGGATTCGACTGCACATAATATCGCCAATATGTCGACACCGGGATTTGAGCAAATGAATACACAACAGGCGGAAATGTCGACAGGGGGCGTGCGCGTTACCGGTACAACGCGGACTCCGAACCCTGATCCGACTACGTCGGGAACCGATCTTGCGCAGCAAATGGTGAATATGGATATCAATAAAACGGAATTAACCGCAAATATCAAGGTCATTAAGACGCAAGACAAAATGATCGGTGATCTCATCGATCTAATCGCCTAACTAAAATTAGGGCTTTACAAGCCCACTCAATTGATGATGCCTCTGCCGGTTCTGAAGAAAATATGCTTCAGAAACGGCTTTTTTTTTTCAGATTTTACCCTTCCAAAGGCTATTTTAAAAGACTGTTCCAAAATAGAGTCATTCGATATTTATAAAAAAGGAGACTGTAATGCCTGAAGCAGATACCCTCAAAGCTGAAAAAAAATTTTATACCGATGTTCCGCAAAAAAGTGAAGTTTTTTTCCTGAAAGGCTCAAACTCATACGACTGGGGAATGAAAAACAGGCTTTCCCGTATATTTAACCCTTTGTCGGGCAAAACAGTCATGCTTGCTTTTGATCATGGATATTTTCAAGGACCAACAACCGGACTTGAGCGGCCGGATATCACGATTTTACCGCTTGCTCCCTATGCAGATGCGCTCATGTTGACAAGAGGTATACTTCGTTCTGTGATCCCGCCGTCTCTTACCAAGGCAACGGTGCTTCGCGCAAGCGGCGGCCCGAGCATACTCAAGGAATTGTCGAACGAGCATATTGCAATGGACATGGACGATGCACTTCGCGTTAATGCATGTGCTGTGGCAACCCAGGTCTTTGTCGGCGGAGAATTCGAAACGCAATCCATAATGAACCTGACAAATCTTATTGATGCAGGAAACAGGGTCGGCATGCCTGTTTTGGGCGTTACGGCCGTTGGCAAGGAACTTGTCCGTGATGTAAAATATATTCGCCTCGCAACGCGAATGTGCGCGGAGCTCGGAGCAACATTTGTCAAAACATATTTCGTTGAAGATTTCGAGACCGTCACAGCGTCATGCCCGGTTCCTATTGTGATTGCGGGTGGAAAAAAACTGCCTGAACTGGATGCGCTGACAATGGCATTTGACGCCATTAACCAAGGTGCAGCAGGTGTCGACATGGGGCGCAACATTTTCCAGTCGGATGCTCCTATAGCCATGATCAAAGCCGTTCGAAGCGTTGTGCATGAAAACATGAAACCAAAACAGGCTTTTGAACTTTATAATGATTTACGGAATAAAAAAATAGCGGAGTAATTTTAATAAGGATAATTATATGGGGAATCAACCCATTGTCGAGCTCGTTAGAAAAAGCTGTCCTGGCCTCAGTGTCGGTGCCGTGAGCGCAAATCTCATGGCAATTGCACAGGACATTTCCTGCTTAGAGCAAAATGGTGTGCCGCTCTTGCATTTTGATGTTATGGACGGGCATTTTGTTCCGCAACTGACGGTGGGCCCATCGTTTGTTAAGGGAATAAAAACGAGCATGTTCAAAGACGTGCATCTCATGATCTCCGATCCTTATGCTTCGCTTCCGCAGTATGCTGCCGCAGGAGCGGATATACTATCCGTGCATGTCGAATCCTGCATCCATGCAAAAGCCTGTTTGCAGCTCATTGGCACCTTCAGAAATGCAAACGATCCTTCTCGAGGCATCCTTCGCGGAATTGCTGTTTGTCCAGGTACTGCCATCTGTGACCTCAGGCCGCTTCTTGACGAAACAGATATGGTAACTATTGTTGCCATAAATCCGGGATTTCCCGGCCAAAAAATCGATGCCAATACTGCGCAAAGGGTGGAAGCTGTCCGGCGTGTCGTTACCGATACCGGCCGCGACATTCTGCTTTGTATTGACGGCGGCATTACGAAAGATACTATTGCACAGGTTTGGGCCATGAAGCCCGACATTGTGGTCAGCGGCAGCGCCATTTTTGAGCATAATGCCATTGGTAAAAATGTGCAGATCATGATGAGTAATCTGTGAATTTTTCTTTTTTTTGAGCGGCTTTTGCCGCTCGTTATAATAGGCATTTTCCTTGCGGGATCTAAAGGGCAGAGCCCTTTCCATAATCAAGGTTTTTAGTACCTATATCTGGATTATATACGCATTTTGCGCGTGCACTATGTACTCGAAGTGTATATAATATATAATGTAAACTTATCCCATGCGACATGTCCCCGAAGCGATAGCGAAGTGGGAAGCATGGGGTTAGAAAGAAGTATAAGGGATATTATGATCAATAAATGGATCGAACTTACGGCAAAAGAAACAGCTCAGTATTATGACTTGGATTTAGGTCTTTGTTTCGGCGAAATGCTGTATGCATCGCAGCTCATTGGCAGCGAACCGGATTTGGCCCTTCACGGCGGCGGCAATACCTCGTGCAAAGCAAAGGGCAAAACTCTGACTGGTGAAGCGGTGGAAACGATATTTGTCAAGGCTTCAGGCGTAGACATGAAGAGCATTGATGCGACCGGTTTCGTCTGCCTCGATCACATGCGGCTCAAAAAGCTTTCGAAACTTGAAACCCTTTCCGATTCGGCAATGGAGCACGAATTCAAGGCAAGCATGCTTTTTGCGGGTAACAAGCTCTCATCTATCGAGACCCTGATGCATGCGTTTTTGGACATGCCCTTTATCGTCCATACCCATCCAACCGCAATACTCTCATTGACAAACAGAAAAAACGGGCAGGACGCGGTTTCAAGCGCCTGCGGCAGCGTTGGTTTTATTCCGTATGCAAGTTCGGGACTCTTTCTTGCCAAATCCGTGCGTGCGGCATATCAAAGCAATCCAAACGCACAGGGAATAGTAATTTCTCATCATGGCTTGGTTACCTGGGGAAAATCCGCCAAGGAAGCCTATGATAAGACATTGGCTATTGTAAATGATGCGGAGTTGTTTTTAAAAAACCGCACAACGAGGTCCATACCGAAGGCCTCTGATGCCGATGTAAAGCAGGCTAAAAAGCGCTATGCTGCGATTGCGCCGATGCTGCGGGGCCTATTATCTCCCAAAGCCGATGATGCCGACAATCCGTATACGCCAATGGTTCTTGCGCCGCTTATAACCAATGATATTCTTGGGCTCCTTTCGCATGAAAAAGCAAAAGAAATTTCCGCATCCTCTGCAATTACCCCCGATTACCTTGTACGGGCAAAATCCTTTCCCTTGTTTTTGGAAAATCCTGATTATGATGGAATGCCGGCCCTGAAAGAAAAACTTGATATTGCTATAAAAGAATATTGTAATGCGTATGAAACATACATACATACCAATGCGAAGCAACTCCCCTCGTTTAATGCCGAAGGTTTGGACCTTTTGCCACGCGTTGTTTTGCTTCCAGGACTTGGTGCTGTTTGTGTTGGTCAGGATAATGATAAAGCCTGCATGGTTCGTGACATTGTTGATCAGGCATTGCGAACAAAAGCGAGTATATATCAAACAAATGGTGAATATTCCGGACTTTCGGCAGATCACATGTTCGATATGGAATTCAGGGCTTTTCAGGTTGCGAAAGTAGCATTACGCGAAACCCAACCCTTGCGCGGCAAAGTCGCGATTGTCACTGGCGCCGCTGGTGCGATTGGTTCGGGTATTTGCGATGAGCTGCTTGCTCAGGGGTGCCATGTTGCGGTCACAGACCTTGCAGGTGAGAATTTAAATGCAATGACCAAAACCTTGAAAGGTCTGTATGGCAATAAAGTAATCGGCGTTCCGCTTGATGTGTCGGACAAATCCTCGGTTGCCTCGGCATTCGAAACCGTCGCAACGGCATTTGGAGGCATAGATATCGTGGTTGTCAATGCCGGTTTGGCCCATGTGGCCCCGCT
>Ga0182027_10015250_pt1 | contig 10582 bp, 5 predicted proteins | sample 712E1DmetaG_FD_121300 | JGI IMG/M metagenome (GOLD analysis project Ga0182027, IMG submission 121300) | Permafrost microbial communities from Stordalen Mire, Sweden - 712E1D metaG (Illumina Assembly) | ecosystem: Environmental > Terrestrial > Soil > Wetlands > Permafrost | place: Sweden... | reverse complement strand
ACTTAACCGCTAAGTGGACACTTACCGGATCCGCATCAGGCTCCCTTGACGGCCAAGTCGCCCAATCGACAACTCACGCTCATCCCCGGCCAGATGTCAAAACGGCCATACTCGGACGCTTACTTTTTATGGGCAATCTTGGCCCCATTATCGGCTGGCCCGTCTTCATGTCACTGATGCTGGTTTGCGCGTACCTTGTCGGGCGGTTCACTGGCGAATGGCGCGGGGTCAACGCCGCGGTGATCCGGCGAATGAACACGGGTATAGCCGTTACCGTGGTCTCGCTCTTTTTCATCGGAAACAGCCGCTAGAAAGCGGGAGCGATCATGGGCTCGGGACCCACTGTCGATAATCCGAGCGCCGAGTATCGAGTACTTTAATCAGCGTCCTCGGCAGACCGTAGGGGCTGAATTGGACGGCGACTGCATCGGCGCGAAACCGAGCGATTTGCCATCACGCCTAGCTCCCGCATTGCTCGCTTCCATCCGGACGGTTCGAATGAAACATCTGGGCATGACTTTCGCTCGCCCCAGTTGCGCCGAACATGCGTTGCCGCCAGGCTCCGAACCTCAAACATCATTCGGGCGATCCGCGTTCGCGGGGGCAGGCCCCGTCGACTGCCTGACGATGAGTTCCGGATCCACCGTGATCTCCTGCCCCATTATGGAGGGGCCGTTGCTACTGGACACCAGAGCCTGAAATGCCAAGCGGGCGATCTGCTCGCCCGGAATGTGAATCGTCGTAAGGGAAGGGATCGTAACCTGCGAGAGGGCGATGTTGTCGAACCCGGTGACGGATATCTGCCGCGGAACGGAGATGCCCCGCTCGCTCAACTCCTTTAGCACTCCGACGGCGGTGAGGTCGTTGACGCACAGAATCGCTGTCGGTGCAAAGCCCGAGGCCACTAACGCCCCGGCCGCTTCCCGGCCGCTCACGAAATTGTCTGAACTGGCGGGCAAGACGTGTGCAGCGGCACCGTACTGGCCCATCGTCTCCAAGAATGTTGTACGACGCTCCTCCGTAGCCCACAGCGGCAAGGGGTAAGAAATGAAGGCCATCCGGCGATGCCCCAGCGAATACAGATACTCCACAAGCTGCCGCATTCCCTTGCGGTAATTGAACCTGATGTTGGTCACGTGTTCGCCGGCACAGCCAACGTCGAGGAAAACGACGGGGATCCCGATCTTCGAGAGTTCCTCGACTACCTGGGGCTCGATTTCCGAGACCATGGCAGCGATACCAGCCACGCGTCGCCCAGCCATCGACCGGATGCCGACCCGCAGCCGATCAGGATCGAAATGCGTAGCAGCGACCACACTGTCGTAGCCCTTTTCCTCGGCAAGCTGTTCGAATCTGCGGTAAATATCTATAAAGAAAGGATTGTCCAAGTTCGACGCAAGAAAGCCAAGGGTCTTGCTGCCACGGCCGGCAAGAGACTGCGCATGGAGATTCGGGTAATAGTTGAGCTCCTTCAGCACGCGCTCCACCCGCAACCGGGTCGAGGCCTTCACGTTGGGATCGTAGTTGATTACCCGGGACACGGTGGTCACCGAGACACCAGCCTTCTTGGCTACGTCGGCGAGCTGCATCTGTTCCTCATCATAATGTGGACATTCAAGAAAAAATGCAAGCGCAACCAACAATTTAAGACGTCGACGGTCAGGAGGCGTCAACCGCTCCGATTCTCCTGTAAAAACCTGAGCAAATCCTGCATGGCTTAGGATGTAACCCAATACTCTTCAATAACTTATGGCCAATGTGAAATTGGCAAAAAAATGATTGACACGGGCAAATCGTTGCCATATGCTAAGAGCACCTTTGGTAGCGATACCAATTCTGTAAGCTGCAGGGAAACTAACAGTATAAATGTGTGAAATAACGAAGGGTGGATGGACGTTTGTCGATCGTCCGAGGGTGGCAGGATCAAGAATAAGGACAAAGGAGCAGGAGTGAAGGAAGTGACACAAATGAAGCGAGGTTGTTGTTGCCTAGCAATGCTCTTGACTTTGGGAGTTGTGTTCGGGATAAGAGTCGTTGCTCAAACTAGTACCGCGCAGATTTCCGGTACGATTACCGATGCCTCCGGGGCGGTGGTCCCGCAGGCGAAGGTCACCGTAACAAACGAGCAGACGGGGGTGAAACGTGAGCTCCAAACGAACGAGGTTGGGAGCTACGTCGTCCCCATGCTTCCGCCCGGCCGCTACACCGTTGGGGCCGAGAAGCAAGGGCTGGCCCGAGTCGAACGTAAGGGCCTGGTGATGAACGTCGGCGATGTCAGCCGCATTGATCTGGCATTGCCGGTGGGCGGAACGCAGCAAACGGTCACGGTTGAAGGCACGGCGGAAACCCTCAACACGGAGAATAGCGAGATCTCCCAGGTCATCACCGAGAACCAAGTGGTGGATCTGCCACTCAACGGAAGGCAATGGCAGCAGTTGATTTTTCTCGGCGCGGGCTCCTTCTTAGAGGTCGCCTCCCCCCAAACCAGGGCGAACAGTATCGGCAACCTCGGCATTAATGGCGCGCGCACCGACGCCAATGAGTACCTCATTGATGGCATGACCAACCGCGACGTAGCGTTTGGCGCGCCGATTATCAATCCTTCCGTCGATGCTCTGGCGGAGTTCAAGGAAGAAACCACTACCTATTCCGCGGAATACGGAGGCGCTTCCAATCAGATCAACCTTCACTACAAGTCGGGCACGAATGAGCTCCACGGGACCGCTTTCGAGTTCCTCCGTAATGAGGCTCTGGATGATCGCAGCTATTTCGACGGTCCTGTAAAGTCCATATTGAGGCAGAATCAGTTTGGCTATTCACTGGGCGGCCCGATTATTATTCCAAAACTATATAATGGGAAAAACAAGACATTTTTCTTTGCCAACTATGAAGGACTGCGAAATAGCAGCAGCGGGTACGGGTACCTGTGGCTGATCCCGACCGCCGAGAGGCAAGGCCAGTTCTCGACTCCGATCATCGACCCGCAGACGGGCGCGCCCTTTCCGAGCAACACGATTCCGACAGCCCGCATTTCCCAATTCGCCCAGGCGTACTTCCCATATATGCTGAGCCCCAACCTCACCGGCTCGACGCTGGGGAATTACTTCGGGTCCGGCACCTCAGGCCGCTCTTCGGACCAGCAAAACTATAAGTTCGATGAAAATATCGGAACCAAGGACGGCATGTTTTTCCGGTACACGACGGCCCCATACCCAGTAAACAACGGCGGCTTCGATCCTCTCGGTACTACCGACAACATAACCCAGGAGGCGAATAGCAAGGGCTGGCAAGTCTCCGAGACCCACACTTTTTCTCCCACCATCGTCAATATGGCCACCTTCGGGTATGCCGCAGGCTACTACGACGAGTCGGCCCATAACATCACCCGGGCGCAATTCAATTCGTTTGGGATCAATGGCTCGTTCGCGGACGCGACACCGGAGACTCCAATGGTCACTTTAACGGACACATTTTATTCCGGCTTCGGTGTCAATCCCAATTACCCGCAAATCGACGAGCAGCAGAACCATGACTTATCCGACGGGCTCAGCATCACTAGAGGAGCGCACACGTTCAAACTCGGCGCCTCTTACAGGTGGTGGGCTTACAAAAACGGGAAGGGCGCCAATGATGGCCTGTGGACTTTCGATAACACTAACACGGGTGACACAATTGCGAACTTCTTGCTAGGCCAGGTCCGTAATGTAAGCGAGTGGCCACAGCCGACTCCCCTGGTCTCGTCCGCCAGCCAAATCTCATTTACTTTTCGTGAGTACTCCATCATGCCTTACTTCGAGGATGAATGGAAAGTCAGCAAGCGCCTCACTCTGAATATTGGGCTGCGCTACGACTTCACTAGCATGCCCAGAGAGGCTCAAGGCCGCTATGTTTGGCAGGATTATACGGTCCCGGGCGGAGGCCTTTGTACTGCCGACAAATATGCCATGGGCCTGGGGTACAGCAACAACCTGGAGCACTACTGCGGGACTGATACTCCTGGTCCTGCGCCGAAGCTCGTCTTTGCCCCGCGCCTGGGCATCGCGTACCAGGTCAACCCCAAGACTGTGGTTCGGACCGGTTACGGCATCTTCTTCGAACCGAACTCCATCGATGACACAGTCAACGCAGCAGGAGTATACCCATTCTCTCAGATCAGCCAGTACTCGGCTGTGGGGACCCAGCTGCTCAGTACTGCGGCCGTGTACCCGACGATAACGACGACTGCGCCGCCGACGCCGGCCCAGCTCGGGTTTCTAATAGTGTTTCCCAGATGGCAGCCCGCCTACACGCAGCAATGGTCGCTTACGATCGACCGCGAGCTTGGCAGCGGGACCAAACTGGAACTCACCTACAACGGATCCAAGGGAACACACCTCAATTCTCGTGTCTTCCTGAATGAGCCGACGACCCCCTACGATCCGGCTAACCCGTCTAGCTATCAGTCGCGCGTGCCCTATCCGAACTTTGACTCATTCTGGGGTTTCAGCGACGGCTTGAATTCCAGCTACAACGCCGGGACGATCAAGATCGAACGGCACGTCAGCGATATGGTGCTATTGGCGTCCTATACTTGGGACAAGAGCATGGACGACAGGTCGGGCCGCTACGGCGATGTCGGAGATACTGTCGATTGGGGCGCGCCCTTGGACAGCCGGAACATCCGGCGGGATTGGGCCCAATCGGGTTTTGACTACGGGCAGCGCTTTGTCGCCAGCTTTGTTTATAATTTGCCCTTCGGCAAAGGCAAGCGTTTCTTTTCCAACATGCCGACGATTGCCGACTATATCGTGGGCGGGTGGCAGATCAATGGTATCTATACACTCCAGGGCGGCCAGCCCCTCTCGGTCACGGCCGATGATCTGCAAAGCCAGCTCGATGGTGGGGGCGGGCAGCGTGCCAATGTAAATGGAAGTCCATACCCTGCCGGCTTCAAACAAAGCATGGGGGAGTGGTTCAATACGGCGGCGTTCAGCCAACCAGCGATCGGGGTATTCGGCAACTCGGGCCGAGACATACTTAAGAGGCCGGGCATCGACAACCTGGACGCATCGCTGTTCAAGAATATTCCGATCTGGGAGCGGATCAAGCTCCAATTGCGGGTGGAGGGCTTCAATGCGCTGAACCACACGCAGTGGGGCATCCCGAATACATATGTGAACGCCGGCCCGTCATTCGGGACGATAGGCGGGGTTGGCGTGGCAGCCCGGATCCTGCAGGTTGCCGGGAAGGTAATCTGGTAGCAGGTCATAGAGCAGGATGGAGCACGGCTGCGTACGGGCAGCCGTGCTCCGCCGGCCCAACAACAACAGTGTGAAGGCGACGCGCCTGCTCGGCATTTCGATTCTGGTCTTCGCCGGGCTAGCCAGAGGCATGGTCGATGAGAATGCTGTGCCCGCTGCTCAGCAAGAGGCGCAGGCTCTGGAAGCATTCGAACGCCACGACTACCGGCGGGCGGAGGGGATTTATCGGGGACTCCTTCAACAAGCTCCAAACGACTCTCGCTGGCTTGACAAGCTCGCGATTGTGCTCCATCTTCAAGGCAAGTCGAGCGAAGCGGTTGGTATACTGCGGCAGTTGATTCAGACGAAGCCGAGCGCTCACAGCCTGGCTCTTTTGGCTGTTCAATATTGCCAGCTCGGCAGATATGATCAGGCCCATACCGCGCTGGCGGAGCTGAAGAACTATCCGCAAGATCTCGGTCTCCAGTCGCTGATTGCGCGCTGCTCGCTATCGGCCGCCACACCGCTGGATGCGGTGGCGATCTATCAGGATCTTATAGATCGCAAAGAAGAGCCTGAGGACCAATTCGCTGTTGGCCTCGCGCGGGCATACATTCAGGCTTCGGGGCGGATTCTGCAACGGCTCCGCACGCTGGCTGGAAACGAGAGCTTTGTCCGAGCCGTCGACGAGGCCCGCAAGGCCGGATCGCGTGACGCGCGGGGCGCATTCGACGTGGCGCTGCCGAGCGTCCCCTTCCTCCGACTGGACATGTCTCCACAGGAATTCTCCGAGGTGCTGAACGCACACCCGGACAATCCGGCTGTCGCGTACATCGTAGGTGTAGTGTGCGGCGAGCGCGGAATGGAGGCGTTGTTGCGATGTCAGCAACGCTTCCCGGCCTCTGCCGAGGTGCGGCTGTTCAAGGTGGAAATGTATACCTCCGCCAAACGCTATGAGGACGCGGTGGAAACGTTGAAAGAAGTATTGCGCGATTCTCCGAAAACGCCAGGCATTCACTATCAGCTCGCCACCCTGTACCTGTCCCATAATGCAGTGGAGCCCGCGCTGGCGGAGTTTCGAGAACAACTCAGAGTGACACCGGATGACGAACGCACGATCGAAGGCGCAAGCACTTGTATCGAGGACTTAGGAATGTACGCGGAACTGTACACTCAGCTGAAGAGTTTCTTTGTTGCGAGTACAAGCCCGGAATGGGCGCTTGTAAGATTTGGTATCGCAGCGAAGGCGCAGGGACACGCTGGCGAAGCCATACATGCCCTGGAACGGGCGAAGCAGCTGGATCCCAAGGATCAACAAATACACTACCGATTGTGGCGGTTGTATTTAGAAGCCGGCGAAAACGACAAGGCGCGCATAGAACTTCAAGCATACACTCAACTAACGGGGGAGAAGGGGCGGGCCAGCAAGTGATGTCAACAGTGACGAGTTTCTGGGAGGTGAACCAACATGACGATCAAACGTAGGGCCATTATAAAGTGGCTGGCTGCATGCGTTGGCAATATAGCGAGAGCGCAAGAGAGTCCGGTTGAAAACAAGGCAGCGACCGCGGATAGCGGCGCCGTGGTTCACGAGGTTTGGTCACGCGACCTCCGGCTGGGGCTCAGCGCGGAAGGTCACGTTGTACGCCTCAAGTTGGGTCCCGGTGGTGCGGAAAGGGCGTTTCGCGCCCGCACGGTGCTTTCCGGTTGCAGGCCCGTGGGCCCGGTTCAGCATCGTGATTGGAACGGCGGCGCCGAATTCGTCAGAACCTTCGTTCATGAGAAGACGTTGCGGCAGTGCCGCGTGCTAGAGCGGTTTTCACCGGCTGAGACGAGCGTGCGCTGGACAGTCGAGGTGGAAGGCAGCGGGGAGGCCTGGAGCACGCCTATTGAAACACAACTGGCCTGGCTGGATGTCTCCAAGGCGAAGTTCTGGACCGCCTGGGACAACCCTCCTGGTGCACTGGCCGGTTGGAATGACCCGTTGGTTCCGGCGCAATTCGCTACCAGCGCCTATCGGTACGGCGGATTCGTCCGTGACAAGAACAGCTTCTGCCTTCCCATTGCGACCATAGTGGAAGACGGCGCGGATCTGGGGCTCAGCCTAGTCCAATCTCCTGAGGACGTGCTGCTCGCCTTGCAACTCCGGACCACGGGCTTGGGGGACGTCTTTCTCACGCGCACCGACCACCGAATTCAGGCGGGACGACCAGTTCGCTTCGCGATGGACCTAGTAGCCCACGAAGCGGACTGCCGAGCCGGCCTGGGATGGATGGTGCAGCGCTATCAGCGGTTTTTTGAACCCGGTAATCCACGCGCCTACCAACTGGACGGCTGTGGCACTTACAGCTCTTATCAGGGCGATCTGGATACGGCCAAGTTCCAGAAAATGGGCTTCAGCCTGAATTGGAACGCCCGTTTTGACTGGCCGTTCCATGGCCTCAACATTCCACTCGTAGACGCGGCGACCACCTGGCCTTCCTGGTATCAGGAGCAACGTTCTATTGGGCTGTGGCGGAAGTACGAGCAGAAGATGAAAAGCCTCGGGTTTCATGTGCTGGAGTACTTCGTTACAACGGAGGGCGGCAACTATATCGAAGACATCCCCCCGATGCGAAAAGCGAAGTCGGATCAGGATCTTTGGCGGGATGCCAACGACTTCATTCACTATGCAATCCCTGATGCGGTGGTTCGGGAGCGTGACGGAAGCATCCGCCATGCCCTCTGGTTCAAGAACGTGGTCCTCGATCCGGGCGAGCCCGTCTGGCAAGAATGCCTGCTGCGCCAGGCGCGCCATATGGTCAAGGAGCTGCCTGAGAGCGATGGAATCTGCATCGATGTTATTCACTGGCTGGCCACCTACAATCCCAACCGGGATGATGGCGTCAGTTGGGTCGACGACCGCCCCGCGCGTTCCCTGCTCTCGTCTTGGAAGGATCTCCTACCTAAACTGGCTTCCATCCTGCACCAAGCCGGGAAGTGTGTGTACGCGAGCCCACTTGTCAGACGGCTTGATGTCTGTGAGTACTTGGATGGCTTCTACGATGAGTACGGGCAAGAGGCCCACATTTTAAACCAGTGCGGATTGTTGGGACTCCGCAAGCCGGTGATAGGGTGGACCTCCGACATTGACTCGCTGCGCCCCGATCCCGACGCGCTATTCCAACGGCACCTCCACATGGGTGTATTCCCGGCAGTGCCGTATCCAAGTGCCGATCACTGCATCCGGCCCGATCCTTGGGCGGAACAGTACTATCTCGATTATGGACCTCTGCTCTCAGCCATGCGAGGCAAGAGATGGGTATTGCTACCGCGCGTTGTCACTGTTGTAGGCGAGGCGGCCAAGGCGAACCTGTTCGAAGTGCCGGGCGGGTTTGCACTGCCCGTCACTTTTGGCGGCGACAAAGAGGAGGCCAAAGTGGTACTTCGGCACTTGGCGCGATTAACCGGCGAGAAGCCGCTGTCGATACAGGCGCTGCAACCGGGCCGCCCGGAAGCGGTGCCGATCGCCTTGAGCCGTGAGCACGACGCCCTGGTGTTGAACGTGCCTCTGCACCGCGGGTGTGCGCTCATCCGGATTCAGTACGCGTGAAGCCTCAAATGGGAAGGTTCTCTCAAATCGGGTCGAATCTCGCGTCGAACTTCCGTAATGAATACCCTCGCAACTGCTGTCACCCGCTGGGCGCACTGAGCCGAAGGCGACCTGATTACGGCGCCGACGCACGATGTGCAACTCGACACGCCCCTCGGGAAATTCTGGGCCGTGATTCGGCCCATTACCGGCGCGAGTTGAGGCTTTCTTCCTTAAGACTCCATCAGCGGGCATGACGGTGAGGCGTGACTTTTTGCAACGTGGTTTATGGTAGGGGAGATGAGAATGGCCGGCGACTGTGGGCGCAAACAAACGTGCACAGCTTTCTGCTCGATCTCAGGAGATCTCACAAGTACGGATCACTGGATGGAAAAGGCTCGTGGCGACGATGGTAATTCATTCATGAGGCACTCCAAATGAACTCCAAAGAACGCGTATTGTGCGCGATTCAACACAAACCGATGGACCGGGTCCCAGTCAACTACTTGGGAACGCCGGAAGCAGATGCCAAACTACGTAAATACTTTGGCATTGACCTAGACGTTGCAGCGGTGATCCTGGGCGAAGCCATGGAGTATGACTGGGACATCCTTGGCTGCCTTGGCGCAGATCTTCGCGCTTTGAGGCTGCCCTATCGGGGCCCCGAAATCCCGACCTTCGACGACGGGCGCGCCCAGGATCTGTTCGGCGTTATATACCGTCCTGTGCGAAACGACGTCGGCACGTATCTTGAGAGTTGCACGCTTCCCTACGCGTCCTTTGAGACTGTTTCGGATGTAGAAGCGTACTCTTGGCCGGACGCGGACTGGTTCGACTACTCGGTGCTACCCTCGCAGTGCGAACAGTGGAAAGACTATGCGGTAGTTTACGGCTGGGTTGGGAATGTCGACTTGATTAACGGGACGGCCTTTGGCAGAGGGTTCGAACAGACCATCATGGATCTCGCCCTCGAGAATCCTGTCGGTCTGGCCATCATGGAGAAACGGTTCGAGTTCGGGCACGAACAGACGAGGCGTGCGCTCGAGGCTTGTAACGGGAAGGTAGACATTGTTTGGATGGGAGATGACTACGGCACCCAGCGCGGACTGCTCATGAGTCCCTCGAAGTGGCGCAAATTGATCCGTCCCAAGTTGCAGGCAATGATCGACCTGGCCCATAAACACGGCGCGCGGCTGATGCTTCATTCCTGCGGATCTACACGGCAACTCTGGCCGGATTTTGTCGATATGGGGCTAGACATTTACGACACGGTGCAGCCCAGCGCCGCAGGGATGTCGCCCAACGAACTGGCTGCAGAGTTCGGCCGCTACATATGTATGCACGGGACGATCAACACTCAGAGCACTCTGCCCTTCGGTACACCGTCCGATGTCGCAAACGAGGTGCGCGACCGGGTCGAATCGTTCGGCCAGCGAGGCGGTCTGATCGTTGCTCCATGCCATAACATCCAGCCCGATACGCCGATCGAGAACGTGCTGGCCCTATACAGGGCAGCTGGCAGTCTGAAGAACGAGGAGAACTAATATGACGGAACTAACCGGACTTTTCGAAGCAATTCTTACTGGCGACGCTAAAAGCGCCGTCGCGGTCACCAAGCAGGCCCTGGACGAGGGCATTGAGCCGCTGAAGCTGGTGACGGAAGCGATGATGCCGGCGATGGACGAAGCGGGCCGGCGTTTCGAGGCGGAGGAATACTTCGTGCCCGAACTGCTGCTGGCGGCGCGGGCGATGAAGGCGGCGATGGCGCTGATTCGTCCGCTGCTGGTGGCGT
>Ga0182027_10015249_pt1 | contig 10582 bp, 9 predicted proteins | sample 712E1DmetaG_FD_121300 | JGI IMG/M metagenome (GOLD analysis project Ga0182027, IMG submission 121300) | Permafrost microbial communities from Stordalen Mire, Sweden - 712E1D metaG (Illumina Assembly) | ecosystem: Environmental > Terrestrial > Soil > Wetlands > Permafrost | place: Sweden... | reverse complement strand
CGGCGATTTCCAAGGCGCGCCCCAAGGTGGCGCCTTATCCGTTCACGACGCTGCACCCGCAGATCGGGATTGTGGAATACGAGGACCATCACCGAATCACGGTTTGCGATGTGCCGGGGCTGATCGAAGGAGCGCACCGGAACGCCGGCTTGGGGCACAAATTCCTCCGCCACATTCAGCGATGCAAGGTCTTGGCGGCGGTGGTGGACATGGCCGGGACGGACGGGCGGAACCCTTGGGATGATTACCAGCAGTTGATGGCGGAGTTGAAGTTGTATGATCCGGCATTGCTGGAAAAGCCGCGGTTGTTGGCGGCCAACAAGATGGATGAACCGGCGGCGGCGGGGAATTTGAGGAAGTTCAAACGCAAAGCGGGCAAAATCCGAATTATCCCGATGGCGGCGGCGTTCGGCGAGGGGATTGTACCGTTCAAGGAGGCCGTCCGGGGGATGAAAAGTGAATTGTGAACGCCACCCAAGTTCAATGTATGCGCGGAAATTTAGCGCCGGTGGCGAGAATTTCTCACGCATAGTGCGTGGAATTTTCGCGCAAGCGCCAATTTTCGGGCAAGGACCGGGCAAAAATTGCCGGAAACAGCCACAAAACCGCGATTTCGAGCATAAACGAGCCGATGGCATCATCTGTGCTAAACACGGAGTCAAATCGAGTTGACACTGCCGAAAAAACAATACAGTGAGGCTCATTAGCACAAACAACTAAACAATGATTATGAAAAGAACCCGGAAGATCACATTGGGAGCGTTCACCCTGATTGAACTGCTCGTCGTCATCGCGATTATCGCCATTCTGGCCAGCATGCTCTTGCCGGCGTTGGCTAAAGCCAAACAGAAGGCCCAGCGAATTTCCTGCGTGAACAACATGAAGGAAATCGGTACCGCCTACCGCCTGTGGGCGGGCGACAACGGGGATCTAGTTCCGGCCCTGCAGAAGATGGCCAATAACGGCTATCAGGATAACACGACCTACGGCCCGGCCATCATCGCTGGATTGGGTTCGGCTACCGTTGTTGCCAATTTTGTTACTATGCAGAATGAACTTGGCCAGTCCCCGAAACTGGTTGCCTGCCCGTCGGATGACCGCACGCCTTACTCGGGGACGGGCGGATTTACAAATGTTACTGCCGCTAATATTTCTTATTGGGTGGGCATGGGAGCCACGGACACATATCCGCAGTCCCTGGCAGGCGGCGACCGCAATCTGGGTGCGGGTTCTGCGTCGGCGCAAGACACCGGTTACGGTTTCTCTGGAAGTGGAACCGGAGGAGATGAAGTTATCCTGAGTTGGAGAGGTCTTACAGTGTCGAAGAGCTACACCACCACCGTCGCCAACGGCGCTTCACCGTGGTGGTCCGCAAAATTGCATAGCGCCGGCAACTCTTTGGGTGCGGGTAATGTCTTGCTGGGTGATGGCAGTGGTCAACAGTCGTCCTCGGCCAATTTCAACACCACTTGGCTTCCCAATGCCGCAGACGTGGGGAATTGGGCCTCGACGCAAGCTTCTACTTATGCAAGCTTTGGTGTGCGGCTTGTTTTCCCCTGAGGCACAAGTTCCACTGATTAATTAGCATGGAGGCATCCGCAAGGATGCCTCTTTTTTTGAAATGAACCATATTCGCAACATCGCCATTATCGCCCATGTTGACCACGGGAAGACAACGCTGGTGGATTGTCTGCTCAAACAGTCCGGCACCTTTCGCGCCAACCAAGCCATCTCGCAGGAGGTGCGCATCATGGATTCGATGGATTTGGAACGGGAAAAGGGGATCACCATCCGCGCCAAGAACGCCGCGTTCAAGTACAAGGATTACGACATCAATATCGTGGATACGCCGGGGCACGCGGATTTTGGGGGTGAAGTGGAGCGGATCATGAACATGATAGACGGGGTTCTGCTGGTGGTGGACGCGACGGACGGCCCGCAGGCGCAAACCCGCTTCGTGTTGCGCAAGGCGCTGGAAGCCGGGGCCAAACCCATCGTGGTCATCAACAAAATTGACCGGGAGAACGCCACGCCGCACAAGGTGCTGGATTTGGTGTTTGATTTGTTTGTCTCGCTCCATGCCACGGACGAGCAGTTGGATTTCCCGGTGGTTTATGCCAGCGCCAAGGACGGTTACGCGAAGATCAACCTGTCGGACCCCAGCTCGAACATGGAGCCGCTCTTTGGCGCCATCATCCAGCACATCCCCCCGCCGCGCGCCCATGCCGGGACGGAATTCAAGATGCTGGTGGCCAACCTGGATTACTCCGATTATCTGGGCCGAATCGCTTTTGGGAAAGTGTACAGCGGGAAGGCCAAAGTGGGGGACACGGCGGTTTGCCTGCACGGGGACGGCCGGAAAACCGAGGCGAAAATAACGGCGCTGTTTCATTTCGAGGGCTTGAAGCGCATTGAGATCCCCGAAGTCCACGCCGGCGATGTTGTGGGAGTGACCGGGTTTGAGGATGTGTTCATCGGCGAAACCATCACCGACATTCCCACGCGCCTGCCGCTTCCCTTTGTCCCCATTGATCCGCCGACGATTCAGATGCAGTTTGCCGTCAACGACGGCCCGCTGGCGGGGCTGGATGGCAAGCTGGTCACCGCGCGGCATATTTGGGAGCGGCTGACGCGGGAAATCCGCACCAATGTGGCCCTGCGCATTTCCCAGACCGACGCGCCCAACATTTTCAATGTCGCCGGGCGCGGGGAGATGCAAATCGCCATCCTGGTCGAGCAGATGCGGCGCGAGGGCTACGAAGTGCTGGTTTCGCGTCCCGAAGTCATCAACCGCCAGACCGCCGACGGCAAGGTGCTGGAACCCATCGAGAGGCTTTTTCTGGAAATTCCCAGGGAAACGATGGGCGCGGTGCTGGAAAACCTGTCGGGCCGGAAGGCTGAAATCACCCAGATGGACCACCACGGCAACGAGGTCACCATCGAGGCGTTGATTCCGATGCGCGGCCTGATTGGGTTTGAAACCGATTTGGTCAACACGACCCGCGGCCTGGGCGTGATGAGCCACTTGTTCCACGAGTACGGGCCGCACCGGGGGGAAGTCATCGCGCGCAAGAACGGCTCGCTGGTGAGCATGGAGGACGGCGACGCGATGGCCTACGCGTTGAACATGGTCCAGGAACGCGGACGCCTGATGGTCGAGCCGGGGGACAAGATCTACAAGGGGATGATCGTGGGGGAGAACGCGAGGGAAAACGACATCCCCGTCAACCCCTGCAAGGCCAAACGGCTGACCAACATGCGCTCCACAGGCGACGGCAAGGGCATCCAACTGGACCCCCCGCTCAAGATGTCCCTGGAACGGGCGCTGGAATACATCGGGGCGGACGAATATGTGGAGGCGACCCCGCGCAACCTGCGGATGCGGAAAAAAATACTTGACGAAACCCAGCGCCGCCGACTGGAAAGACGGCAGTCGTGAAGCCATTTTCCTTCCACCCCATCGGCGGGTCCGTGACCGCCCCGCAAGGCTTCCGGGCCGCCGGAGTGTTTTGCGACATCAAACGGCTGGGCACCGGCAAAGGCTCCAACCAGGGCCGGAAACGGGATCTGGCGCTGATCGTTTCCGACGCCCCCGCCGCCGTCGCGGGAACCTTCACCACCAACCAGGTTTGCGCCGCGCCGGTCAAACTTTGCGTGGAGCGCGTCGCGCGCGGAACGGCCCGGGCCATTGTGGCCAATTCCGGCAATGCCAACGCCTGCACCGGCCGCCAGGGCCTCCGCGACGCCCAGGCGATGGCCCGCATGGTGGCCGCGGCTTGCCGCGGCGGGGGAATTTCTCCGCGCCAAGTCCTGGTCGCTTCCACCGGGCGCATTGGCGTGCTGTTGCCGATGACCCAGGTCAAACAGGGGATCGTGGAGGCCGCGCGCCTGCTGGCGGACGGGCCGGAGCCGGCGCGGCACGCGGCCCTGGCCATCATGACCAGCGACACCCGGCCCAAGGAAATCGCGCTGGAGTTTGAACTGGGCGGCAGGAAAGTCCGGCTGGGCGGCATCTGCAAGGGGGCGGGTATGATCCAGCCGGGCATGAGTCCGTCCGGGATGCGCCCTCCCTTGCGGCCGTTGCACGCGACCATGCTCTGTTTCCTGACGACCGACGCGGTGGTGGAGGCGCCATTGCTGCAAGCCGCGCTCAACCAGGCGGTGGCAAAGAGTTTCAACCGCATCACGGTGGACGGCGACATGAGCACCAACGACACGGTGCTGATCCTTGCCAACGGCCGGGCCGGAAACCCTCCGCTGGCCGCGCGTCCCGCGGACCGGCGGCTGTTCCAGGCTGCGCTGGAACACGCGGCGCTGGCGCTGGCCAGGGAAATTGTGCTGGACGGAGAGGGGGTGTCGCGATTTGTGACGGTTCGCGTGGCGGGGGCCAAATCGCCGGGCGGGGCGGACGCGGCGGCGCGCGCCGTGGCCAACAGCGCGCTGGTGAAAACCAGTTGGTGCGGAGGCGACCCGAACTGGGGCCGGATCCTGTGCGCGCTGGGCTATTCGGCGGCGGAGTTGGAGGAGAACAAGATTGATGTCGGTTACAGCCTGCCCGGGCGGCGGGAAGTGTTGTATTCCCTCAAGCGCGGCCGTCCGACGGGGGTTCCTTTTGGCGCCCTGTGCAAAATCAGCGCCGCGCCGGCCTTTGATCTGCACATCCATTTGCATCTGGGCCGCGCCTCCGCGGTGATATATTCCGCCGACCTGACCGAGGCCTACGTGGATTTCAACAAGGGCGACATCACCGACCCCTCCTCGCTGGGGGGATGAGTTGCACAAGGAATTCGCTTGCCAGCGGGCGGGGCGGGGCGTTTGCTTCTTGCCCTTGAGCGCATGAGAGAATTGATTTCCAAAGCGGAGGCGCTGCTGGAAGCGCTGCCTTATTTGCAGCGTTTTCGGGGCGCGACTTTTGTCGTCAAATATGGCGGCAGCTTCATGGACTCGCCCGAGGTGGCGGGACGCGCCGGGGTGGCGCGGGATGTCGTTTTCCTGGCGGCGGCGGGGATTGCCCCGGTGCTGGTGCATGGCGGCGGCAAGGCGGTCACCGCGGCCCTGGCCCGGACAGGACGGGCGGCGCAGTTCCTGCAAGGGATGCGGGTCACGGATGAAGCGGCGGCGCAAGTGGTTGAGCGGGTGTTGTCGCACGAGATCAATCCGCAGATTGTCAGTACGATTAACGGGCTGGGGGGAAGGGCGCGGGGCTTTTCCGGCACGGAGATTTTCACCTGCCGCAAGCTCTGGCTGGCGGGGGCGGACGGAGAGCGGCTGGATCCGGGATGGGTGGGCGAGGTGGTGGCGGTCAAGACGGAGCCGTTGCGGGAATGCGCGCGGAACGGAATCATCCCGGTGGTCAGCCCGACGGCGCGCGGCCAGGATGGCCGGGTCTATAATTGCAACGCGGACGTGGCGGCGGCGCAGGCGGCCATCGCCTTGCAGGCGCAACGGCTGGTTTTTATGAGTGACGTGCCCGGTTTGTTGCGGGATGCAAAGAATCCAAAAACGCTCATGACGCGCCTGTCCGCGGGAGAAGTGGAGGGATTGAAGAAGTCCGGCGTGATTGACCAGGGGATGATTCCCAAGGTGGACAGCGCGGTGGCGGCGTTGCGGGCGGGTGTCGGCAAAGTGTCCTTGGTGGACGGGCGGGTGGCGCATGCGGTGCTTTTGGAGATGTTCACGGAGGCGGCGCCTGGGACGGAGATTGTGTTGTGAATCTGACAGCAATAGTTGAACTGCGCCGGGAAACATGCGATAGTGACAACCCATGATTGACCATGATGCTTGTGTTTTGCGCGAAGGCACCGGAACTTCCGGCGTCATTGAGACCGCGCGCCTGGCGGCCGTCAGGCTGGCCGATCATCTCATACCGCATCTGATTGTCGGCGGCATCGCGGTGCAGGAGCACGGGTATCCGCGCGTGACCATAGATGTGGACATCGTTGTGCCCGATGTGCTTGACGCGCTGGAAATCCTCACGGCGGATGTGACCGGGCCTCTGTTCCGCCTGCCGGGGGGCATTGAAGACAGAATCCAGGACCGGCGCACGGAGACGTTTATTGATCTGCTCCAGGCGGGGAGGGTGTTGAAGCGCGGCTGCAAGGTGCCTTTTCCACTCCCGACGGTGGCGAGCGATCTGTTGCAAATTGTGGGGCTGGAGAAACTGATTTCGCTGAAGCTGGATAGTTGGGCCAATTCGCCCTTGGGCCGCTTGAAGGACAAGGCGGATGTCGTTGAGATTATTCTCCGGCGCAAATTGCCCCGCGATCTGGCGGTGGACGCGGCGGTGCGGCAGTCCTACCTGGAAACGTGGGACGGACTCAAGGCCGAAAGATGAGAGACATTATCCCCGCGCCACCGGCAGTGGTCCGCAACGAAGCGCAAGCGATTCAGGAGGTTTTCCGGAAGAACGTGGCGCCGACCTATGCCCGTTTCGATCTGGTGCTAACACGGGGCGAAGGCTCCTGCGTGTGGGACGTGGGCGGGAAGCGCTATCTGGACCTGGGCGGCGGGATTGCGGTTTGCGCGCTGGGCCACGCCAACCCGGAGATCACACAGGCGCTGGTCGAGCAGGCGGGGCGGCTGGGCCATGTATCCAATCTTTATTATCACGAGCTGCAAGGGCTGCTGGCGCAGGAATTGGGGCGGCTGATCGGCCCCGGGAAAATTTTCTTTTGCAACAGCGGGGCCGAGGCCAATGAAGGCCTTTACAAGCTGGCGCGGCGCTTCGGCCACGACAAGGGCCGTTTTGAAATTCTGACCGCGCAAAATTCCTTTCATGGACGGACCCTGGCGGGCATCGCGGCCAGCGGGCAGGCCAAGGTGAAGAAGGGGTTCGGCCCGATGGTTCCCGGTTTCCGCCAAATCCCGTTCAATGATCTTGCGGCGGCGCGCGCCGCGTTATCGCCCGCCACCGCGGCCATTCTCGTGGAGGGCGTGCAGGGGGAATTCGGGGTGGTGCCGGCGCAGGCGGACTACTTGCTGGGTCTGCGGCGGTTGTGCGATGAAAAGAGGCTCCTGCTGCTGATGGACGGTGTGCAGTGCGGGCATTTTCGCACCGGACGGTTCCAGAGTTTTCAGCGGATTTTGGAGGAGAAAAAAGGGGAGGCAGACGGATTTCTGCCGGATGGAGTTGCGATGGCCAAATCGCTCGGCGGCGGTTTTCCGATCGGGGCGTTCTGGGTGCGGGAGACGCGCGCGGACTTGCTGGACGCCGGCTCGCACGGCACCACGTATGGAGGATCGCCGCTGGGTTGCGCGGTGGCGCTGAAGATTCTCGAGGTCATCGAGCGGGACCATTTGGCCGCCAACGCGCGGGAGACGGGCGCCTGGCTCAAGACAGAATTGCTGCGCCTGGCCGCGAAACACCCGGCGGTGATCCAGCAAGTGCGCGGGCTGGGCCTGATGATCGGCATCGAATTGGCGGCGAAAATACCGGCTTTTGCGGCGGGTGAGAAATCCCCGGCGATTCAGTTTATCAATCGTCTGCACCAGGCCGGCGCGCTGGCCGTGCCGTCCGGCACCCACGTCATCCGGCTTCTCCCCGCGCTGAATTTGCGCCGGGAGGAAGCGGCGGAGGGCCTGGCCAAAATCCAATCCGTGGTGGCGGAGATTTCCCCATGAAACATTTGCTAAGTCTGGAAAAGTTGGCGCGGTCCGACATCGAGGCCATTCTGGCGGCCAGCGCGGCGATGAAGAAAGAACGCGGGCATCACGCCGCGCAGCCGTTGCGCGGGCAGACGTGGGCGTTGTTGTTTTCAAAATCTTCCACCCGCACCCGCGTTTCCTTCGAGGTCGGCATCCGCGAGCTGGGCGGGCAGGTGATGTTTCTGAGCGCGGCGGAAATCCAACTGGGCCGGGGCGAACCGATCCAGGACACGGCGCGGGTGTTGGGGCGGATGATTCACGGGGCGGTCATCCGCACTTTTGCGCAGAAGGACGTGGAGCAGTTCGCCGAGTATTCGGGGATTCCGACCGTCAACGCGCTGACCGATGAGGAGCATCCGTGCCAGATTTTGACGGACATTTTTACCTTTCAGGAGAAGCGCGGCCCGATCCGGGGCAAGGTGGTCACCTTCATTGGAGACGGCGCGTGCAATGTGCCGGCGTCGTGGATTTTTGCGGCGGCGAAGCTGGACTTTGAATTGCGCATCGCGGCTCCGAAAAAATACCAGCCGGGCGCGGAGTTGTTGCGGCGGGCGGGAGCCAGGGTGGTTTGCACCGAAGACGTGCGGGCGGCGGCGCGGGGCGCGGATTTGCTTTACACCGACGTCTGGGTTTCGATGGGCAAGGAGGCGGAGGCGGAGGATCGTTTGCGCGAACTGGCCGGTTATCAAATCAACCGGGGCGTGGTCGAGCTGGCCCGGCCCGGGGCGCTGGTCATGCACTGCCTGCCCGCTTATCGCGGGAAGGAAATTGACGGGGAAACTTTCGAGGCCAACGCCTCCACCATCTTTGAGGAGGCGGGAAACCGTCTCCCTTGCCAAAAAGCGATCTTGCAATGGCTGGTGGCGTGAAGGGCGCTTTGATCATGCCGAGTGTCTTCATCAAAACTTATGGCTGTCAGATGAATGAGCGCGACTCGGAGGCGGTCGCGGCGCAGTTGGCGGCCCGGGGTTATTCGCTGGCGCGCTCCGAGGCGGCGGCGGATGTGATTTTGCTCAACACCTGCAGCGTGCGCGACATGGCGGAACAAAAGGCCATCGGCAAAATGCAGTCCGTGGCCGCGCAGGTCCGGCGCCGCCGTCCCAAGGTTGTGCTGGGCCTGCTGGGGTGCATGGCGCAAAGCCGCGGCGCGCAATTGATGGAGCAACTGCCGGATGTGGACCTGGTGGTGGGCACGCAAAAATTCCATCGCACGGCGGATTATTTGGATGAAATCCTCGCCGGACAGCGGGAGAAAATCGTGGAGGTGGAGGCGGAGGCGGGGAGCGAAGCGGCTCTCCAGGAGCATTGGTTCCACGGACCGGGGGCCGCGGACGGGGAGCCGGCGCGGCCGGTGACGGCGTTTGTCAGCATCATGCAGGGTTGCAACCAGCGTTGCTCTTTTTGCATCGTGCCTTACACGCGGGGCGGGGAGCGGAGCCGGACGATCCCGGACATTGTGGCGGAGTGCCGGCAATTGGCCCAGGGCGGCGTGAGGGAGGTGACGCTGCTGGGTCAAATCGTGACCAGCTACGGGAAGCGCGAACTGCCCGCGCGCGGCGGCAAATCCGGTTTTGTGCAGTTGCTGGAGGTGGTTCATCAAGTGGAAGGGCTGGAGCGCATCCGCTTCTCCTCGCCGCATCCCAAAGGCTACGGGGACGATTTGGTGGAGGCTTACGCGCGGCTGCCGAAATTCTGCGAGAGCGCGCATCTGCCGGCGCAAAGCGGGAGCGACCGCATTTTGAAGTTGATGCGCCGGGGCTACACGCGGGAGCGGTTCCTGGGCTTGGTGGAGAAATTGCGGCGCGCGCAGCCGGCGATGGGGATCACCACCGATCTGATTGTCGGTTTTCCGGGGGAGACGGAGGAGGATTTCCAGGAGACCCTGTCGCTGGCGGGCGCGGCCCAATTTGACAATGGCTATCTGTTCAAGTATTCGCCGCGAAAGGACACGCCGGCGGCGGCGCTTCCCGGCCAGGTGCCGCAGGCGGTGAAGGAGGAGCGGAACGCGCGCCTGCTGGCGCTGGTCAATGAAATCGGCGCGCGGCGCTACCGGGAGCGGGTGGGGCAGAGGATGGAGGTGCTGGTGGAAGGGCCGAGCCGAACCAATGCCGCGCGGCAAATGGGCCGCACCCGCTGCAACCGCATCGTGGTTTTCGAGGGCGGGAAGGACCGGCGCGGACAGTTGCTGGAATTGAAAATCGAGCGGGCGGGGCTGTTCACCCTTTATGGAATGATGAATGATGGATTGGGTCGGGATGGAGCAGCCGTCACCGGTTGAGGATGTTTTCGTAAACTTCGTGCCGTCCGATCCAGAACCAAATCAAGCCATCCTTTCGTTCTTTGGCCAATGCGCGATGCCGCATACCAATGCGAACGGACCAAAACACGCCGATCTTTTTAAGCCGAAGCGACGGGTGGCGTGGATTTGATTTGAGCAACTGAAATTTGGCATCGGCCAGTTCGCAAACCTCTGGGGTCAGGCGGCGGTAATGAAACCAATACTCCGGAGTGGCGAAGTGGCTCAAAGAGGGGTGCATCGGCCTGCCTCAAAATGCTCGTCGGCTTGTTTGGCAAGGTGATCCAGTTTGCCGGCGGCAATGTCGGCCTCCATCTGCTTATCCCAGCAGTCCGCAACATATTCCTCAAACCACCGGGCAAAAGCAGCAAGATCCGACTTCGACAAATTGGCGACTTCTGACTCTAATTGCTGGACGCTCATGGGACAAGCATAATGGGGCGCGCCTCTGATGGCAAGCCGCGCCGGCGCATTTCGGCGATTCCGAATAGGTCCTTTTCGTCAGTGGGGCAAAGGCGATTGGCGGCGATGGCGGGTGATGGGCTGTGTGCAAGGCGCAAGAGGGGATGCCGTGCAGAGGGTGCCGGACTTCGTTATTTAGACTGTCAACAGGATCGGGCTGGAGGCTTTGCGCGCCGGCCG
>Ga0182027_10015248_pt1 | contig 10583 bp, 8 predicted proteins | sample 712E1DmetaG_FD_121300 | JGI IMG/M metagenome (GOLD analysis project Ga0182027, IMG submission 121300) | Permafrost microbial communities from Stordalen Mire, Sweden - 712E1D metaG (Illumina Assembly) | ecosystem: Environmental > Terrestrial > Soil > Wetlands > Permafrost | place: Sweden... | reverse complement strand
TTCCCCTGAAGAACCTTGAATCGGTGATAAGGATCAACGAGAACCAGGCGGCACAGGACAATTTAAGGACCAGCAAAGCGGGTTCTGCACTTGCCGAAAGCCCTCTGGATAAGTTGAAAAAGGCCGCCAGGGCTGATATTATAATTTACCTGACTTATATGATCAACCAGACAGGGCCAAAAAAATCGGTTACCTTTAATTTGCAGGGGATTGATGCCTACACAGGCAAACAGGTCGCCGGAGCACAGGGAACAGGCGAGCCTTCTTTCTCGGCGGAGCTGCCTTCCCTGCTGGAAGAAGCAGTGGTGGCTCATCTTGATAATTTCAATGTTCAATTGCAGAAACACTTCGATGATCTTTTCGCTAACGGACGTGAGATCACTTTGCGTGTTCAGATGTGGGATAACGGATCAGGGACCGACCTGGAGACCGAATATGGCGGAAAAGAACTGAATGAGATCATTAATGACTGGATGGGGAAAAATACAGTGAAAGGCAGGTTCAGTAAATCGGAATCCAGCGAAAATTATATGTTCTTTGAGCAGGTGAGGATCCCGCTGTATAATGAATCGGGGAATGCACAGGATGCAAAAGACTTTGTTCAGCTGTTGCGCAGATTTCTGAAAGACCCTCCTTATAACTTAAGCTGTAAAGCCGACATGAATGGCCTGGGTGTAGGCCTGTTATACATTGGAGAAAAGTAATAAAAACCGGAATTACCATGAAAAAGATCTTTGTTACCATATTGCTGACAGTGTTGTTTCCCGGCCTGCATTTAAAAGCGCAGAATACCGCCGGAAAGACCGAGGACCAGGGAAGGATCTCATTGACGCCAGTGGTCTCTGATGAAATCATTGCCTTGCCTGCAGAGGCAAAAAGCTTTCTGGTGAATAAACTCCAGCAGATTGCCACCCTCAAGGGACTTGGAGGTAAAACACATAACCCCTGGTTTGTGATCACCGCCAATGTTGCGATACTTACCAAAGATATAGTCAGCGGCCCTCCGCAGATGATCTCACAGAACCTTGAGTTTACTTTTTATATTGCCGACTACCGTCAAAAAACAGTATTGAGCACTGCCAGCATTTCGGTAAAGGGAGTGGGCACCAATGAAACCAAAGCTTTTATTGAGGCAATAAAAAACATCAGGCCAACAAACCCTGAACTCAAGATGTTCGTGGAAAACGGCAAAAATAAAATCGTTGAATTTTATAATTCCAACTGCGATTTTGTGCTTGCCGATGCTGAGGCAAAATACTCTCAGAAGCAATACCAGGAAGCTATTTATACTTTGACGGCAGTGCCAGAAGTGTGCAAGGATTGTTACATGAAAGCCACAAAAGCAATAGGCCCGGTCTATCAGCGTTATATAGATTTCCAGTGCAAGGTTTTGCTAAATCAGGCGAAAACAGCATGGATGGCGAACCAGAACAACGCCGGGGCAGAGCAGGCTGGACGTTCGCTTTCGGCAATTGATCCTGAAGCTTCCTGTTACGGGGAAGCGAAACAGTTAATGGCACAGATTGCGCAGAAAGTACTGGAGGATGAAAAACGTGACATTACCTGGGCAATGAAGATACATGATGACAATACAGACCTTGAAAAGCAAAGGATTGAAGCAGCCCGGGCAGTAGGGGTTGCTTACGGCGAGAACCAGCCGCAGCAGATATACAACTTCAAAGGATGGCTTTGGTAATAAACCTTTCTTAAAATAAGAGAAACATGAGAACAGCATTTATAAGTGTATGTATTCCCCTGCTTTTCCTGGTCATTGCTATGCCTCACGCGGCAGCACAGGAAAAGATCCTGGAGAAGAGCGGTAAAAAACCCCAATGGGTAAACTCTGTAGAGAAAGGCTACATCATTGAGATGGGGAAAGGACTTACGGCCGATGAAGCCAGGGATAAGGCAATGGAAAGGGTCAGGGAGTCGATAATCCGTTCCGTGGCCGAACAGATAACGGCAACATCAGCCCAGAGTACAGTAGAAACACGTACCGGTAATAAATACCAGGTCTCAGGTGATTATGCCTCTGCAATTCTTACAAGGACAGCGAAGATGCCCTTTGTAAAAGGGATCTCGGCAAGCAGGGCGGAGGCATTTTACTGGGATAAGATCAGTGATAAAAAATACGGGTCAATATGGCTAAACTATCATATCAAATACCCTTTTTCGGAAGCTGAACTGGGTATGATCATAATGGACTTCGAAAAGGACCAGAAAGAAAAGGAAATGGCGGTCATGGATATCTGCCAGGTCGCAGATAACAGCAGTAACCTTGATGAGATTGCTCAGAAGTATCGCGAATTACTCAGCTTATTGCCTCAGCTTGAGGATCCCGTAAAGGGAGAGGCGATGCTGTGTCTGGCAAAGTACCAGGGCTTGCTGAAATCTTTTTCTCTGCAGGCGCTTTCATCTTCTCCGGGTCATCTTGCATATCTTCTGACCTCAGGTGGCAGGACTTATCGTTACACCGCCAAACCGATATTCAAATCGAACTGTGCCGGATCATTCATCTTAATCACATCCGCCGACACAAATAAAATAACTTACGATTTCAATGGCTGTTATGAGAGCCAGGTAAATAAGATCAGTGTTGAATACCATTTTGAAGATATCAGCATAAAAAATGATTTCACTATTGACATCAATGCCGGTAAAGTGGAATTTGCAATTATTGATGGGTTTCGCATGACAGAGGACGACGGGGATTCACTGTACATCAGGCAATGCACTCTTGGCTTCAGCATTAATTCAAAATATGCAACAGATTTCAGTATAAGCCGGATCAGGCTGGATTTTTCCGGTACGAACCCTGTAATCTTTGATGACCCTGACATTAAAGTCAGAGGGAAAGGGATACATTCACTAAGTGTAAGCGGTAACACATTCATCAAAAGAGCGACTTTCACATCAAGGCAGGGAATGGCCGACCTGGTCTCAGGGACTATAGAATATCTGAACCTTTTGACCGGGGTCTCAGGGGTTTTAAAGTTCTACAGTGAAAAAACCGATATCCGCCTGTTACAGAAATAAAGTTCATATTCACTTTTCCTTTATCTTAGTTGCATAATAATTTGTTATGAAGACTAAGACTTTCCTGGTATTTGCCATGATGTTTCTGCAGGTCATGAATTCCCGTGTTTCCGCGCAGGAAACAGGCTTCCGCCTTCCTGCCATCCCGCTGGTGACCAGCAATCCCTATTTCAGCATATGGAGTTTCAGCAATCACCCGGCCGAAGACTGGACAAGGCATTGGACCGGAAGCGTTCAGGCGATGGCTTGTTTTGCAAGGATTGATGGAAAGACTTTCCGCCTGCTCGGGCATACACATACCGTGATCCCTTCAATGACCCTGAAAAACACGGTGGTCCTGCCAACACGGACCATTTACACATTTGAGGAATCAGGGGTCAGTATACGGTTTATATTGACAAACCCGCAATTAGCTGATGACCTTGTGCTGTTATCGGAGCCCTTAACTTATGTGACATGGCAAATGGAACCACTCGACAGGAAGGTTCATTCGGTGAAAGTCTATTTCGATGTTTCTGCAGAACTTGTGGTAAATACCAATGAACAGGAAGTAAGCTGGTCAAGGCCCAGGATTGAAGGCCTGGATATTATGCAGATGGGGACTGTTGCCCAGGATGTATTGAAAAAATCGGGGGATGACCTGAGGATTGACTGGGGATATCTTTATGTGGTCTCGCCTTCTGAACAGAGGGTTTCGAGTGTTATTTGCGGGGCTGACCTTGCCAGGAAAACATTTTTAAAGAATGAAGCTGTTTTGCCTGATGACGACTTCCGTATGCCCCGGCCGGCCGGTGACGACTGGCCTGTTATGGCCTCTGTTTTTTCTTTGGATTCACTGGCCCTCCCGGCGGAACGTTTTATTTTGCTCGCTTATGACGATGGATTCAGGATCGAATTTCTGAACAGGAAACTCTTGCCATATTGGAAATCTCAGGGGATTTCAACTTCTCAGCTGCTGAAAAATGCTGTCAACACATATATCTCTGTAAGCGATCGTTGCAGAAAATTTGACGATAATTTAATGAATGCCCTGATCAGGGCCGGAGGACAAACCTATTGTGATATTGCTGTGCCGGCTTACAGGCAATCACTTTCAGCCTGCGGATTGGCAGGCGACATTGACGGGACCCCGATGTATTTTCCCAAGGAAAATTTCAGTAATGGTTGTATTTCCACTGTGGATGTCATTTACCCTGCCTGTCCGGTGCTTCTTTTCTGTAACCCCCTGCTGCTTAAGGCCGAGCTGGAGCCCCTGATGATATATGCTTCATCCAAACGATGGAAATTCCCGTTCGCCCCCCATGACCTTGGAACTTATCCGCTGGCTAACGGTCAGGTTTACGGGGGCGGGGAGATGACTGAGGAAGACCAGATGCCGGTTGAAGAATCGGGAAACATGCTTATCATGCTGTATGCCCTTGCCACAAAAGAAGGTAATGCAGATTTTGCCGTAAAATACTGGCCTATCATTTCCAGATGGGCGGAGTATCTCAGGGAAAAAGGACTGGATCCTGAGAATCAGCTCTGTACCGATGATTTCGCTGGGCACCTCGCACATAATACCAATCTCTCCATTAAAGCAATCATAGCTCTTGGGTGCTATTCGCGTTTATGCGGAATAAGCGGGAGACCGGAACAGGCAAAGGATTACTGGAGCACAGCTTCAGAGTATGCATTAAAATGGAAAAGCATGGCCTCTGAAGGGGACCATTACAGGCTGGCTTTCGATAAAAGCGAAAGTTGGAGCCAGGAATACAACCTTGTGTGGGATAAGATCCTCGGACTGAATCTTTTTGATCCGGACATAGCAAAGCAGGAGATCCTGTTTTATAAAACCAGGCAGAATATTTACGGACTTCCCCTGGATAACCGTAAGGATTATACAAAACTTGACTGGATATTATGGACTGCAAGTCTTGCCGGGGATCCTTTAGATTTCAATGCACTGATCAATCCCGTGCATAAATTCCTGAATGAAACACCCGACCGTGTTCCCATGACCGACTGGTATGATACCAAAACCGGTAAACAGGTCGGTTTCCAGGCAAGGTCGGTAGTAGGAGGTGTTTTTATTAAAATGCTTAAGCCCTGAGCTTCAGGGAATTTTACAGGAAAAGATCGATAAGCGGGTAAAAATCACTTTCCTTAAGCTTCATATTTCCACCACTGACCTTGTTGATGACCATATTATCGTAAACTGATTTGCGCAAATCGCCTGTTACAGCGAATTCAGAAAGACGAACAGGGCAGTGGATCGTCCTGAAAAATTGCTCGATCTTCAGGATTGACTCATCCTCAGTGAGCTCAGCATCAAAAAGAGAAGATCCGAGTTGTGCGATCCTGCCCGGGATCTGATCCTTGAAATACCTAAGCCAGGCAGGGTAAACAATAGTAAGGGAGGCTCCATGGGGTACCCCGTAAAGGAACGAAAGACAATGCCCTATACTGTGAACACCCCAGTCGCCGCCTGCCCTGCCGTACATTGTCATTCCATTAAGCGCCATGGTTGCGGCAAACATGATCTTCTCACGGTATTCATAATTCTGCAGATCATGTAACAGGGCTGGCCCGTAAGCAATCGCCTCCTTTACAATAGAGATCACAAACCTGTCGGTGAGACTTGCATCCCCTATGCCGAAAAAGGCTTCAAAACAATGAGCGATAAGATCGGCAATGCCATAAGCTGTATAATCGGCAGGCACAGTCAATGTAAGTGAAGGATCGAGGAAGGAATGCTTTGGAAAAGTCAGAGGCGAGCCGAAGGCCCATTTTTGCCGGGTTGCAGTGTTTGTGATTACCGCAAAAGGATTCATTTCAGAACCGGTCGCTGCAAGTGTGAGTACTGCGACGATGGGGACAGCCGATTCAGGCCTGGCTTTTCCATCAAGAAAATTCCAGCCGGTGTGCATCACGGGAATCGTGGCGGCAGTGACTTTGGCCGAATCAATAACACTTCCTCCTCCGACGGCAAGCACTACATCAACCTTATGGTCGCGGCCTGTTGCTGCAGCTTCATCCACATCTTCGATCAGGGGATTTGATTTGATGCCTCCGTATTCAAAAACTTCCAGACCGGCCTTCCCGAGATAAGACTGTATCTGGTTGTAAAGACCGCTGGTTTTTATCGAATCCCGCCCGTAAATAAAGAGAACCCTGTTGCCATATTCCTTTATTGTATCCCCCAGACCGCTAAGGATATTCCTTCCAAAATGAAGGACCGTGGGATTATACGCAGTAAAATTTTCCATTTTTTTTAATTGTTGTTGAAGCTTGGTTTTCAAAATTAAAGAGATTAACGTTACTTTGCATAAAAATAACATTTAGATAACATTTGTGAATCATCAGCCAGAGAGAATAAAACTTGTTAACCTGTTAAGGCCCGCTCTTGTTTCTGTCATTGTCCTTATCTGTTCGGGGCTTTATGCCCAGACTTGGAATTTCATCAAAGAAAGGGACGGGATCAGGATTTACACCAGAACGGCTGAGAATTCTTCCTTTAAGTGCTTCAAGGGTGAGACGGTTTTCCATACTACCATGGGAAAGCTAAGTATGTATATAGGAAATGTCCAGAATGTGGACTGGTGGGATAAAAATGTGAGGGAGATAAAAGTATTGTCCTCCGAACCGGATAAAATCATCAGATATTATCTCGTTTACGGTGTCCCCTGGCCTCTGAGTGACCGGGACCTTTGTGTTGAAGCAAAGATCACGATTGACCCTGTAACGGGAGAGAAAGTCGTTTCGGCCAAACCTTTGATGGATGTGGTGCCTGAAAGGGAAGGAATTGTCAGGATAAGGAATTACTGGCAGAAGTGGACCCTGAAACCAATTGGCAATAACAATATACAGGCGGTGCTTGAAGGTTTTGTCGATCCCGGAGGGAATGTACCTTCCTGGTTATACAACATGGTCATTGTTGACACCCCTCTGAAGGTGATGAGAGGGATTAAGGTGCTTGTGGAGGAAAAGGATTAAGGCTTTGTTAAAGTATACATCTGCGTGACTTCCACACTTGTGATAGCACTGTGAAAGATCCTGACCTCATCCAGCCATCCCCTGAAATGGTTTGCAAAAAGCGAATAGTAGTTGCCCCAGGAAGTCCCTGAGTATGCTGCGGAACCGGCAGAATGGAAGAAGCCCATCGTAAAGATATTCTCCTGTTGCGGGGCACTGCCACCGTATTTCAAACCCGTTATGTTTCTTGCAGGATCTCCTGCAGTCCACTGGTTGAAATCCTGTTGTTTCATTATGACCCCGTTGATATACAGGGTGCCTACTTTTGTGGTACTGTTATATGTGCAGCATACGAAAGCCCATTTATCTTTCAACAGATTTGCTACGCCCCCTGAAGTCACCAGGTTCACACAATATGTCCAGCCGGGCAATCCTCCGTTAGTCTGTATTTTCCCATCCCCGGCAAAGGAAAGGTCTTCAGAGACTGTAGTCCCGTCAGGCAGAGCATATGAAGCCACGAGTTTGCATGAACTGTAATCTGAAGCGATCTCGAACTCAAAGCCTTTATAATCACCAACACCAAGTACCATCTGTCCTTTCGGGTTCCCAAGAGAGTCAATCTGGTATTGTGAATTTGGCTTAGCCCAGAATGTCAGGGAAAAATCGCTGGTATTGACCAGCTGATCCCCGTTTGAAACCTGAATAACAGTTGAAGTTCCATTAAAAGCCGCACATTGCCCGAGAGTGTTTTTGAAAGATTTTGCGTAATTCAGGTCGGTCACCCCGCTCACATTATAAGTTCCCTGCTGATCGAAAGTGTTACCCTCAAAATTCCAGTAGGCTACAAGCCCCGGAGGGCCGAAGTTCCCAATAGTCGTAAATGCCCTCCAGAGATAAGTAATGCTTGAACCGTTTGTTGACAGGAGGTTTGTAAAAGTCAGAATATAATATGTTCCATTACCGAGGTTCAATGTCGGAACAATTGTGATCATATTACCTGAAACCGTGATGGTCACATCAACATACGTGGAATCAAAAGAACGCATTAACAAAATATTGCTGCTGGTTGCGCTTGCAGGATCAACAGCAGCTGTCAGGGTAGCAATTATAGTGGCATTAGAAGGCACATTTACAGGGCTTACTTCCCCCAGTCCCACACCGCCGGCGATGAGTGAATTAAAAGAAAATTCAGGAGTATTACTTTTCTTTGTACAGCTAAGCACCCCCAATAAGAGAAAAACACTGATAAAACTGAAAAATCGTGACACGATGCGGTTGTTTATATTCATTGAAATCAACGGTAAAGGTAGGCATTTATTTCAAAATCGTTAAATCTTCATCAATAAATTGTTAACAGTGAATATGTTATAATTTGAAGTTTGATATTTGTAAAAATTCATATCTTTACCATAAGTTTTGACTATACTCTGTATCGGATTATCATCCGTACCAATTAAATTCATGCTGGTTGGACAGTAAAAGATTTATTTTATGAAGATCAGGGCCGGAAAGTTTAAAAAACCAGGTATAACGGTTAAAGAAATGACCATTGCAGCCGGCAGTGCAATGAAAAGCGGATTTTATACCGAAGCCATCTGGATTCTTTCAGCGATTATGGAAACCAGGCTTAAAAAGATGATTATTATTACCGAGGGTAAAAATCCCGGAGCTGCATACGGGCTTGAACAGCATTTAAAAAGGATTAAATTACTTCAGTCGCGGGAACAATATTCATTGCTGAAATCTCATTTTCCCTCAGGCCTCATTAATTCCCTCCGTTCCTGGAAGAACAACCGGAATATTATGATGAAGGACATGCTGGAGATGCATGTTTCATGGGAACGCAAAGAAAGGCAGGCCAAACATGGAATAGCGCTCCTGAAAGAGCTGAACAAGGCTTTCAGGAAGTATAAACTGGCTCTTTATGCACCCGTTCCCGGCAAATCCCCTGATCAGGAAGTCCAGGTCTCTGAAAATATTACTAAAACAGAAACTCTCGAAATCCCGGTGACACCCAAACCTCTGTCGGGCTAAAATTTGATTCATCCATGACTTCCTCTAAAGTCCGCGAATTTTACTGGAGATTTTATAAGAAAAGAACCGCTTCCTTCCTTTCCAATCTTTACAGAGCGAGTATAACAGGGAACGAGAAGGACATTCACAGGACCCGGCTTGATATGAAAAAGATCCATGCCATCCTGGAAATGTTTGAAATGCTTAATCCTGAGAAATTCAACCAGGAATCTTACGAAGTTTTCAATGTATTATTCAGTTTCTCGGGAAAAATAAGAGAGTTGCAGGTGAACCAGATGGTTTTTTCAGAGTATGGACCTGAAACGCCCGGCGGAGCTGTTTTTAACCGGTATCTGCGGGCCAGGGAAAATAAGCTTACAAAACAATTCATTTCCATAGTCCAGAATTTTGATGAGAAAAAGCTGAAAAGATCCGGACGTTCTTTAAAAAAATTATGCCGTGAGATAAAGATTAAAACACTGAAAGCCAGATTAGAGAAATTTATTTTAAAAAAAGCAAAGAAAATAAGCCTGCTTCGGAATTATCCTTCAAACCCGGAAAATATTCATGGGATACGAAAGCAGCTCAAAGCGATGGTTACCATCCTGACACTGGTTTCAATGGTATACAGGGACGACAGGCAGGATATCATTTTAAGCAAACTGAATCAAACGGAAATGCTTATTGGCAGATGGCATGATAACCAGGTGCTGATGGATGATATTGACCAGTTCATCCGGAGAAGAAAAACGATCGACCGGGAATATCATATGCAGTTACAGGTACTAAGGAATAAAATCATGAAAAGCAATCAGGATCTGTTAAAATCGTTATTCCCGAAGATAGAGGAGACTCTTTCCGTAATTTTTCCTTTACCCATATCCGAATGAAAGCCATCAAAGAAATATATAAAGTTGAAGGGATGTCTTGCACCGCGTGCGCTTCCAGCATAAACAGCATTCTTTCATCAGTTGATGGTGTAAATTCCGCGAATGTGAATTTTGCGAACCAGACCGTGCTGGTTGAGTTTGATCCTGATAAGGCATCCGTAAAACAGCTTGAAGAAGCTGTTTCGAAAATTGGCTATCGACTTATAACGGATAAAGAGATGATGGCTGATGAGGAAGCCCTGGAGGCAAAGCGTGTGAATAATGCAAGGATCAATCTCATAGCTTCTTTTACTTTCGCAATCCCGGTCTTTATCATTTCAATGTTCCTGCCGCATTTGCCATACCGGAGTTGGATCATGATGGTATTATCCTGTCCGGTGATGTTCTGGTTCGGAAAGGAATTTTTTATCATTGCCTGGAAGCGGGCCAGATATCTTACAACCAATATGGATACCCTGGTTGCACTGGGTAGCGGAACTGCATTTCTTTTCAGCCTGTATAATACATTTTTCCCTTCAATGACAGAAGTATCAGGGATGGGATCCCATATGTATTATGAAGCGGCAGTAGTGATCATTTCTTTCATACTTCTGGGGAGGTATCTTGAAGAGAGGGCCAGGACCAGGACATCCACTGCGATCAGGAAGTTGATCAGGCTGGGAGTGAAAACAGCAAGAGTGATCCGGGACG
>Ga0182027_10015246_pt1 | contig 10585 bp, 10 predicted proteins | sample 712E1DmetaG_FD_121300 | JGI IMG/M metagenome (GOLD analysis project Ga0182027, IMG submission 121300) | Permafrost microbial communities from Stordalen Mire, Sweden - 712E1D metaG (Illumina Assembly) | ecosystem: Environmental > Terrestrial > Soil > Wetlands > Permafrost | place: Sweden... | reverse complement strand
CTGGCGTCGTCGAAGCGGTGCTGGCTCACCACGCCGAGCAGAATGCCGCCGCGGCGGGCGATTTCGATCAATTGGCGGGCGGTGGCCAGATCGGTGGCGATGGGCTTCTGCACCTGGACGTGCTTGCCGGCTTCGGCGCAGAGGGTGACGGGCTCCAGGCGGAAATCGGGGAAGGTGCAGACGTCCACGTAGTCCACCTCCGGATGGCGGCAGAGCGCCTGGCAGGTAGGCACGAATTCCGCACCGTACCGCTCGGCGAACCGGCGTCCGGAGGGCTCGTGGATATCGGTGCAGACCGTGAGGCGGAAGCCGATTTTGCGGTATACTTCGGCGTGTTTCTGGGAGATCGCGCCGGTCCCGACGATGCCAACTCTCATAGGTGAGACTATTCTACCGGACGGCGGGCGGCGGGCCCGGTACCAGGCGCCCCATTTTTGGGGCTTGCGCCGCCCGCCATTTGGGTACAATGGGGAGTCCATTATGCTGCGCTACTTTGCCGTATTCGCCGCGGTGCTGACCGCGTTTTCGCTCGTGTCGTGCAAGAAGTCGCCGCCGGCCGGGGTGGCGGCCGAAGTGAACGGCCACGCCATCACCACCGCCGAACTGGAGAAGATCGCGGCCTCGCAGGCGGCCCAGCAGCCGCCTACGTCCAACGCCGACGTCATCCTGTCGCAGAAGATGGACCTTCTGAGCAGCCTGATCACCAGCGAGATCATGCTGCAGAAAGCGGAGAAACTGGGCTTGACGGCCGTCGACGCCGACGTCGATACCGACTTCAACAGCAAGAAGGCCCCCTACACCAAGGAGGAATTCGAGAAACTACTGGCCGACCGGCACATGACGGCCTCCGATTTGCGGACCCAGATCCGGCGCGATCTCACCATCACCAAGCTGATCAACAAGGAGATCACGTCGCACATCGTCATCACCGACGCCGATGTGACCAACTTCTACAACGCCAACAAGGCCGCTTTCAACTTCCCCGAACCGCGGGTGCACCTGGCGCAGATCCTGGTGACTCCCTCGCCCGATTCGAACGTGCGCAATTTGAAGAACAACAAGGCGCAGAACCCGCAGGAAGCCAAGACCAAGATCGAGGATCTGGAACGCCGCATCAAGGCCGGCGAGGACTTCGCGCTTCTGGCGCAGAACTACTCCGAGGATCCGGGCTCGGCCCCCAACGGGGGCGACATGGGATTCCACCCCGAGAGCGATTTCGCCCGGATGCCGGATTTCCTGAAGCTGATCCGCGAAATGCCGGCCGGTACCACGTCCGCCGTCCTGGCGATGAACGAAGGCTACCGCATCTTCAAGATGCTGGCCAAGGAACCGGCGGGACAGCGGGATCTCAACGACCCGCGCACGCAGCAGGAGATTCGCGAGGAGTTGCGCGGCCAGAAGGAACATCTCCTCCAGAACGCCTATTTCGAGGTGTCGCGCAACAGCTCCAAGATCGAGAATTACCTGGCCCAGAGCATCGTGGAAAACGCCGCGAAATCGAAGTAGCGGCGGCTGGCCGCCCTATTTCGTCTTCCCCATCTCATAGACGTAGATGGTGTATTCCATGGTCCCCGGCTTCAGGTGGGCAATGGCGATGGGCCGCCAGCCTTTCACCGGAAACTGATTCGACACGACGCGCGTACCGGGCTTGAGGGCCTTCTCGAGGATTGGCCGCAGCCGGTCGTTGGAACTGGTGAGGAGGTACATGGTGACCACGGTGGCGGGGCTCAGATCGGCGTGCAGGAAGCTGTCGTGGACGATGGTGACCTTGTCCTCCAAGTCGAGTTCCCTGATCCGTTCCCGGACCTTCTCGACCAGGTCCTTCTGGATCTCGATGCCCACGGCTTTGGCGCCGTATTCCCTGGCGGCGGTGATGACGATGCGGCCGTCGCCGGCTCCGAGATCGTAGACCACGTCTCCGGGCTTGATGTGGCCGGCTTCGAGCATCTTCTCGACAACCGCCTGAGGAGTGGGGATATAGGGCGCGAGGTTCTCACCCGGCCCAAACTGCTGGGCGGCGCCGGACAACGTGCCAGCCACTACTACCAGCGCGCTAACGAAGACCCGCATGCAATCATTGCGAGGAAGAGTTGCCGCTCCCCGCGCTCCCGAGCTTTAATTTTACAATACGGCCCATGATTTCGCTCCACGCGAAGAACAGGTCGCGGGGACGGGAGATGGTGTACTCGATCCCCTTGGATGCCCTGACGGCGTTACCGATGGCGTCCCGCCAGGGGTTGGCCTGCGGGTACAGGTTGTAGTTCATGTAGAAGACGGGAAACTTCACTTCGCCAAGCTGTTTGAGAGTATCCGGCGGCAGACCGTCGTCGAGCATCACCTTAGGGCCGGCGAAGATCACGGCGTCGGGAGATTCCATGGAACCACCGACTTCCGATGCCAAGAGGCCGCACAGGAATTCGGATTCCCCGTGCTTCTGCGTCAGGTGTTTGAGGTCCACGGTGCCCAGGCTCAATTTGCTCAAGGCGCGGCCCAGGGCCGGGAAATCGATCTGCGAAGCCTCCTGCTGGCGGTACAGCACGCGCTGAGACTGCATATTGAAGGCGACGATCGAAAACCGCCCGATACGGGGGTCGCGGGAGATGTTCCGGAGGATCGAGACCAGCGCATTGCTGTCCAACGGCCGCAGGGTGGCCGCGCCGGAATCCTGCGGGGCGAAGTTGACCACGACTTTCACGCGCAACGGCTGGCCGTTCCCGTCCCGGATGACGGGAGGCTCCTGCCTGAAGAGTTCGGGATCCACCGGTTGTACGGCGCCGGCGGCAATGTCGAGCGCCATGGGCCTGTCTTTGGGAGGCAGGCTGGCCTCGGAATCCCAGTGGAACGAACACACTCGATCGGTGCGGTCGCGCATGAGCCAGTCGACGTGGTACTTCCCTTCCCCCAGATCGAAAGCGCCCTGCAGAAAGGCAGGACCACGGTCGTCGTCATCGATCGCGGGCACGGTGAAGTGCTGCGAAAAAAACACGGGCTCTTCGAGGGGGGCCTCGGGCGCGATGCGGAACACGATGGTGAGCAGGTTGTCCGCGCCGGCAAGCTCTTTCAAGCCGATGGTGACGTCGTACCCGGAGTGGAACTTGAGATCGAAGCCCAAGGACGGCTTGGCGGGTGTGACGGCACACGGCAGGTCCTTGCGGGTATCCTGGGATTCGAGGATGGCGGCGTCGGAGGTAAGCAGCCGCACCTGCCCGTCGGGGACCGAAGGCCGGATGGTTTCCTGCGCCCGGGACGAATTCGCAAAGCCCAGGAACAGGCAGAGCCCCAACCCGGAAATCCGGCTGACACCCAACCCGACGCTCGACTTTGCCGGCATCGCCGTGGCCCTCTGCACACGCCGTGACATCGTGTATCCTTCTCCGCCCAGCTTGTACCGTATTATGGCGCAAATCGAACGATCTGCAAAGGAGGAAAAGCATACACCCAAAGCCAACCGTGAGGCGCTATCCGGCGGGCGGGCGGGTTATGCCGCGGTCAATCGTTCCCAAGCAGCGGACTGCACGAAAAAACCCTGGTGCCGCGAGGCGCCAGGGTTGAGATGTTCTCGAACAGACCGACTCGTAAATCTACTTCAATTTCACGATACCACCCGGCGCGGCCAGCGGCAACCGGGGTAGTACCAGCAGGGTTACGCGCGACATGGAAGTGGGCGGGGGGCGATTTGCCAGCAAAACCGCTCGAATCCGAGCGTACGCGAGCGCAAGGCCCCGCGCGGCCTTGTGGGGCAGGTTTTCAACCTGCGGCCCCGCCCAGGGGGCACCCGCAATCGGCCCAATGCCGGCTTTGTACAAACGCCAACAGGCGGGTTACAAACCCGCCGCACGTTGAAAACCTGCCCCACACAACCCCAGCGAATCCAGTTCCAAGTCGCGCACCCAGCGGGGTAGTACCGGCGGCTGTCAAGCCGTTCGGGGTTGGGTTAGCGCTTCGCCATGTTGAAGTACTCCGTGTCGTAGACCACGGGCGTGTTCTTCTGCAGATCCAGGATGGCCTTCTGCGCCAGTTCGGCGGCCACGCGCTTTTCCAGGTCGGCCCTGACATCCTCGAACGTCTTGGCCGCCTCGACTTTGATGATGTGGTACCCGAACTGGCTGCGCACGGGATCGCTGACCTGGCCGGGCGCCAGCTTAAAAGCCGCCTCGTCGAATGAGGGAACCATCTGGCCGTGGCGGAAGAAGCCCAGGTCGCCGCCCTTTGCCGCAGATCCGGCATCATCCGATTCGGCGGCGGCCAGTTTGGCGAAATCCTCGCCGGCTTGGATCCGGGTCTCCAATTCGCCGACCTTGGCCAGCGCCTCATCGGGCGTCAGGTCCTTCTGCCCGGGCCTGACCGGGACCGGCGAGCCTTGCATGCGGATCAGGATATGGCGGGCGCTGACCTGTTCGAACTCAGCCTTATGTTCGGCGTAAAACTTGCGCAAGTCGGCGTCCTCGGCCTTGATGTCCTTGCTCATCTGCTGGTACGTCAGATTCGCCAGGACACTAGCCATCTGATACGTGGTTAGCAGCTTGTAGGCGGGGGTCTCATCCAGTTTGCGGCGTTTGCCTTCCTGGGCCAGCACCAGGATGCGGACCAGGTTGTCGCCGAATTGTTTTCTCCCTGCGCCGCGCGCCACAATTTTGAGCTGCTCGGGAAGCACATCGACCAGTTGATCGAATTGCGCCGCCGTCAGCTTGACGTCCCCCACCGAGAGCACCACGCGGTCAGGGGGAACCGCCGGCATCTTTCGATCCTCCGGGTTTTCGACGGAGAGCTCCATATGGGGAACGGGGGTCTTGTCCGGCGCGGCGGTCTGTGGCGGAGGCGAGGGCGGAGATGCCGGCGCAGGCTTCGGTGGCGGCGTCTGGGCGGTCAGGCAGGCGGCAACTCCAAGCAACATAAAGGCGTAGACATGCTTCATGAGAACCATCCTAACAAATCGAGCCTCTCCTCTCAGCGCGACCCACGGGTACTGGTGCGCAACGGTTTTGGGGGACGGGGCGAACGCGGCGCTTACGACGCGGGGCAAACCTGGGATGCGCGCGCCGGCGCCGGTACGGAACCGTGAGTGTTCGGGGGCCTTCCCCTCGCCGCTCGCGCCGCTCCCAGGGAAGCCGTGAAGAAAAGCCTTGTCCGGGAAAGGCGCAAAGAAGAACCGGTTCGTCTTCCTGGCGCACTTTGCGGCTTGGCGAGCGATCCTGGCTGCGGCTCCGGATACTTCGCGGCTTCCGACGGTAGCGGTCCGGCGGCGGAAACCCGCCCGCCTACTGGCCTGCCGGCTCGACGATTGCGGACATCGAGCCTTTCGAACGCGGCAGGCGCGGGTCCGGCCCGTAGGCATGAATCTGATCGCGGCCGTATTCGGCTTCCGCAAGAGCGCACGCGATCAGGACGGTGCGGCCACGGCGGTCGACTTCCTCGGCATGCCGCCAGGCCTGTTCGAGCGAGAAGATGAAGATCCGCTGGAGCATCTCGATGACGTAGTCGTAGGTGTGATCGTTGTCGTCGAGCAGCACCACGCAGTACATGGGCGTCAGGTGTTCCCGCTCGATCGACCCGGTGCCGGGCGTGGCCGACGGTCTGGGCATGAAGCTATCGCTCCGGAAACCCAGTATGATTCATCGCGCGGCCCAATCGCAACTTCCCAAGCCACGCCGTTTTCCGCACTGCGCAACAATGGAAGTTCGCACCATGCACAAGCCAGTCTATCTGGACCACCACGCCACCACGCCGGTGGACCCCCGTGTGCTGGACGCCATGCTCCCCTTCTTCGGGCCCAAGTTCGGCAACGCCGCCAGCCGCACCCACAGTTTTGGGTGGGAGGCCGAAAAGGCCGTAGAAGCGGCACGCCGGCGCGTGGCCGAACTGACCGGCGCCGCGCCGCGGGAGATCGTCTTCACCAGCGGCGCCACGGAGAGCGACAACCTGGCCATCAAGGGAGTCGTGGAAGCCTGCCGCGGCAGGGGAAACCACGTGATCACCATAGCCACGGAGCACCCGGCGGTGCTGGACACGGTGCGCCACCTGGAGAAGCTGGGCTGCCAGGCGACCATCCTGTCCCCATACAAGGACGGCCTGGTGGATCCCGCCAACCTGCGCGATGCCATCCGCCCGGATACCGTCCTGGTGAGCGTGATGGCCGCCAACAACGAAATCGGCGTGGTGCAGCCGGTGCGGGAGATCGGCGCCATATGCCGCGAACGGGGCGTCTTCTTCCACTGCGACGCCGCCCAGGCGTTGGGCAAGATTCCCATCGACGTGGAGGCGGACCATATCGACCTGATGTCGCTAAGCGCGCACAAGGTATACGGCCCCAAGGGGATTGGCGCGCTGTACGTCCGCCGGCGCGCGCCGCGGGTGGCGCTGGCTGCGCAGATGGATGGCGGGGGCCACGAATCCGGGTTCCGCTCGGGGACGCTCAACGTTCCGGCCATTGTGGGTTTTGGCGTTGCCTGCGCCATTGCCCAGCGCGAGATGGCCGAAGAGGCGGCGCGCACGGGGGCCTTGCGGGACCGGCTGCTGGCCCGGCTGGAAGCCGAACTGGAGGATATCGCGGTCAACGGATCGCGCACCTTGCGCCTCCCCGGAAACCTGAATGTGAGCTTCCCCGGAGTGGAGGGGGACAGCCTGGTGCTGAGCCTGCCGGATATCGCGCTTTCCACCGGATCGGCGTGCAGTTCCGCCTCCGTGGAACCCAGCCACGTGTTGAAGGCCCTGGGCGTGGGACCGTGGCGCGAGCGGGGCGCGGTGCGTTTCGGGATCGGCCGTTTCACTACCGCAGAAGAGATCGACTACGCGGCCGCCCGGGTGGTGGAAGCGGTGCGCAAGTTGCGGTCGATCGGGCCGGGCTGGGTTAGGTTTCCTGCGAACCCTCCAGTGTGAACTAGAATAGTAAGGTTGCTGCATCATCTGAAAGACGCGCTCATCGCATTCGGGCCACTCGGTGTGTTCCTGCTGGCCGCGCTGGATTCCTGCGGCATGCCGTTGCCGGGCGCGATGGACACGGCGCTGGTCTATGTCGCCTGGCACTCGCCGGGCGTGGCGTACTGGACAGCGCTGATGGCGGTGCTGGGATCGGCGTGCGGGAATGTCGGACTTTACCTGGCGTCGCGCCACGGCGTGAGCCGCCTGGTGAAGGAACCGGAACCGGGCAAGCCGCGGAAGTTCCGGGAGTGGTTCGACCGCTATGGACTGGTCACGGTGTTCATCCCCGCCCTGCTGCCCATACCGTTGCCGATGAAGCCGTTCGTGATTTCGGCCGGGGTGATGCGCACGCCGTTCAGCCAGTTTTTTGCGGTGGTGCTGGCGGCGCGGATGCTCCGCTACTTCGGCGAAGCGTACCTGGGCGTGAGGATGGGCCAGGACGCACAGGGGTTCCTGCTGCGCAACGGCTGGACGCTGACGGGCGCGGCCCTGGCGCTCGGGTTCGTCCTGTTCGGGTTGATCTGGTTGAACGACCGGCGGCGCGCAGCCGCTCTGTAACCGGTCATGCCGAAACGCGTTGCCATCGTGGAAGACGAAGCCGAACTGGCTGCGCTCATCGAATTCAATCTCACGCGCGGCGGGTTCCAGGCGCAGATCTGGAGCGGGGGCGAGGGGACGCTCAAGGCGCTGGAGCAATGGAAGCCGGACCTGGTGGTGCTGGACGTGATGCTGCCGGGCGTGGACGGTTTCGAGCTGTGCCGGCGGATCCGCCAGTCGGCGGCGCTGGGGCGGACGCCGGTGGTTTTCCTGACCGCGCGCGCCGACGAAGTGGACCGGGTGCTGGGCCTGGAGATCGGCGGCGACGATTACATGACCAAGCCGTTCAGCCCGCGCGAACTGGTGGCGCGGGTGAAGGCGCATCTGCGGCGGGAGGAGATGGACGCGGGCGCCGAGGCGCAGACCATCGGCCCGTTCCGCCTGGACCCGGGCGGCCGGCGGGTTTTCCTGAAGGACAAGGAGTTGGCGCTGACCTCGACGGAGTTCAACCTGCTGGAGTTTTTCCTCACGCATCCGGGCCGCGCATACAGCCGCGAGCAGCTTCTGGCGGCGCTATGGGGCGAACAGCGGTATGTCACGCCGAGGACGGTGGACGTCCACGTGCGCCGTTTGCGGGAGCAGATCGAAGAGCAGCCCGACGAACCGCGGCACCTGGTGACGGTTCGCGGCTTCGGGTACCGGTTCGAGGAATCGGCCTGAGCCGCCGCGCCTTAATCCCGAATTCATTCTTCCTTAACCAATCCGTAACATCGGCGCTGGTAATTTTAGTACTGAAGACTGGTTGCCGTATGAAAAAGATCGTGGTAATCGAGGATGATGGGGATCTGCTCTCGCTGCTGAAGTACAACCTCGAAAAGGAGGGCTTCTCGGTAGCCGGCCTGCAGACCGGCAGGGGCGCGATGGAACTGTGCCGGCAGACGCGGCCGGACCTGGTGCTGCTGGATATCATGCTGCCGGATTCCGACGGGCTGGACATCTGCAAGGCGATCCGGCGGGATCCCGACCTGGCCCCGGTGCCGGTGATCTTTCTGACGGCGCGCGCTTCGGAGACGGATCGCATTGTGGGCTTGGAGTTGGGCGCCAACGATTACGTAGTGAAGCCATTCTTCGTGCGGGAACTGATCGCCCGCATCAAGCTGCAGTTCCGCAACCAGACGGCGCCACCGCGCGTGCTGGAAGCCGGCGGCGTGGCGCTGGACACCACCAGCCGGCAGGTGAAGCTGAACGGCGAGCCGCTGCAATTGACCGCCACGGAATTCCGTTTGCTGGAGTTTCTCATGAGCCGTCCGGGCGTGGTTTTCAGCCGGGAGCAACTGCTCAACGCCGTGTGGGGTCAGGACCGGGCCATCACCGACCGCGCCGTGGACGTCTACGTATTGCGCTTGCGGCAGAAAGTGGAGCGGGACTCCGCCGTCCCGGTGCTGATTCATTCGGTCCGCGGATTCGGCTACACGTTCGAGCCCAGAAGAGCGGTGGCCGTTTAGACCTTTTGTGGAGCGTTGCCAGCCTGCCCCGCATCCTACAATAGAAGTGCATGCGGGCGGCGGCGCTATTCTCGGCGGTCGTATGGGCGACGGCTTCGGCGCAGACGATCATTCCTCGGGAGCGGGGGGCCGAACTGTTCAGCCGCGGCGGCCCGGGCGTTTTGAAGTGCGAGGTGCGGCAGCTTCCGCCGGTACTGGATTTCAGCTTCCGCTTCCGCGCCGGCTATACGGTGGCGGTGCCCCTCAGCCAGTTCCAGGGTCCGGGACACAGGTGGACCATGATGGTGCGCCTCCAGTCCGCAGCGGCCGGGCAGCCGGTATACTTTGTGGACCGGGTTCGCCTCCCGAGTGTGCCCAATACCAAGATGTATGGCGAAGCCGGCGGCGGCTATCTGTTAGGCGAGGGATCCTATCGCGCCTCGTTCCTGCTTCGGGACGACCAGAGCCGGGCGTGCCGCGCGGATTGGAACATCGAGGCCCGCCTCGGCACGGCGGGTCGCCACGTGACACTGGCGATCGACCCGGGCACGGCGGAGGAAGTCTCGCTGCGCGGCAGGCGGCCCGTCAGTTCGCCCGGCGATGCGCCGCTTGGCAGGCTGACGGTGCTGCTGCATGCCGCGCCCGCTTCGCCGCGCCGCTCGACGATTCAGGCCAGCGACGCCGTCACGCTGCTGGGCGCCCTGTCTTCGCTGCTGGATCTGGCGCCCGCGGACTCGGTGCGGCTGGTGGTGTTCAATCTCGACCGGCAGAAGGAGATCTACCGGGAGGAGCGCTTCACGCCGGACAAATTGGAGACCGTGCGCCAGGCCATGTTCGACCTGCAACTCGGGGTTGTGGATTACCAGACGCTGCAACATCCGGAGGGCCGCGTGGACCTGCTGGCCGGACTGGTGAACCGGGAACTGGAGGCGGAGAACCGCTCGGATGCCGTGGTGTTTCTGGGGCCGCGGGGACACTTGGCCGACAAGCGCGCCTCGGAAATCTGGAATCGCGGAGCGGGCGGGCCGAAATTCTTCTACGTGGAATACGAGCGGCCGGTGGCGTTCGCGGCGGGACTGGGACGGAGCTCGGGCCGGAGCGGGCGGGCCAGTTCGCTCCACGACGTTCCCAATGACATCGCGCCGCGCAGCAACGCCGACATCCGCCGTCCCGACGAAATGGGGTGGGCGAGTGACACTCCCTTCCTGACGGACCCGGTGCACGACACCATCGAGTACCTGGTGGCGGGGCTGAAGGGGAAGACGCTGGTGGTGCGGACGCCGGACGAGTTCGCCAAGGCGATGAAACAGATCGCGCGCGGGAAGTGAGGGGTGGGCGGGCGCTTCACGGCTTGCCAAGCAGAATCACGCCTTCCGCGTTAGCCGCGTCGCGAAGTTCCGAATCCAGAGTGGCCAGCGGCAGCCCCCGTCGTTGCGCCAATTCCAGGTAGGCCGCATCGTACACTGTCAGCTTGTACCGCTCGGCCAGGCGCAACGTAGCAGCCCAGGCATGGCGATCGGTTTCCGGATCGGCGCGGATCGGCAAAAGGGCCAGGTCCGCAAGCGTCGCATCCCGGAACGCAGCGTCGTGACGGCCGCGCCGCACGCCCATTTCCAGAACGTTGGCGACTTCCAGCCTCCACAGCG
>Ga0182027_10015245_pt1 | contig 10586 bp, 4 predicted proteins | sample 712E1DmetaG_FD_121300 | JGI IMG/M metagenome (GOLD analysis project Ga0182027, IMG submission 121300) | Permafrost microbial communities from Stordalen Mire, Sweden - 712E1D metaG (Illumina Assembly) | ecosystem: Environmental > Terrestrial > Soil > Wetlands > Permafrost | place: Sweden... | reverse complement strand
GTTCCCCATAATTCGCGATAATAAATCGGAATCTTCATTGGCAGGCCGGGCGGCATGGTGGTCGCGTCCGGAGGAATGATCGGGTTGGCCGCCATGATTTCCTGAATCGTAGTATTGAAACGCGACGCCAAAGCGGGAACCGTATCTCCCGTTTGAGCAATGTAATCCACCAATTCGCCGGGTTTATAAAAGGGACGCGTCGGGATGGCGGTGGAACTTTCTTTAATGGGAGCCGGACCGGTTCCCGAAAGCTGCGGCGTGGGTTGTATCGGATTAGTCGAACTGCAAGCTGTTAATGTTAAAAGAATTCCCAGAACCAGAAATTGTGCAAAAGATTTAATCATTCGGATCGCGGAAGATGATGGACTTGGATTCTCCAAATGGATCGGCGGTGATTGTCTGCCCATTTTGCGTCATGTTGCCAGAACAGAAACCGTTATTACAAGGCTGGCTTCCGGCGTGAACCGTCCATCCGCTCAACACAAAGGGAATGGGGCTATCGGCTGGAATCCATTCGCCGTTGTATTTGCGCACGAAATGTAAATGTGTGCCGGTTTCATAGCCGCCTACGCATGCTGGGTGTCCGATCCGATCATTGCGATTGACCCACTTTCCAGCCGGGACGCTATCGGCGGCGGCGATATGCAGATAAACCAAATTCCAACCGGTTTGTTCGTATCCGTCGCCGTCCAAGTCTTCATCTACGACTCCGTTTTCAGAGCGGACAATGAGGCCGGGCGCGGCGGCTACGACCCATGCCGGCGATGCAGCACAGCCTCCATGATCGCTGGTTGGCGCGAGATCGATCGCGGCCATTGCGCCGGAAGGCAGCCATGCTCCGTGAGGCCCGTTTGTGAGGCTCCATTCAAAATGCGGCTGGAATGGAAGTGTAAGCTTTGGTTGAATCAAACCCGGCGGAAGAATCGGATTCACGCTGTCGCCGCGTGCGAAGGGATCGCCGAACATGGTATTGTATAACGCGGAAAATCCTTGATCGGAATTAATGATCTGTTCCCATTGCGATTGGCTGTGAAGTTGCGCGAAGAGATATTGAAGGGCGACCGTTCCGGCGTTCAAGCGCGGATCAATGCGGAGGACGCTGCCATCTGCAAACGTGAGCGTGGTCAGTGTGCTGGCGCGCCAGCCGTAATATCCGATGGACAATTGATTAATCGCCCATTCCAATTGGAGAAACAGGCCTTTGTCGAATTGATTTTCATAGCCCATCGGATAATCGGTATGCAAGGCATCCACGGGCTGGCCGCGCACCCAATGGCTTTCATAGTCGAGCACGGCCAATAGAAGCCGCGGGTTGATGGAGTTTTCAATCGCGGCGCGCTTGATTTCAGCCGCGCCCGTCATCCAGCCGGTCGAGCCGAGATATTCCCGATAATTGCTCAGATTGCCGCCCGCTTTACTGACATACCCCGCGATGTCAAAATTCACGGCGGTGTCTGAGAAAACCAATTCGCTATCAGGAATAATTTGGGTATTCGGTGTGGTCGTATCTGTGATGCGTTTCGGAATAATCAGCAGCGTGCCCGGATTAATCAGTGCAGTTTGTGGAAGGTCAGCATTGGAACGGACATCAGAAAGGCTTACGTTAAATCTGACGGCCACTGCCGGAAGCGTATCTCCACTTTGCGAGTAATATAATATCGCAGGAACATCGAAAGTGGGCAGAAGGGCGGTACCTTCTGCGTTCAGTATGTTTTGAGTGGGCAATGGCGTGAATGTTACAAATGGAATGGCTGTCGGTGTGGGCGTGAAGGTAGCGGTGTTTTGTGGTATCGGACTGGGAGTATCAGAAGCCGGCGCGGTGTCAGTGGAAAGCAGCGAAGGAATCATTGTTGGGCTTTCAACAGTGGGCGTCGAATAGGTTCCCCATAATGAAGAAGTTTGCCCGCAAGCAGTTAATACTATGGAAGCGATGAACAGGATGGGTAGGAGGCGTTTCACAGTGAGTCCGCCTTGGATTATACCCGCCTTGATTAAATTGAAATGTGTAAATGTCATTGCGATAAGATCACTTCTTAAAGACTCGCCTTACGCATCCTCTGTGCAACATCAGTTAAAGATTCACATGTGTACCTGCGCAGCGCAAGCAACGACATTATCAACCTTTATCTAGAAATTGAATTTTGAGCGCTGATGCCCTCCGCCGCCTCGAGCGTAATGGACCCTTGCTTGAGATATCCATCATATTCCGTTCCGTTTCCGCTTGACACCCAGCCGCCCAATACAAACGGGAGATTGCCATCTGCCGCCATCCACTCGCCGTTATATTTGCGGACCAGATGAAGATGACTGGCGTTGGCGATTCCGCCTTCGCATGAAGGATGGCCGATGCGGTCACCGGCGTAGACATAAGTCCCGGCTGGGACGCGGCCTTGCGCGGCCACGTGCATGTAAAGAACATCCCAGCCGGTTTGTTCGTAGCCGTCGTTATCAAGATCTTCCATCACGGCTCCGTTCGAAGCGCGAACGATCCAGCCATCGGCGACGGCGGTTTCCCATTCGCTGGCTGTGGCACAGGCTTGAACATCCGACGGCGCAAAGTCTAGCGCGCCCCAATTCGATCCCGAGTCCCAACTCTCATGCGGGCCGGCGGTGAATGCCCAGATTATGCCGGGCTCGAAAGGCAATTGCATAATCGGCTGAGTCAGATCGGGCGGGATCAATGGTTCGATGGCAAAATCGAATGGATTGCCGAACAAGAATGAATACGTTTCAAACAACCCAAAGGCATTGACATCCGTATCCCACGTTGTGCGGTCATCAAGCTGGGAGAAAAAATTTTGAAGGCCGGCCGTCCCGGCATTGATGGTCGGATCAATCGACACAGTGCTTTCATCGCCGGCCAGCACCCAATTGGTAACGGCATTCTCGTTCCAAAGATAGAAACCGCGATTGAGTTCGTTCGCGGTCCACGCCAATTGATGATATAAACCTTTATGATCCGGGTTGATAAAGCCCAATGGATAATCGAGCGTGGCCGGGTCGGGGTTGAGATGCGTGACCCATCCGCTTCGATATTCGATCAGAGCCAGCAGAAGCCGCGGATTGACTGAATAATCCTGCGCCACTTCGAGTATGATCTGCGCGGCGGTCAATGTTTTTCCGTCGACGTCGGGCAGAGTCGGATCGTTGACGACTTCCGTATAATTCCCCAGATATCCACCCGCATTTTTGATGAACGCCGCGACATCGAACTGCGCGCTGGCCGGGCCGTAGACCAATTCAGAATCGGGAATGATCTTGAACGACGATCCAACCTCACCCGATTGCGGCTGAGGCACATTGAGCGTTTGCCCCACCGAAATTAAATTCGGATCGCTGATGCCGTTGGCTTGTTCCAACGCGTTGACGCTGATGCCGTAGCTTTGTGCAATGCTGCCGAGCGTGTCGCCGGTTTGGACGGTGTATTTCCCCGCATTCTCACGCGGCGTGGGCAGGATATGCGGCGCGTCGGCAGTGGGCGTGGTGAACGGCGAGTTTGGATCGCGCGTCGGAGGCAGTGTGACCGATAACGCGGCGCGCGTGGGAGTTGGTCCCGGCGTGCGCGTCGGCGTGGATGTTGCGGTTCCATTACCCAGCGGAGTTGCGGTTAACTGCATAAATGGATTATAGGTTGGAGTTGGATTGTTTGAATTGGAAGTGGATGAGCAAGCCGATAAGATTGCGAACAGCGCCGCCAATGAACATATTCGTCGAAGAGACATAGTGATGATTCTACCAAAGAGTTGGAGAGAGGATGCTAAATATTGTATAATGAATTGGAGGACTTTCATTCATATATCAGCGGCCGTTTCGCGAAGTTGTTTTGTTGAAGGGAGATTGCAATGAAACCATCCATTAAAAATCTTGTCACTATCCTGATCTTAATGATGTTGGTGGCTTGCACAACCGTTACGCCACCAACCAATATTGCTACTCCAACAAAGCAATTGACGCCAATAAGTTCTACTGCTTCGGCAATCCCTGCTTCAATCTCAACAGTAACAATGACTGCATCTCAAAATTCCATTTCCCCTACTTTGCTCGCAGAATGGACAGTAGGGCAAGTGAATGATATGGCTTGGAGTCCGGATGGCAAAATGTTTGCTGTCAATTATTCCGTGCAAGGAAACGAATTAAACACTATTCAGGTTTTTGGTGTTGAATCACTCAACAGCCTGTGGATTACAGAAGACAGTCGAGCATTTGATTTGATTTTCACTTCAGATGGAAAATCCATTTTGGAATCTAGTTTTGTTGAACCAATCTTATTCTTGAGAAGTGTACAGCATGGCAATATTGTACGACAAATCGAATCTGATAATTGCGACGGTTCGCAGTTTATAATTTATGATCCAAGCGACAATACTGTCTTAGCTGAAGACATTCTCGCCCTTGGTGGTTTAAACTACTCACCTCATAAAGTCTATATTTATCGATGGAATTTAAATACAGGTATATGCAATGAGTTAATACAAAATGGTTCAAGTTTTAATGTTTTTGACTTAAATTCCAAAGGAATGCTTCTTGCCTATAACGGCGAAGGCGAAGACAACCCTGTAATCATTTGGGATCTGCAAAAACAAAAAGAAATATGTCGTGCTCCAAACGCGGTTTTTGGTCATTTTGTTCCTAATGAAAATATTCTGGCAATAATCAAAGATAGAAAAATAGTTTTTATTGATGCTTCATCATGTCAGGAACTGAGAGAATTGAATCTTGACCAAACTGATTTACATTATTTTTCTTTTAGCTCAAATGGAAAGTGGTTAGCTATCTTCGCAGGACAATCAATCGAAATTATAGAGACTGCGACAGGGAAAACAATAGCGCAAATTTCCTTAACAATAACCCCCTCCCCGTTCGGTTACGCCAGTAAGATCGTTTTTAGCCCTGATAGTAATTATCTCTTGCTTGGATTTTCGATGGCACCCAATAGTATTGATTCTGGTAAAGTCCAACTTTGGCAATTGCAAAAATAGCTTGATTGATTTACTCAGCTCACTCGTTGCAAATTACTATACACATTGAAGCGATTACGCCGCGCGTAACCGATCAGCGCAATGCCGTAATGTTCCGCCATCTCAATTAACCGAATAGTAAATTCAATATGCTTTGAATCGTCAGGGCGTGACCGTGGGGAGGATCATCAACGGGGCAGGTGTGTCGGTCGGCGGCGTAGGTGTGGTCCCGAGCAGGCGCGCCAGCTCATCCTGATATTGCTGGTGATAGGAACCGGCTTGCGTCATGCCTTGATTGATGACGGCCACATCCTGTTTGACCACATCCTGCGGAGTTTGCGTTGAGGATAAGGCAGGATATGCGGCATACAACGTCAGCAGGGTATTGATGTAGGTATTCATATAATTGAGAGCGGCCGCTTTTAGAATTTGCAGGCAGGCCGGTGCGGCATAGTCTTCCGAATTTCGGCGCACATCCTGCAATTGAGTCAGCATCGGCGCAAGTTGATTGCCGGGCGTATTCTGCGCAACCCGGGCAATGTCATCGAATTGACGTATCAGCTTATTGAAATCCTGTGTGGTGGCCTGTACGTTTCCCGGCAAGCATGGGTCGGGGGTTTTGGAAGCAGAGGGAACATTCGTTTTGACAGGCGTGTTTGCCGCCAGCGGCGCAGACGTCGGTTTGGATGTTAGCAGGCTAACGCCAACGCTGAGCGCCAGTGAAACGACCAGAACGATGATTACGACGATTGACAAAGCGATTGCAGCCAATGGGAATGCGCGTTTATTTTTCATGATCTTTTCCTTATCAAAGACTGAGGGACGGCATTGTTGCCGTCCCTCAATTTTACCTGAAATGCGGATTTATGTTGATTGTGTTCGGAGTTGTTGATCTCCTATGGGCAACTGTTCACATAGATGAGTGTGCCGCCTGTGAGATGGGTGTCTCCTACTTTATTCCCGTAAGCGAACACGCCATGCAAGGTAACGGTCTGTCCAGTGCCAGTTTGGAACGACCAACCATAGCTTTTGTTGTTGGTCATGCTGCCACAAGCCACCAGGATACTCCCATTTGTGCTGCTGCCGTTAACTCCCGTTCCGCCATTATTATCAGCGGTTATATTGTTCAGAGTGATGTTGCCATGAGCGGCGGTATCCAGACCATCCTTGGCGTTGTCTGCGAAGGAGTTTGTGCCCGTCAGGGTTATGGTTCCGGCGCTGGTGTTCAAATTCGCGCCGGTGCCATCGTTCCAACTCGCCATCAGGCTGTTGATCGTGATCGAGCCGTCGGCGGTGATATACAGTCCATTCTCCAATCCATCGCTCGAATTATTGCTATTGTCGAGGAAGAAGTTGGAACCGTTAAGGACCACAGCCTGCGGTGTGCTGAGACCATGGGTGCCCAGGGACGCGCCGCCGGTGGTGTTCCAGCTCGATGTGACATTGTTCATAGTGATGGCGCCGTTGCTGTAGGTTTCAAGACCAAGCATGCCATTGCTTTCGAAATTATTCGTGCCGCTCAGGGTGATGCCGCCCAGGGAGCCGGTACCCCACTGGTTATCCAGAAAAGCTCCGTCCATGCCGTTCTGGAGGGCGGTCAGGTTGCTGGCTGTGATGGCGCCCTTGGAAGTCACCCACAAGCCATAATGTGTATTGTTGTTGAAGTAGTTGGTGCCGATCAAGGTGATACCCGAAGCCGGCGTGATGGTGCTCGTGCAAGTATTTAAGGTCGAATTGTAGCCACAATTATCGATGTAGGCACCATAGCCGGTCGAAGTGTGATTCTGGCCGTTGTTTTGGGCGGTAATGGAAGTGAGCGTGATGAGACGATTGCTCAACACATCTAGGCCGTCATCACCGTTGTTATTGAAATTATTGTCCCAAGTGCTGAGGTTGTTCATCGTGAGGGTGGCTGTGGTTGCTGCGTTGGAGTAGGCATTATCCAGCGTGACTCCATATCTGCCGTTATTGTAGGCGTCCAGGTTGCTGGTCGTAATAGCGCCGAGACTCTGCGCCGACAGGCCGTATTGAACATTGGTATCAAAGTCGAAGTTCTGGTTCGCTGCGATGCTCATGGTAATGCCGCCAACGGCGCCGGTATAATCGTTGTTCAAATTCCAGCCGTAAGCTCCATTGTAGCCGATATAAGCGCTGGTCGCGTTGAAATAGATCAGGCCGCGGCTGAAAACATCCATGCCTTGACCTGTGTTGTTGGATGTATTGGCGCTACCTGCGAAGGTTATACCCACACCGGGATTGCCGCTATGGTTATCCAGGACTGCACCGACACCGTTGTAATTGGAATTCAGGTTGGTGATTGAGATCGCACCCAGGCTGGTGATGGACAAGCCGGCATCATAATTATTGTTGAAGTTGGCGTAGCCAAGGATCGTGACGCCTTTGAGCAGGTTGGCCGTGGCGCTTGAGTTATCCACTTTTATGCCGTACCCATAAACGTTGGTCTCGCCAGCAGTATAGTAGCCGTTCTTGTCCGCTTCGATGTTGTACAGTATAACGGCGCCTTTGCTGCGTATCTCGATGCCGCTGAGGTAATTGTTCTTGAAATTATTGGTGCCATACAGCGCAATGCCCTGTGATAGCGATGAAGCCAAGTTATTTATCCAGACGCCATAGCCAGACGAAGTGGTGGTTCCGCTATTATAGTGGCCGTTGGTCTCGGCATCCAGGTTGTAGAGCGTCACCGGACCGTTGCTGTCAACTTCCAGACCATTGTTATAGTTTTTATACAACTGGTTGGACCAGTTAACCCGCGCAGTGCCGAAGCTTACCCCGGCCGTTCCGGCAGTGTTCGCGGTGTTATTCAGGAAGATCCCATCTCCGGTATTGCCCGAAGCGTCCACATCCCAGATTGTGATGGCGCCGCGACTCAGAATATTCAAACCGTTGTAGTTGCCGCTGGATCCGTTGTTGTTGAAGCTGGGGAAGTAGGCGGGCGTGTTCGTGATGCTGACGCCTCCTATGGCGTTGGTGTAGTCATTTTCCAGCCACGCTCCATTGGTGCCGTTACCATTGGCGTTGACATTGCTGACCGCAATGGCGCCCAGACTGTTTACAGTCAAGCCATAGGTGTAGTTGTTGTTGAAGGTATTATTGCCGGTCAATGTGACGGCTGTGGTGAGCTTGGCATTGCAACCTGTTCCGTTGTAGTTGCAGTTATCCAGATCAACGCCGCCGCCGGAAGTCTTGCTCTGGCCATTGTTATTGGCGGTCACATTGACGAGCGAGATGGCGCCCCAACTCGCTATATTCAGACCGGTCAAATCGTTGTTGTTGAAAGTGGCATAACCGAGCACGGCTACACCCTGCGGTACAGCGAGCGAGCCATATAACTGATTGTTCAGAGAAGCGCCATAACCGGTCTGGCTACTGTTGGATGTGATGTTGTAAATGGTGATGGCGCCTTTGGTGTTAACGTATAGGTTGGTCAAATTATTGCCGGACATGAAGTTCGTGCCATAGATGATCACCGGCTGGGCTAACGCAGCGGTGTAATTTTGAAGGTCCACGCCGTAACCGCTGGTGGAGTCGCCGTAGCCATTTTTCGTGGCAGAAAGGTTGTAGGCCAACACATAGCCGTTCGTGTACACGAGCAGACCTGCGCTATTGTTCTCATTGAACAAGTTGATGCCGGTCAGGGTAACCGCAGAGGCTATGGAACTTGAACAGGAAGTCCCGTTATATCCGCAGTTATCCAACATGACGCCGGCGCCCGAGGAGTTATTGTTGGCGGTGATATTGTTCAACGTGATAGCGCCGTTAGTGTGGATTGCCAGCCCGATTGAATCGAACTTGAACTGGTTACTGCCACCCAGGGTAACTGCCGCGATTGTGGAGGTGGTGCAGGAGGTTCCGTTATATTTGCAGTTATCCAGCAAGGCGCCGTACTTGACGTTCGAGTTGTTTGCCAGATTGCTGGCAGTGATGGCGCCGTTGGTATGGACTTCAAGCCCATAGCTGCCGTTCTCTGAGAAGGCATTGAAGCCTGTGAGAGTCACTCCGGACGCGATGGTACCGGTTGTGTTGTTCAGATAGGTTCCGTCGTTGCTGTTCCCGATGGCATACACATTCGTCAGTGCGATAGCGCCCTTGCTGTAAACGTCGAGGCCGTCATTCCCGTTACTATTAAACTGGTTGAGACTGGTAGCGGTTACAGTTATGCCGCTTATGGTGCCGGTGAAGTCGTTCTCTAACCATGCCCCGTTGTATTTATTGCTAGCGGCTTTAACGTTGTTCAACGTGATGGCGCCCTTGCTATACACATCCAGACCGTCGCCATAGTTGCTGTTGAAAACACTGGTGCTAGTGACGGTGTTGGTGGTGAGGGTCACAGTCGCTGGTGTGACTGTGGTGCATGCCTTGGTGGTTGAGTTGTAGAGGCAGTTATCCAGATAAGTGCCGACGCCTTGATCGGTTAGGTATCCATTGCCACTGGCTGTTGCGTTGACGAGCGTGATGGCGCCGTAGCTGTATACATCCAAACCGTCCAGATTATTGCTGTTGAACTGGTTGGTGCCCAGAATGCTTACAGCTTGCGGCAGTGCGGTGTTAAAATCGTTTCTCACATACACGCCGTAGCCGTAAGCGGTACCGCTGGTAAGACCATTGAAATAGGCCGTGATGCTATTGAGAGTGACCGCGCCCTGGCTATAAACATCGAGGCCGTCATACCCGTTACTTTCGAACTGATTGCTGGACGATGTTGTCAATGTTATGCCTGCGGTGGTGCCGGTGTAGTCGTTTTCTACAAGGGCGCCGTAGCCAGTATTGCTATTGGCCGTCAGCCCATTAAGTGTGATGGCACCCTTACTATATATGTCGAGGCCGTCGCCATTGTTGGAGTTGAATGCGTTCGTGCCAGTCAGGGTCACAGCCATGGGCGTAACATTGGCGCAAACAGAGCCACCATTGGCAATGCAGTTATCCAGATCAGCGCCGTAGTCGCCGTTACTGCTGGCGGTAATACCGTTCAATGTGATGGCGCCCTTACTAAATATGTCGAGGCCGTCACCGCCGGTATTGTTGGAAAAAGTGCTCGACGAAACGGTGACCGCACTAGCAGTAGTGCTGCTGGTATTATCAATCTTTGCACCGCTTCCGCTGTTGGTATTCACGTTCACCCCTGTGAGCGTGACGCTCTTGGGCGTGGTGATGGTGAGGGCAGTGCTGGTCGGGTCTGTCAAACCGGTGATGGTGATATTGCTCAAGGTCACATCGGAATTCCATGTGATGGTCAAAGGCACGCTGAAGGTGGATGAGCCGGTGATGGCCGCCAGGGCTCCCGAAGATCCATTCCAGCCGCCCTTGAGTGTCAGCGCGTAGTTGACGGTTGATGTGCCCATTGTGGTGCTGTTCAAAGTGATTGGACTTGTGTCGGTGACCGTTGATTCAATCCAGATCGTTCCAGCAACCGTCTTATTCGTCATGGAGGCCAGCAATGCGCTGAAAGAACCGGCAGACGAACAGCCCGCTCCGCCGGGGTTCACACCGGTGGGACACCATGTCGGGTCGTCGCCTGTGGCGATGGTCTGTGCGGCTTCTTGAGAACCAAGCGGAACCACGTCACCCGATGAATTCGTAACCACCACCTGCGTTCCCGATGGAACTTGG